>Ga0209121_10002897_pt1 | contig 17024 bp, 16 predicted proteins | sample Cruoilmetagenom3_FD_187292 | JGI IMG/M metagenome (GOLD analysis project Ga0209121, IMG submission 187292) | Oil polluted marine microbial communities from Coal Oil Point, Santa Barbara, California, USA - Sample 3 (SPAdes) (version 2) | ecosystem: Environmental > Aquatic > Marine > Oil seeps ... | reverse complement strand
AAGTCCGACAGTGCATATTCCGTGGTGCTGAAGTTAAACACCTCAAAAGCTACCAGGGCAAAAACAAAAATCACGATATAAAGGATTCCCTTGCGTGTTTTTAGTGAAGCCAGGGATTTTGAAAAGGATGAATTGAGAGACTGACTGATATTCATGAGAACCTCCGAATGAAATAGCTGTTTATATTCCACATTATAGAACATGTGTTCTATTTTGTCAATACCCAATTTTTCAGAAGTACAAAACAGTCAGAATCTTTAATTAATTAAACTCCTTAAAACATGAATTCGCCCACTCATAATGATGCGAATGAATAGCAACCAATGAATAATTCTAAGGATACATACACAATTTCATGAATAGCTTCAATTCGATGTAAAGGATGTCCACCGTAGTGAATTGCTGCTTTCGCTGTTATCTATTGAAAGTTAGACACAAGTCACAAGATCACGGATAAGAATCCACCAGCCAGGCAGAACTGTGCCAGATGATAGGTGGTACGAACCCAAAACTGCCCATGATGAATGGGTTTGATGAATTCATTGTAAGACAGGAGGGCATCAGATATTGCGAACAAGATTGAACCTGCTGGCAGCAACCATAGCAGAGGTGGGTCGGTCGGAAAAAGAAAAAGTAAAAGAAAGGACAATGCAACAATGAGGGACAAAACCCCTGCATAAATTTGTATAGCTATCCAAAGTTGAGATTTGTGAGATTCTCGTTTTGAAATGGGTGAAAAAACCCGGTAAAAACCCGCCAATATTCCTATCCATAAAACCAAACATAGAATCACCCACAAGACCCAACGTTGAGAATAAACACCTATCCTGAAAGGGCCTATGATTTGCACAATAAGCAGAATAAGATAGCATATATGTCCCACAAGGAAAGCACCTAACCCAAACATAAACCAGCGTTTGGGAAGCTGCAGTAAAATGTCACCGATTAATCCAAAAACCTGAGCCAACAGGAGGATAAAGATGACCAGAGTAAGCTGCCAACCCGCTGCAACCAAAGTCCACAGGATCACCAAAATCATGGCCAGCGGTTTAGAGAACACTTTGATGGTTTTCCTTCTAAATGCTATTGCTGACCAATCTAATAAGAAACCAGCAAAAACAAGGAGTGTAATCCATGGGGAAAAACTCATATCATTCTCTATGACTCAATCCATAACGACGTAAGAAATCGGGATTATTGCGCCAATTTTTCTCCACTTTTACCTTCAGGTCAAGAAACACGGATTCCCCACTCATGTCTTCTATCTCCTGGCGTGCCATCGTGCTGATTATTTTGATCATCCGCCCCCCTTTACCGATCACAATGCCTTTTTGAGACTCACGTTCAACAAAAAGTGTTGCATGAACATACCTTGTCCCGTCATTGCGCAGGGTATAGTCATTAACCCTGACAAAAATCGCATAGGGCACTTCATCATGCAATTGCTGTAAAGCAACAGCACGGATCAAATCTTCTGCGACCTCCCGCTCATAAGTGACTGTCACCTGTTCTTCCGGGAAGTATTGGGGACCTTCATCGAGGAAATCGATGATTCGGGCTAATAATTTCTCCCGCCCGACAGCTTTGATGGCAGAGAGTCGAACCTCGTCGTCAAAATCCAATAGCGCACGATATGCCTGAGCAATTTGATCGATTTTTGATGGATCAGCCAGGTCGATTTTGTTCAATACCAGCAAAACCCTTCTATTCCCCAATGTCTTCTCAATTTCATCCGCCAATCTACGATCTCCATCATCCGGTAATTGACTGGCATCTGCAATGAATAAAATCAAATCTGCATCCATCAACGCATACCGCGCTTCTTCATTGATGAATTGACTTAATTTATATTCAGCCGTGTGCAATCCCGGTGTGTCAACAAAGATGATCTGGGCATTTTCCATTGTAAGGATCCCAAGCTGGCGTTTGCGAGTTGTTTGTGGTTTGTATGACACTGCAGCAATCTTCTGCCCAATGTAATGGTTCAGTAACGTCGACTTGCCCACATTTGGTTTACCAACCACTGCGACAAATCCTGATTTGAACCCATCAAATTCACGATTTTCTGGACTTACCATCACATCTCTTTCATTGTTTTAAGAATCACCTTCGAGCCTTACCCGGATATAATGCAATCGTTTTTTATCCGGTGCCCTTCAAGTTCTAATAGGAAAGTTTTCCTGTTGATCCCACCAGAAAAACCCCGCAAGCTGCCATCGGCTCCAACCACACGATGACAGGGAATAATGATTGGCATCGGATTACCTCCCAATGCTCTCCCAACGGAACGAGCCGCTCCAGGTTTGTGCAACAGCCTGGCGATTTCACCATAAGTCATCAAGCCACCATATGGAATGGAATATGTCAGTTCCAGAACCTGCCTCTGGAACCCTGATATAACATGCCAGTCTATTTCAACGTCAAAAGACTGTCGATCACCTTTCAGATAAGCACTCATCGTCTTAAGAAGTGATTTGACGGTCTCAAGCCCATTCAAAGAAGGCAGGACTTCATTTGGCAGATAGTGTTTTTTTAATTCGGATAAAGTATGGAAAGAAGTGCACCGCAGTCCCTGATCACTTGCAATAAAGCTGATCGGTCCTAAAGGTGTATCCGATAATTCGGCAAATGTAAGTCCCATAACATCTCATTCTCATCAGGCGTAACAACAGATAATTCATATCATACCTTAAAAATTTCTCGCTTATATATACATCAACACTGCATAAATGAACTGATTGCTTAGCAATCGTAGAGTAATCGTAGAGTTAACGTCAAGTAAGAACCAAAAAAATCCTGTAATATTTAATCGTAAAGGTGACTTCACTTCTTCTCCTCCTTTTGGAACGTGCCTGAGTCGGCGTCTCTGGCACGTTCTGAGTTTAATCAAGACCATCCAGGCAGGAAATTTTGACTCAAAATCCATAAGGCAAAACCCAATTCCCCCTTTTCGACACCATTTTTACACTCCAGTTGGACTATAATTGATTAATTGACAAAAATCCATTGGGAGAAATCATGGCAAAAGAACGAGAAACTTATGGTATTGACATCGCCGGTGTACACAGAGAATTGGAATTATTTGAGGTAAAACCCGGACTTCGTATCGCTATCCTCAATATCCTGGGGGATACAGAATTGGTCGAGGCTTGTGCGACCGCATTATCAGAGAAGTTGAAAACATTGGATTACGATGTTTTGGTCACAGCGGAAGCAAAGAGCATCCCGTTAGCGCATGCACTCTCAGTTGCAACTGGCAAACCTTATGTGATTCTACGGAAATCATATAAACCATACATGGGAGATGCACTCCAATCAGAGACGCTCTCGATTACCACCGGAAAGCCACAAACCCTTTACCTGGATGAAAAGGATCGGGTATCAGTCAAAGGTAAACAGGTCATCATCCTGGACGATGTGATCAGCACCGGATCAACCCTGCAGGGCATGCGTTTGATCCTGGGCAAAGCTGGTGCAAAGATTGCGGCTGAGGCAGCGATTCTTACTGAAGGTGAACGTGCTAAGTGGTCAGGCATCACCTCATTAGGACACCTGCCTATGTTTACAGACTAGTCTTCACTAAAAACATCAAGTAATGACAGCCAGACAAGTAATGCCTTGCTGGATTATGTCTGTATCCATTGCAATTAGAGGATATCCTTCACTATTGAGTGGAGATGCAAGCCTATTCAGCATAAGGATTTTCTCACCTAAGTATGCATATCATTCGAGTAACCGTCTAAATGTGATAAAAACAAGAGTCAAACATCCATAATTGAGGATTTATGCAAATTCGGATTGGTCTTGAGAATAATGTTGAAGGACGAACGCTGGCATGGGCACTGGATTTTCCCGGTTGCTTCGCCTATGGTGCTGATGAAGCGGAGGCCCTGATTCGTCTTCCAAGAGCATTACTCCAGTATGAAATTTGGATCAAGGATCACACATCAGATTCCTGGGTTGATTTAAAAGACCTTGATATCCGTGTGGTTGAGCGCTATGAGACCTTCCGGTTAGGAGGGGATTACCTTCCTGCACCCGAAAGCAGTGGAGATGCGATCAATGCCTGGTTCAAAGACGATTGGCGCCCTTTGACAGCAGAGGAGATTGATCACTCTCTCAAAGTTTTCCATTGGCAACGTGATGAGCTACTTGCCGGGTTAGGTACTCTTGACCACAACATCCTTGAAATGGAGCGTCCAGGGCAGCGATGGAATATTCTTGGGATTGCAAAACATGTCGCCAACGCGGAATTATGGTACCTTTCACGACTTGATCTTACCGATCTATCCCTAAAGCAACTCTCCAACGATTATTTGGCACGCCTGACACAGACTGCAGCACTGATTGATCAACACTTCCCAGGCTTTGCTGGTATTGTCAATGTCAAAGGAATGGCTGGTGAGTTCTGGTCTTACCGCAAGATCCTTCGCCGTACACTTTGGCACCAGCGTGATCACATTGAACATATCAAATCACTGGTTTTTGAAAAGCAATAAATCTTTTCAGCAGTTTTAACCACAAAGCAGGCGCCTCACCAAACGCCTGCTTTGTTTTTTAAAAATATTACCTCATATCTCAGTTGTGGTTGAAACACAACCTTAAGATTCAGGTCAAACTTGAAAGGAGAGAATCAATTTCCCTGAACCAATACTAGGATATCATACGGTTATTAAGGGAAAAAGAAAGAATTGTTATCAGTTTGTTAATTGAAGAAAAATAGACTTTAAATCATATACCGAAAGAATCAACCACAGATATTAAAACTTAAAGAATTTTGACCAAATCGAAGAAGCTGTGCTATCATTTTATTATGTGTGAAGGTTGCGTCAATGAATAAGACATCAAGATTTTTCGTGTATCTGCTGATCAATATTGTAGTGTCCGCAGGTATTACGCTGGCGATTTTATTGATCTGGGATCATTATCATCCCCAGCCCAAAGAAGCTGCTTTGATAAGTGCACTGAATACCAATCTTAACGAGACTACTCAGCAGCAAGATACTGTTGACCCTCAATCAACCTCTGAACCATCCCTTGAATTTATCAAGGAAGAAATTGCCGTGACCATCCATATTATTGTTGGTGCTGGCAATTTGGATATGGAATATGTTGAAATTCATAATCAGAGCCAGGGTCCCATAGATCTGACCGGATGGCTGCTTGTTGATGAGCAAGACCATGTATTCACATTTCCCGCATTAATCCTCAACAGTGAAGGAGCGATAAAAGTTCTATCAAAAAAAGGGATGAACTCAGTGATAGAATTGTATTGGCAATCCGACACTCCGATCTGGCAATCCGGTGAGACCGCAAACCTTCTCAATGCCGATGGAGATATTCTCACATCATATTTAATACCCTGAAAAACTATTATGGCTAAAGCTCTTTATCGTAAATGGCGACCACAAAAATGGGATGAGGTTGTTGCACAGGAACATGTAGTCCAAACACTGCAAAATGCAGTGATGCATGATCGCGTTGCCCATGCTTACCTTTTCGCTGGCCCTCGCGGAACAGGTAAAACTTCCACAGCTCGACTGCTGGCAAAAGCTGTAAATTGTTTAGATGAAGATATGGGGAACCGTCCGTGCAACAATTGCACTCATTGCCAGGCATTCAACGCTGACCGATTCATGGATTTGATCGAGATCGATGCAGCGTCCAATACAAGTGTTGATGATGTACGTGATTTACGTGAAAAGATCAATTTTTCTCCCTCTCAAGGAAAATTCAAGGTTTATATCATCGACGAAGTCCATATGCTCTCAACAGCGGCTTTCAACGCATTGTTGAAAACGCTGGAGGAACCACCTCCCCATGCTATTTTCATTTTAGCAACCACTGAGATTCATAAAATCCCCGCAACTGTACTATCACGGTGTCAAAGGCATGAATTCCGGCCGATCCCTATTGATGTCATCGTCAAACATCTTACATCAAAAAGCAAAGATGAAGGTATTAACGTCGAAGATGATGTGTTTAAGGAAATCGCCAGGCAAGCTACCGGCAGTCTCCGAGATGCTATTTCACTACTTGATCAGCTTGCATCGACTGATGAACCAGTTACTTTGGAGAAGACTCAACAAATATTGGGGACTGCTACCAGTAGCAATGTGATCCAGATCATTGATGCATTGATAAAACAAGATTCAGCACAAGGTTTAGCTCAGATAAACACAACGCTTGGAAATGGTACAGATCCCCGTCAGTTTTCACGTCAGCTGGTAACCTATTTAAGAAACGTACTGCTCTTCAAAATAGGCAATGTGGATCTGGTTCAAACCGCTGAGGAAGTCACCCCAAAAATCAAGGGGCATGCCGAACAATTCACAATGGTGGAATTACTTAATGCCATCGAAGCGTTCAACCGTGCAACCACTGAAGAACATGCGAATTGGCACCCTGGTTTGGGATTGGAATTGGCTTTCACTTCATACCTGACAAAATTGAATACCCAACCAGCATTAGCCAAAACTTCTGTCGAAAACAAAAGCAAGGTCCAAAAACAAGAAAAAAAAGCCTCACCCAGAATTAAGAAATCTGTTGAAAAACCATCCAATGAAATCCCCTCTAAGCCAACACCCAGTGCAGCACAGAAACAGGCTGAAACAACGCCTGATGTAGCTCCCACCGACCAAGAACATCCCATCCCTAAGATTGACCTTGAAGAAGCTGATGAATCACAAGAAAACGAAGAAAAGAAAACGGCCACAGATTCCCAACCAGAAGATGTAATGTCGATAAACGACATTCAGGCAGCATGGGGAAAAGTCAAATCATTGGTAAGAAAGCATAATCCCCGCACTGAAGGCATTTTAAATAGTGCCAAACTGGTTGGAATTGAAGAAAATACATTGATCCTTGGTTTCACTTCTGAAATGGTCAAGGGTTTCATGGTGAAGGAAGGTAACCTCGTCTTAACGAGGGATATCTTAGAAGAAGTACTGGGCCAACCCCTGCTCATCAAGTGCATCGTTACAACTCTTCAATCCAACACACTCCCTGAGAATATCAAAATAGATAAGGACGGTATGGTTGGGACTGCAACCAGGGATCTGGGTGGTAAAATCAGCAGTGCGAAAGAAGCAGAATAACGAATTGAATTGAAAGGATAACAGCATGGCAAAGGGATATAATCGCCCTCGTCCTCAAAAAGGCGCTGGTATGATGGCTCAGATTCAACAAATGCAGCAGCAAATGGAACAAGCTCAAGCGGAATTGGCAGACGAACCGATAACCGCTACTATAGGAGGCGGAGTTATTTCCATAACAATGACAGGTGACCAGGTATGTCGTTCGATTACCATCTCCCCAGAATTGTTTGAAGATCCGGATATTGAGATGATTCAGGATCTTATCACTAGTGCTGTCAATACTGCTTTGGAAAAATCTCAAAAGCTTGCATCAGAAAAAATGGCCCCTTTCACCAGCATGCTTGGTGGAATGGGATTGGGAATGTAAACATACATCATGCAAAACCTCCCCAAACCTGTTCAGAACTTAGTCGATGCGTTTTCACGATTACCAGGCATAGGACCTAAGACAGCCTCACGGTTGACGTTTTTTCTACTGCGTGCACCTGAAGATATCTCTCAAAGCCTGGCAGATGCGTTAAAAGGAATAAAGGAAAACACGGGGCTATGCGAAGTGTGCTTTAATATCACCATTAAAGACACTCATATTTGCGAAATATGCGCCAGTGAGACCCGCGATCGGGATGTTTTGTGTGTTGTGGAAGAACCCCTGGATGTCCTTGCGATAGAAAAGACAGCTGGATACAATGGGCTTTATCATGTCCTGCATGGCGTGCTCTCCCCCATCGAGGGGATCGGCCCAGAAGATATCAAAATCAAAGAGCTATACGAAAGGATCAAGAATAACGACTTCAAAGAAGTAATTCTTGCCACTAATCCAAGCATGGAGGGGGATGCCACTGCCATGTATTTACATGAAAGGCTTAGTCCACTGGGTATTCGTGTGACTCGCCTAGCATTGGGATTACCAGTAGGCGGAGATTTGGAGTATGCAGACCAAAGCACCCTGCTGAGGTCTTTGGCGGGTCGGCAAAATCTTGATTGAGAGAAATTATCAACATTGTTCTCTGAAATAACAGATTCATCCTCTTATCCAAACAGAAAGAAAATTAATATGACAGAAAAATTAGTAGTTTATGATTCAGTATTTGGTAACACAGCAAAGATCGCAGAGGGAATTGGCGAAGCGGTTGGTGAAGCATCAGTGAAGAAAGTTTCTGAAGTAAATCAGACCGACTTACAAAATCTAAGCATCCTCTTCGTTGGATCTCCAACAAGGGCTTTCCGTCCCACACCTGAGATAATCACCTTCCTGAAAGGGTTGGATCGAAGTGCTCTAAATGGCGTGCAAGCAGCAGCTTTTGATACACGCTTCCCCTTAGAGCAAGCCAATCCGGGGTTTCTGCGCTTGATGATCAAGATTTTCGGCTATGCTGCTGAGAAAATCAACAAAGCCTTATCCAGGGCTGGTGCAGATTTATCTCTTGAAGATGCAGGATTTGCCGTAATAGATACAGAAGGACCATTGGCAGATGGAGAACTTGAAAGGGCAAGAACCTGGGCTAAAGAAATACTGTAACAGCAATACGCAAAACATCTATTACTTTGTTACTCTCATAATATATATCTTACAGCGCAGAAATTTATTCCTAAGATTTTAGATGACAGAAAAAATGTGTGTATGTGTCAAACTATTTAGAAATTGAGTTTTAATTTATGAATGACAGAAATCTTAATAATTTCAATCAAGTTAGCAAACCTTCGTCAAAGGGAAGTTCTAATAGTTTTTCTTATCAATATCTGAGCCACGCAGGAGATGTTCTCCACAAATCAGCTCATCATCTTGGCGAAGTCATTGACCAGGGGGCAGAAATACTCATTTATGCGTTACGAAATAAACAAAAAATTCTAATTTGTGGAAATGGTGGTAGTGCATCAGAAGCCCAACATTTCGCTTCTGAGCTTGTTGTCCATTTTGAAGTTATGCGCCAGGCGCTTCCAGCAATTGCATTAACAGCGGACTCAGCCATACTCACTTCTGCGGGAAATGATTTTTGTTTTGAGGATATTTTCTCTCGACAGGTTGAGGCGTTGGGTCTACAAGGCGATGTATTGATAGCCATTTCAACCAGCGGTACCTCTCCAAATACCATCAAAGCTGCCCAGACTGCAAGGAAGTGCGGATTGTATGTCATAACGATAACAGGACCTATTCCTAATCAATTATCAGAATATGCTCATTTTCCAATCGGTATCCCTGGAGATAATACAGCAGATATTCAAGTGGTTGATGTCGCCATTATTCATGCTATCTGTACTAAGATTGATGAAGCTTTCAATCATCAGAGTGATTAAAGTTGGGAAATTTTGGGATTAACATCGTATAATTGATTTAATATGCAAATTTATATCTTTTTCAGGAGATATTATGCAAGATAAGCCCACAGGTGCACAAATCCGGCAAGAATTTATCAATTTCTTTGAAGAACACGGCCACACTTTCGTCCCCTCCTCTCCCCTTGTCCCCGGTGGTGATTCAACTTTATTATTCACCAACGCAGGCATGGTCCAATTCAAAGATGTCTTTCTGGGTACAGATCAACGTCCGTATTCACGCGCGGTGAACTCTCAAAAATGTCTGCGTGTCTCAGGGAAACACAACGACCTTGATCAAGTTGGTCGGGATAATACCCACCACACTTTCTTTGAAATGCTCGGAAATTGGTCTTTTGGGGATTATTATAAAAAGGAAGCGATCACCTGGGCATGGCAGCTCCTTACTGAAGTTTGGCACCTGCCCAAAGATCGTATTTGGGCTACTTACTTCAAAGACGAACTGAATGAAATACCTGAAGACAAAGAAGCTGCTGGAATATGGCTTCAGCAGCCTGGTTTCGACCCGGATCACCTCCTTCCCTTTGGAAGAAAAGATAATTTCTGGGAAATGGCGGAAACGGGCCCCTGCGGACCTGACAGCGAGATCCATTTTGATCGTGGTCCTGAATATTGCAATCTATCAGATGATCCCAACCATGTCTGCGGCGTAAATGGTGATTGTGAACGTTTTCTTGAGATTTGGAACAATGTTTTCATCCAATACAATCGCCTCAGCGAAAACGTTCTCATTCCACTTGAGAAAAAGCACGTCGATACAGGAATGGGATTTGAGCGGTTGGTTTCCATTCTTCAAGATGTCCCCTCAAATTATAAAACTGACCTTTTCATACCCTTGATCCAGCGTGTTCAAGCACTGACAGGCCACAACGATGCAGAACGTGAAGCTAACCTGACGCCTTACCGAGTCATTGCAGATCATGCACGAGCCACAACTTTCCTGATAGCAGATGGCGTGGTTCCTGGAAATATTGGCAGAAACTATGTGTGCCGGATGCTTGTGAGACGTGCTGCACGATTTGGATTAAAACTCGACTTGAAAGCTCCCTTTTTGGCGAAAGTAGCACAAGTTGTTATTGAGGAATATGGTGATTTCTATCCGGAGATCAAACGCAATGCTAAAACGATTCTAGATAACCTGACCAGGGAGGAAATCCAGTTCAAAAAGACAATCGATGCCGGCCTGGACCATCTAAATGAGCTTCTTGAAGAACTCAAACAAAAAGGTGAAAAAATAATGGATGGTGAGAAAGCATTTGACCTCTATGCCACCCACGGATTGCCTTTAGAAATCACTCGGGATATTGCCCAGGAACAAGAGTTGGACGTAGATACCATGGGTTTCCAACAAGCAATGGAAGTACATCGGGTCGCTTCTGGAGCTGGGAGAGAATTTGGAGAGATGGGTGGCGAGGATGTTGAAATTTATGCTAACCTCGTTGATTCCCTCAAGGCAAAAGGGAAGTTAGATGCCGAAGGTGTGAAGTATGCCCCTTACCAGGCGATTATGGAGCCTTCTGAGGTCCTGGCGATAGTCAAAGAGGGAAAACCGGTTGAAAGTGCGCAGGTTGGTGACAGCGTCGCAATACTGCTTCCGAAAACCTGGTTTTACGTTGAAGCTGGTGGTCAGGTATCCGACACAGGAAAGGTTGTAGGTTCTGATGGCAGTGCGTGGACCATCCGGGTCACCGACATGCAAAAACCCGCAGCAGGCGTGATCGTTCATGTAGGTGAAGTTGAAGAAGGCTGCCCAGCAGTTGGCGATATGGCTATTGCACAAGTGGATGAGAATCGGCGGGTTCAAATCATGCGCAACCACACAGCCACGCACCTGCTCCATGCAGCACTGCATGAGGTTTTAGGAAAACATGCCCGACAGGCAGGTTCTCTTGTGGCTCCTGACAGGCTGCGTTTTGACTTCAATCATCCCCAGGCAATGACACAGGAAGAAATCCTGGCAGTAGAAGCGCATGTAAACCAGGCAATCCTCGCAAACTATGCGCTTAATATCACACAAAAACCACTTCAAGAAGCCATTGATGAGGGCGCGATGGCGCTTTTTGGTGAAAAATACGACGCTGTCGTGCGCACTATTACCATAGGCGATGAAGCACCATTATCTTATGAATTATGCGGCGGGACCCACGTTGATGAAACAGGGGATATTGGTTTATTCCTAATTACCTATGAAGGCAGCATTGCTTCTGGAGTCCGGCGCATTGAAGCGGTTACTGGCTGGCACGCCTATCAATATGCACGTGGACGTTTGAATACTCTCGACCATGTGGACCACTTCCTTGGCACATCACCTCAAGAATTATTACCAAAGGTCAAAAACCTTTCAGGTTCTCTGACGGCTGCGCAAAAAGAAATCGAAAAATTGCGTTCACAAGCAGTTTCAAGTGATTTTAAGGATAAACTTGATAACGCTGAAGTCGTTGAAGGTATCGCAGTTCTGAAGATCATCTTACAAAACGCAAATATGGAGTCTTTAAGGGAAATGGCGGATAGATTCCGACAAAAATATACTACTGGTGTTGCGCTCCTGGCTTCTGTTCAAGATGAAAAGCCTATCCTGATTGCCACGGTAACTGAAGATCTAACAAAACAAGGGCTTCATGCAGGTAACCTGGTCAAACAGGTCGCAGCAGTTGTGGGAGGTGGAGGTGGTGGGCGGCCAACACTCGCTCAAGCAGGTGGAAGGGATGCATCGAAATTAGCTGAATCACTTTACCAGGTCAATGTCTATATCCAAAACAACTTGAAGTGAAGAGTTAATTCCCACATAAATTTACTGGCAGGTTCATGATAAAGCATTAATACAGCTCAATAATAATAAGAAAATATGGATAAAGTAACCCCGCTTCGCAGACAATATTTGGACATCAAAAGTCAATACCCGAACGCGATCGTGTTTTTCCGCCTGGGAGATTTCTATGAGACCTTTGATGAAGACGCAAAGACCACCTCCCGGGAATTAGACATTGTCCTTACTTCTCGACCGGTGTCCAAAGGCGTGCGTGTCCCTATGGCCGGGATCCCTCATCATGCAGCAAACAATTACCTTTCTCGACTGATCGACAAAGGTTACCATGTCGCTATCTGCGAACAGGTCTCGGATGAACCTGAAGATGGTCTGGTGCCGCGTGAAGTTGTACGGGTGGTCACACCTGGCACAGTGATAGAACCCGACTTACTCCAGCACCATCAAAACAATTTTCTGGCAACAGCTTTTTATCATGACAACCGCGCTGGAATCGCCTACGTGGACATTTCCACAGGGGAATTCGCAGCTGTTGAACTCACTGGAAAGGATATTACAAATCAAATCCGTTCAGAATTCTTCCGAATTAATCCTTCCGAAATCCTTTGGCCTGAATCCTTGCCTCAAATCGACGGATTACCTGGTTTTATATCAACTTATGAAAGCTGGCATTATGAGCTGGGGCGATGTACGGAGAATCTCCTGGAGCACTTTGGTGTGAGCACACTGGATGGCTTCGGTTTCCGCGGAAAACCGATGGCTGTCCGTACTGCTGGAGCGATTTTGGCATACCTTGAGGATACGCAGCGCCAATCCTTAAAACTGCTGAATGCTGTGAGCACCTATACATTGGATGAATTTATGGTGCTGGATGCAGAAACACGGCGTAACCTCGAGTTAACCGAGACCATTCGCGGGAGGAAAACAACCGGATCATTATTGGCGATACTGGATTACACAAAAACCCCGATGGGCGGCCGATTGCTTCATAAGTGGGTCAGCGAACCTTTGCTTGATGTCGCACGTATTGGAAAGCGTCTCGACGCTGTAGAATGCTTTTATAAAAATGGTCTCCTTCGTGCGGAAACGATTGATGCCTTAGATAATTTTGATGACCTGGAACGGCTCACTAACAGAGTGATTTCTGGTCATGCTATTCCCAGGGATTTAATAGCTGTTCGAGAAAATTTATCGCAATTACCCGTTTTGAAAGCCATATTCTCAAAAGATTCTGCCGAACTCGCTGAAACACTCACGAAAATTCATCAATGTGATGGACAGCTCGCATTACTAAACGCTGCTATACAGGACGATCCCCCTGCAACATTGGCGAAAATCGGCGTCATCCGAAAAGGGTTTTCATATGAACTGGATAACGTGTTGGACTCTTCACAACATGCCCGGGAGTGGATAGCGGATTTGGAAAAAAAGGAGAAAGAACGTACTGGCATCAAACCCCTCAAAGTCGGTTACAACAAAGTCTATGGTTATTATATTGAAGTAACCAAATCCAATACAGATCTTGTTCCTGAGGAATATATTCGCAAACAAACCCTTGTCAATGCGGAAAGATACATTACTCCAGAATTAAAAGAATACGAGACACTGGTTCTTAATGCAGAGGAACAAATCCACGACATTGAAAAGAGAGTCTTTTTTCGAGTTTGCGATGAACTGGCAGAAGGAGCAAAGTTCTTGCTCGAAACAGCTCGCGGATTAGCTGAACTGGATGCTTTCGTTTCATTAGCAGAAGCTGCAGCCCTGAATGGATATCACCGACCGAAGGTCGTGGAGGAAAAATGTTTGCAGATCAGCAATGGTCGTCATCCTGTTGTTGAAAAACTGCGTACATCAGAGCGATTTGTGCCAAATGATGCCATCATGGATGAAGATGAAATAATCCGTATTATTACAGGGCCAAATATGAGCGGAAAGTCAACCTTTTTGCGTCAGGTGGCTTTGATTGTGCTGATGGCGCAAATGGGCTCTTTCATCCCTGCTGATAAAGCAACAATTGGCCTGGTTGACCGAATCTTCACACGAATTGGTGCTCAAGATGAGATCTATGCCGGCCAATCCACTTTTATGGTCGAAATGATCGAAGCTGCCAATATCCTGCATCACGCCACCTCACGCAGCTTGCTGATCCTGGATGAAATCGGACGTGGCACCAGCACATATGATGGGGTTTCGATAGCCTGGGCTATGGTTGAATACATTCACAGCCATCCAGATTTAAAGTCTTATACCTTGTTCGCCACGCATTATCACGAGTTAACGGAGCTGGCAGAGCTGTTCCCGGGGGTGCAAAATTACAATGTCGCTGTTTCAGAATCTGACGGTAAGGTCGTTTTTTTACACAAGATCATCCCGGGCGGTGCTGATCGGTCTTATGGTATTCACGTTGCACAGATCGCTGGCATTCCAAAACCAGTCATTCAACGCGCGAATGAAATCCTGCAGCAATTGGAAAAATCTTCTGGGACAACCATTGAACAAGAAGAAACGACCAAGCAGCAGCTGGCTCTTTTCCCTGAAAACAATGCCCTCATCAAAGCCTTTGATGCACTTGATATCAACAGTCTGACACCCATTGAAGCGCTTAATCTACTCTACGAATGGAAGCGCCGTTATTTCAGTGATGACTGAATCTCATCACCTTTTCAATACTCAGTCAACATTTTCACACACCCAAAGCAGCCGGAAAAGCTGAATTACCTTCACTGTGCAATTCCCCTCAATTAAGATTCTTCTTCCTCATTCAAATCAAAATCCCTGACGGCCAGGTGCGTGAAGTCATTCAATCCCCATACCACCCATTTGTGACAATCTGGGTCATAGTAAACTGTGGAAAACGCCGCGTTCACAAACCGAAAATGAACCCCCTGTCCACTGGCTTGGGGAGTCATACCAAAAACAACATGTAAAGCCTGATTTAAGATCCCACCATGAGAGACAATCAAATATCGTGCGGGTTCTTTTTGTAATATCCTATGAATCGCTCTCCCCGCTCTAAGATAAAGTTCCCAATTTCCCTCCCCTGTTTTTGCCATACTATCATAAGGTGTGAAGAATGCGGGTTTAGGATACACTTTTGCCGAATCAATTCTTCTAACGCCTGTCAATAAGCCCATATCCCTTTCTCGCCAATCCACATCCTCGATAAGGGGTAAATTAAATGCCTGACAGATCATTTCAGCTGTAGTCTTTGATCTTTTTAAGGGACTTGTGATCACCTGGTCGATGGAAGTCCCATCTGCTTGCCAGCGTGAGATGAGACGCCTTACCTGGTTCTTTCCTCGTGGTGTAAGAGGAAATTCTTTCTGACCTTGATAATACCCTTCTGCGTTTCCTAAAGACTCCGCATGCCTGAGGAATGTTAATGTGAAGAAACTCATCCTATCTCCTATTCCAGCCAATCAAAAGAGCGTGTGACGGCTTTCTTCCAACCGGAATATAATTTTTGGCGGGTCAGCTGATCCATTGAAGGATCCCACTGCATATCCATCTGCTAATTTCGATGCAACGCAATATAATCTTCCCAAAAACCGACTGCTAACCCAGCTGCATATGCAGCTCCTAAGCTTGTGGTTTCAGTGACCTCAGGTCTGATCACGGGTACATCCAGGATCTCTGCCTGGAATTGCATCAAGGTTTGATTGACCACCATCACAACATCGACTTTTAACGCCCGTAGTTTGACCCCAGAATCCTGCTCAATAGCCATCACAAATTTCTTCATCATAAATTCTCCCGATTCGTTGGCCAATTTGGAGCACCATTGATGAAATCTTCACCTGAAACACGTTTTTTCCCTGCGATCTGCACCTCATCCAGAATCAAAAATCCCTTGACAGTGCCCCAGGCGGGTTTTTCATCATAAATATAACGGTTCCCTGGAATGCTATCCAAAGTTTCTACTGAGTGTGCTCTGAATATCTTCAATCGCTTACCATCAAAGAACTCAAACGCACCTGGCCAAGGGTCGTAAGCACGCACCTTACGCGCCAGATAGCATGCCGGCTTGTAAAAATCAAGCAGCCCATCTTGTTTTTTCAACCGTGGGGCATAAGTGGCATCCATATCATCCTGAGATTGAGGTTGGATAGTACCGTTTATATACATAGGTAATGATTCAACAAGAAGCTCTGCCCCCAAACGGGCAAGGATGTCTGAAAGCATGCCTGCGTTCATGTCATCACTGATTGGGATACTTCTCTGATTGAGAATCGGACCGGTATCCAGGCCTTTATCCATCTTCATGATTGTCACACCCGTGATGTCATCATTTAGTATAGCCGCCTGTACAGGTGCAGCGCCACGCCAACGGGGCAGCAAGGAAGCGTGCACATTCAAACAGCCAAATTTTGGCAAATTAAGCAAGTTTTCTCGAAGTATTTGACCAAACGCAGCCACAACAATCACATCAGGTGACCAATTCTGGATTTGGTGGATTACTTCAAGTGATTTCAATGAACCAGGCTGGATCAGAGGCAGTCCAAGAGATTGCGCCAAAACTTTCACCTCTGGAGGGTGCAAAGTCCTTCCTCGACCTGCCGGGCGATCGGGTTGTGTTACAACGCCAACAACCTGAGTCTTTTTATACAACGCTGAAAGGGTAGGTAAGGCAAAATCTGGCGAACCCATGAAAACAACTCTTACATTCATAAATCACATTTTAACACATCCCAAATACAGATTATCGCTTTTTAAGTTTTTTCATTGTGATTGTGTTATAATAATGGAGAAACTTAATTTATTAAGAAATAATCAACCCTACCTCAGGAGGTACTAATGTCTGAAGAAAAAGTTGTGGATCCGAATATTAC
>Ga0209121_10002895_pt1 | contig 17041 bp, 16 predicted proteins | sample Cruoilmetagenom3_FD_187292 | JGI IMG/M metagenome (GOLD analysis project Ga0209121, IMG submission 187292) | Oil polluted marine microbial communities from Coal Oil Point, Santa Barbara, California, USA - Sample 3 (SPAdes) (version 2) | ecosystem: Environmental > Aquatic > Marine > Oil seeps ... | reverse complement strand
GATAAAGGTAATGACCTTCTTGATGGTGGAGAGGGAGATGATCTATTAATTGGTGGGTTAGGCAACGATATCCTAACTGGCGGCGACGGTGATGATATATTCAAGTGGGTAGATGAACCGCTTGACGACTATCGAGACGTTATTACTGACTTTGAAGTGGGCAGTGACCGTATTGATTTATCTGAACTCCTTCATGATGAAAATACAATGGATGATGTTCTTGAACATTTGTCAGCTAAGATTAGCGATAACAACCAAGACCTAGAGTTAACCATTACTAATGATCAAGGTTCTCAGACTATAGTATTGCAGGGCCAAGCAAGTAATCTTAGTGGTTTTGACGTCGATTCTTCTGGTGTTTATTCCGGTGATGAATTGACGAATTTAGTAAATTCACTAATGACTAACCTACCAAACTCTTAATTCATGAATAACAAAAAGGGCCGAAAGGCCCTTTTTTAATAGATCTTGTTTGCTATAAAAGCTAGATTCTAAAGCACTAAGATTAAAGCACCTTACAAGCAAAACCTTTTAGGTAGAAACCTTCTGGATAAGCTGTATCTGTTAAATGATCGGCTGCTTGCTCGAAGCGCTCGACAAATTTTACGGTTCTGCCTGCGTCTAGTGCCGCATCAGCAATGATTTTTTGGAATAAGTCAGCGCCCATTAAGCCTGAACAAGAATAGGTGAGTAGAGTGCCACCTGGTTTCAGTATTTGCATCGCAAGCATGTTAACGTCTTTATAGCCGTTCGCGCCAGATGTCAGGTTGTTCTTACTTGAAACGAATTTTGGTGGATCCATGATCACTACGTCGAACTTCGTGCCTTGGTCTCGGTATTCGCGAAGTAGTTTGAATACGTCTGCGTTTAGGAATACTGCACGCTTTTTCGAGATGTCGAACTCATTCAGCTCAGCGTTGAACTTAGCTGTATCAAGAGCTAATTGAGAAACGTCTGCATTGATTACACGCTTAGCATCACCTTTAAGGGCATACAGACCAAAACCACCTGTGTACGAGAAACAGTTAAGGACATCTTTGCCTTTAACGTATTTCATCGATTCTTTACGGCTATCACGTTGGTCCATATAGAAGCCCGTTTTATGGCCTTCGATAATGTTTACGCTGATTTTCACACCGTTTTCTTCAATGACCACTGATTTAGGTGGTTCTTCACCGTGAAGTACGCCAACAACTTGTTCTAAGCCTTCTTTTTTACGGACTGCTACGTCAGAACGCTCATAAATATTGCAGTCAGGGAAACATTCAATTAAAGCTTCAACAAGTATGTTCTTATTAAACTCAGCTCCGGCGCTAAGTAATTGGCATACGAGGAAATCTTGATATTTGTCGATTGTGATACCGGGAAGGCCATCAGACTCTGCTGCAGTAAGGCGGTAGCCAGTTAGACCATCACGTTCAATGATATCTTCACGCAAAGATTGCGCGTCTTGAATTCGTTTTACGAAGAATGCTTTATTGATTTCTTCTTTTTCAAATGTCCAAACACGAGCTCGAATTTGAGATTCCGGTGAGTAAGCCGCTTTTGCAAGCCACTGACCATTTTGAGTGTATACGTCTACAGTTTCACCTGATTTTGGCTCGCCTTCGACTTTATCGATACCGCGTGAAAATACCCATGGGTGTTTACGGCGTAGTGATTTGTCACGGCCTTTAGCTAGATGAATTGAAGGAGTCATAATTTACTCTGTTTGTTGAATTTGAAGGAGGGGTATTGTCGAGGAAGTACAGTTGAAAAGCAAATAAGAAAGGGCTGCACAAGCAGCCCTAGTAATGATTAATCAGCACATACTGGCTAGATATAAGTATTAAGCTTTGAGACCTGTCAGCAAACCTTCCATCGTATCACTTTGTTTACGAAGTTGGTCAACATTGGAATTGCTCTTACTGATCATTTCACAGATGCTATCTGACTGATGACGAATATCCTCAACACTTTGAGCTATGTTATCTGCAACAACACCTTGCTCTTCCGCGGCTGTAGCAATCTGAGTACTACTGTCTGAGATAGATTGATTCTTTTCTGCTAAAGAGCCGATCTCGACATTCACTTCTGACATCAGTGTCTGGCCTTCATTAGCGTTGTTTACCGTTATTTCCATCAGTTTGGTTAGTGATTGGCTGTTACGTTGTAATGATTCAATCATGCTTTGGATTTCAACAGTTGCTTGTTGAGTACGACCTGCAAGGGCACGAACTTCATCGGCAACAACAGCGAATCCACGACCTTGCTCGCCGGCACGAGCGGCTTCGATAGCCGCGTTCAATGCGAGTAGATTGGTCTGCTCTGAAATGCCATTGATGGTTGCGACCACCTCATCGATCTGCGCCGCGTTGGCATCAAGCTCTTCTACTGCTTGTGAAGCGGATTGGATCTCTTGAGATAGGTTAGAGATAGACTCCAATGTGTTTGAAACTTTTACTTGACCGCTCTGGGCCACGCCGCGAGCGTCCATCGTTTGTGAGCTAGACTCATGAGCAAGGGTAGCGACTTCACGAATTGTCGCCGCCATTTGTTCCGTCGCACTTGCCAAACTATTCAGGTGTTCTTGTTGATTACCTGAAATATCTGAGCTTTGTTGTGTTGACTGATTCAAATCCGAACTGATCTGTTGCATGAGTGCGACAGACTCTTGGATTGATAGAACCATATTTTGCTCACGTTCGGCAACCTTATCAATAGTGATCGCAATTTCGCTGAACTCATCACGAACTAAGAAGTAGTTCATACGGCAAGTTAAATCACCATTGGCGAGAGTGTTCAATGCTTTGTTCATGGAGAACATCGCTCCGCCAATGAAAGTCATGATGTAATAAACGCCAAGCGCAATTAAGGTCAGAGTAACCGCAATGATAGAAACTTGCTTTGTAGATAAAGCCGACCATAGGTTTTGATCATGGTTTGCGACTAAACTGAACGCGCCGTTCATCACTGAAACGGATCCCGTACCATAGCCTAGAGAAATGCTTTCAGAATGACTAACAAGCTGAGCGACTTGATCTTTAGTGAGTTGGCCTGCTTCGATAAGGCCTTTCATCAAGAGCATTTCTTCTTGATAAAGGTGGGCAAGTAAAGAGTCCGCTGCGCTATCTAAAACGAGAGTTAATATCACTAGGGCGAGAAGAGGCAATAAGAAGAGTAGATAGAACTTTTCTTGGATTTTTAGGTGAATGAGATATTTGTCAATCCAACGAAATGGGATTTCTTTCATAATCGTTATACTCGAAGTAAGTCCACCAATAAGCGGTGAATGAATAGAATGGCAACTATATCATTCATATAATTTATGAGGCAACGTTATGAAAAATTCACAATGTATATTTGTCGTGTCGGGCGTCGTTCAATGTGTTGGTTTTCGCTATCACACCAGTAGACAAGCACAAGCTTTGGATATTTCAGGATACGCCATGAATTTGAATGATGGGCGAGTTGAAGTGTTAGCTGTCGGAGAGATGGAGCAGATTAATAAGTTGTACGCTTGGTTACAAATAGGACCTGCTAGTGCGACAGTCGACCATGTTGTCAAATATGATGTTACAGAAGCAGATCTTAGAGTGGTACGTGTTGGCGAATTCAAAATACTGTAGTTAACGCACTACAGTATTGATATTGAGGGTTACCTTAAACAGCTAGTCTTTTACAGGCACTTTGCTGGTTTAGGTAAACCGGCAAGTTTGGTTGCTTGCTTCGCAGGACCTTTCTTGAATAACTTGAAAAGGTATTTGCTGTTACCTTTCTCTGGGCCGTGAGCTTTTTCCATCGCCTTCACAAGCATACGAACGGCTGGAGAAGTCTTGAATTCTTCGTAAAAGCTTCTTACAAAATGTACGACTTCCAAATGTGCATCAGTCAGTTCAATAGCTTCATCTTGAGCAAGAATTTCGATCATCCCTTCTTCCCATTGTGTGTAGTCCAATAGGTAGCCTTGAGCGTCGGTTTCGATTTGCTTACCGTTATATTCAAACATGTTTAGTCCAGAATCAAATTATACTATAAGAATAGGGTACATGACCCAGTTTACCTTACTCAATAGATATTGTAGTCATCTAGAAAAATATTGTACTTACAGGTATAAAAAAGCCCAAGAGATAGTCTCTTGGGCTTAAGTTTTCAACGCTAGGTAATTAGTCGTTGCTGTTCATAATGCCTAAGATGCTTAATAGGCTGATGAAGATGTTGTAGATAGAAACATACAAGCTGATCGTTGCTGAGATGTAGTTCGTTTCGCCACCACGTATGATGCTTTGCGTTGTTAGCAAGATAACACCAGTAGAGAATAGGATGAACATACCGCTCATTGCCAAAGATAGTAGAGGCATTTGTAGGAAGATGTTTGCAACCATACCGACTAGCAGTACAACGAAACCGGCCATTAACATACCGTTAAGGAATGAAAGGTCGCGCTTTGTTGTAAGAGCGTAAGCTGACGCTCCCATGAATGCCAATGCCGTACCACCTAGTGCCGTAAGGATGACATCACCCATACCTGCACCAACATACATGTTTAAGATTGGACCGATGGTATAGCCTAAGAAACCTGTAAACATGAATGTGAAGACTAGACCCATGCTGTTGTCACGGTTCTTTTCAGTCAAGAAAAGTAGGCCGTAGAAACCAACTAGCATGATAATAAGACCAGGACGAGGAAGGTTCATCGCCATAGATACGCCTGCTACAACAGCAGACCAAAGTAGTGTCATAGACAGTAGTGCGTAAGTATTACGCAATACTTTATTGGTTTGCAGAGCACTTTCTTGAGATGCTGTGCGTGAAAACATAGGGCTGTTCATAATCTTCCTCGTAAGGTGACTTCAATAGTTATTAGTACATTTATGGGGGTGAAAGTTCGAAAAATCAAGTCTTTCATTCCTCTTGTATACCTAAAATAATAATCAAAATAGTCGGTTAAGTGTTTCTGAAGATGTAACAAATTATTTCTTAATGGGGAATAAAACGTTGCATTAGATCGATATTCTAATTTTCAATGATATTGAATGCCGTTCTTTGTCTTGACCTTGAATCACAAAGAGGCGACCGAAGCCGCCTCTTTAGTTTATGCATCATAACACATTAATGGTGCAGAATTTGGCTCAAGAAGTTTTGTGTTCTATCTGATTGTGGGTTTTCAAAGAAATCGACAGGATTGTTTTCTTCAATAATCTCACCTGCATCCATGAAGATTACTCTATCGGCGACCTCTTTAGCAAAACCCATCTCGTGCGTTACACATAGCATGGTCATGCCTTCTTCAGCTAGCTCGACCATTACATCTAGCACTTCGCGAACCATTTCTGGATCGAGTGCCGACGTTGGTTCATCAAAAAGCATAACTTGAGGATTCATACATAGAGAACGAGCGATCGCCACACGTTGCTGCTGACCACCTGAAAGCTGACCTGGGAATTTGTCTGCTTGCTCAGGGATTTTTACGCGCTCTAGGTATTTCATTGCAATTGCTTCAGCTTCTTCCTTAGGCATCTTTTTCACCCAAATAGGAGCGAGCGTGCAATTTTCCAAAACCGTTAGGTGAGGGAATAGGTTGAAGTGTTGGAAACACATGCCGACATCTCTGCGCACGGCTTCAATGTTTTTTAAGTCTTCAGTCAGCTCATTACCTGAAACGAAGATATCGCCTTTTTGGTGCTCTTCCAATCGGTTGATACAACGAATCATCGTTGATTTACCTGAGCCAGAAGGGCCACAGATAACGATTTTCTCACCTTTTTTAACTTCAAGGTTAATGTTCTTTAGTACGTGAAACTCACCGTACCACTTGTTCATGTCTTTCAACTCAATCATAAGACCTTGAGAGTTGTTTTCTGTTTGCTGCGTCATAATACGTCCTTGATCTTGTTAATTATCGTTTGTGACCGGTGTGAAGTTTGTTTTCTAGCCATATCGAATATCTCGACATGCCAAAACAAAATACCCAGAACACTAACGCGACAAATACATAGCTTTCTGTTGAATACCCTAGCCATTCAGGGTCGGTATTCGCGGCTTGGCCAATTCCCAAAACATCAAACATACCGATAATCAATACAAGACTAGTATCTTTGAATAAACCAATGAAGGTGTTCACAATTGAAGGAATCGTGATTTTTAAGGCTTGAGGTAGAATGATAAGCCCGGTCTTTTTCCAGTAGCTTAATCCCAGTGCATCCGCGGCTTCGTATTGGCCTTTTGGTATTGCTTGTAAACCACCTCGAATTACTTCTGCCATATAAGCGGCACTGAATAACACAACACCTACAAGTGCTCTGATCAGTTTGTCGGTTTCTGTTCCCTCAGATAAGAAGAGTGGAAGCATTACTGATGCCATGAACAGAACCGTAATAAGCGGAACGCCACGCCAGATCTCAATGTAAACGGTACACATACTGCGGATGATTGGCATCTCTGAACGACGACCCAGAGCCAACGCGACACCAATAGGCAGCGATACAACAATACCGACAAGAGCAATGATCAGTGTAACCAGTAATCCGCCCCATTTGTGTGTATCAACCACTTCCAATCCGAAGATACCGCCGTAAAGAAGACCAGCAATCAAGAAAGGGTAGATGTTTACAAAAAATAACCAAATCCACGTACGCTTAGGTGTTTTTTCGTAAGCTAATATCGCGACAAAAAAAGCTAACGTTGCGTAGAAAAGGCGAGGTCGCCACAGCTCGGCTTCAGGGTAGAAGCCATACATGAACTGATCCCAACGAACGCTAATGAAAACCCAACAAGCGCCGTCACTAGTACAGGCATCTCGTGTTGTTCCTATCCAATCTGCACTTAGGAATGCCCAGTCTGCTACAGCCCATAAAAGGGTAAAAGCGAAGTAGGCTAGAACCACAGTAACAACGCTGTTTACTGGACCATTAAATAGATTTTTTCGTAACCAACCGACAGGTCCAACGGTGTTCGCTGGAGGCGGAAGGTCCGGTTGAAATTGATGTGTACTCATCTTATCTCTCCACCAACGCTACTTTGCGGTTGTATATGTTCATTAGAGCGGATGTTAATAGGCTCAGGGTTAAGTAGACGCCCATTGTCATCGCAATTACTTCAATAGCTTGTCCAGTTTGATTCAACGTTGTTCCTGCAAAAACGGACACAAGATCAGGGTAACCAATGGCCATCGCAAGTGATGAGTTTTTAGTTAGGTTCAAATATTGACTGGTTAGAGGTGGGATAATGATTCTTAAGGCTTGTGGAATAATTACCAGCTTAAGTGTTCTTGAACGAGGGATGCCTAGAGACATTGCAGCCTCTGTTTGCCCATGGTTCACCGCGTTAATACCTGAACGCACGATCTCCGCGATGAATGCCGCTGTGTAGATACTTAAAGCAAGCATTAATGCAGCAAGCTCTGGGATAATGCTAATACCACCTTTGAAGTTAAACCCTTTCAATACTGGGTAATCTGCCGAGATAGGCATACCCATAATGAAGTAAGTAACCAGTGGTAAACCAATAATTAACGCTGCCGCAATACGCAACATAGGTGTTTGTTGGCCAGTTAACTTCTGTTTGTTTTTAGCCCAAATATTGATGATAAAAGTAGCGATAACACCGGCAATTAATGAAGCGATGACAATGCTACTGCCTTGTTCCAATACTGGCGCAGGAAAATACAAACCACGCACGTTCAAGAAAATGGCTTCACCGAGGCTCATACTTTGACGAGCGGAAGGTAATGCTTGAAGAACGGCGAAATACCAGAAAAAGATTTGTAGAAGAAGAGGGATATTTCGGAATATCTCAATGTAGATAGCTGCAAATCGGCTAACTAACCAATTCGAAGAGAGTCTAGCGATACCCATACTAAAGCCTAGTACTGTGGCTAACATGATGCCTAGTACTGAAACTAAAGCGGTATTGAGAAGACCGATAAAGAAAGTACGACCGTATGAGAATGTTTCGTCGTATTCGATGAGTGTTAAGCCGATACCAAAACCAGCTTCTTGGGAGAGAAAATCAAAACCAGTGGCAATACCACGGGAATCTAAGTTAGTGAGTGCGTTGTTTACAATCGTGTAAAAGAAGGCACAAAGAGCTCCGACAGCGATAATTTGAAAAATGACTGAGCGAAAAGTGGGGTTGTATAACAGGTTGGCACTTTTGGGCTGTGGCTTTGTCTGAGCTGGAGAAATAGTTTCATTAGGTTTCATACTACTATAACCTCAAATCCATTTAATAAATAGGGCGGAAAACTCCGCCCTAGTTGATGCTTGAAAATTTATTAACGGATTGGTGGAGCGTACATAAAGCCGCCCGCATTCCATAATGCATTTACACCACGAGAAATTTGAAGTGGAGAACCTGTACCAACAGTACGTTCAAAACTCTCACCGTAGTTACCAACTTGTTTAATTACTTGGTAACCCCAATCATCACGAATACCAAGGCCTTTACCTTTAGGACCGTCTACACCAAGAATACGTTTGATGTTTGGATCTTTCGACTTCAGCATTTCGTCAGCGTTTTTAGAAGAGATACCGTACTCTTCCGCATTAATCATTGCTGAAAGTGTCCATTTAGCAACGTTAAACCATTTGTCATCATCTTGGCGAACCACAGGGCCTAGAGGCTCTTTAGAGATGATTTCAGGAAGTACTTGTGCAGATTTAGGATCAGCTAGGTTTAAGCGAAGTGCATACAAGCCAGATTGGTCTGTAGTAAGAACGTCACAACGACCCGCGTCGAAACCTTTAGATGTCTGCGCTGCTGTATCAAATACCACTGGCTTGTAAGACATGCCGCTGTTACGGAAGTAATCGGCTAGGTTAAGCTCAGTCGTTGTACCTGATTGAACACATACTGAAGCGCCATCAAGTTCTTGAGCACTTGTAAGACCAAGATCTTTCTTAACCATGAAGCCTTGACCATCGTAGTAGTTAACGCCAACGAAGTTCAGACCAAGAGCCGTGTCACGATGTAATGTCCATGTTGTGTTACGAGATAGTACGTCGATTTCGCCAGATTGAAGCGCAGTAAAACGTTCTTTAGCTGTTAGAGGTACATACTTAACTTTAGTCTTGTCACCGAGTACAGCCGCTGCAAGCGCTTGACAATACTCAACATCGATTCCTTCCCATTCACCTTTTGAGTTAGGGTTAGAGAACCCTGGAAGACCTGTACTTACACCACAAGTTAGAAAGCCTTGAGATGTGACTTTGTCCAGAGTGCTTTCTGCCGCTGATGCTGATGTTGCCATCATCGCAGTTGATGCAGCTACTACTGAAGCAAGAAGTGTTAGTTTATTTGTCATTTGTATCCTTCCTTGTTAACCAGGTGACACCTGATACTCGTGCTCGTTTGAGTTTTTCTATATGTGTTGCGTTTTCTATGACCTTGTTACTCAAATCAAACCTGTTGCATTTTGCAAATGAAACTGTGTGCGATTTAAGCAACTGTTTATAAGGTTAGGAAAGGATCCGTACTTTCACAAATGTATAATTTAAAAAGAATTTTGAATGAAATCACAAATCCGAACACAATTAGAATGACCAAATGTTAAGTGAATGTAAATAGTGCAACGGTTCACACTGTTGGTGCAACAAGATTTAGATTTTTATATTGATAATCGACTAGATAAATATTCTGAATCAACATCACAATGATGAAACATTAAACTTAAGAAATGTTGAAATTTGGTGAATAAATATTTTTATTACACTTGGATAGTTATTAATGTGCTCCAAATTTGGTAGCATGGTTGAATAGTTATTGAAGTAGTCTCAAGGAAGAACATGCGTTATTTCCCAATGTTTTTGGATGTAGAGAATAAGCCAATTCTAGTGGTTGGTGGGGGTGAGGTTGCTTGCCGAAAAGTAGATAGCTTATTAAGAGCAGGGGCTAATGTGACTTTGGTGTCTCCCAAGGTTGCACCTTACTTAAAGCAGCTAGTTGACGAGAGTAAACTTCATTGGGTACAAAACTTTTACTCGTCACAAATTATCTCAAAAGATTATCTACAAGTTTGGGCGACTACAGACAATCCAAGTCTTAACCATCAAGTACATAATGATGCGAAAAAACTGGGTATTTTAGTCAATGTGGTCGATGATTTGCCTTATTGTGACTTCATTACTCCTTCGATGATAAATCGCGGAAGAATCCAAATTGCGATCTCTAGCGGCGGTGCATCACCTGTTTTAGTGAGAAATATTAGAGAAAAACTCGAAACGATACTTCCGCAAAACATAGGGTTGATCGCAGATTTTGGTGCATCAAAACGCAATTCGATCAAAGAGTCATTCCCAACTGTCGACGAGCGTCGTAAGTTTTGGGAACGGTTTCTGTCATCAAGTTTTATAGAGCAGGTGGCAGACAGAGAGCAATTAGAAGCGTATTACCAACAAGCGTTGACTGAAGGCATTGACAATGAAGGACAAGTCACTTGGATTGAGTTCGAGCAAGATATTGAGCTGTTACCAATGAAAGCTTTACGTTTGATGCAAGAAGCGGAGCTTGTTCTTGCTCCGAATGATTGTCCATTCGAGTTCGTCGATTTGTGTCGTCGAGACGCGGAAAGGGAGAGCTATGCTAACAGTGGTGAGCTTTCTACCAAGTTAGAGCAAGCAAGAGCGGAAAACTTAAGAGTGTGTGTCTTCATTCCACCAGCAAGCGTAGAGTTTAATTTACTGGCAGGTAAAGATCTGAAACTGTCTTCTGCGAGAGTATTAGATTGAGGAAAGAGCTTTTCGGAAAAATCTAAATAGACTGTCGATGTTCTGGAAAAATGCTCCGACAAATAAAAAGCCACTTCCCTAAAAGAAGTGGCTTTTTTCCAATTGCATCTTCGATAATTGTTTATGTATCGAAATCACCTTCTGCGGTGCTGCCTATTCGCGATCGGTGATTAAAGCCGTCGCTTTATTGTCAGTATAATTAATCGCGGAAGTTATCAAATTGGAAAGGTTGACCAAGCTCACCACCACGAACTAAGGCCATAACCGCTTGCAGATCATCGCGCTTCTTGCCCGTTACTCGAACTTTGTCGCCTTGGATAGCGGCTTGAACTTTCACTTTATTGTCTTTGATTAGCTTGACGATTTTTTTAGCGACATCCGTTTCGATACCTTGCTTAAAAATAACCGTTTGGTGCCAAGTTCGACCTGTTTGATCAGCGGCTTTTGCTTCCATCGCGTTAGGATCAACATTACGCTTTGTCAGGTTGCTACGAAGAATATCGCGCATCTGCTTTAGCTGAAAATCGTCTTGAGCGCTCAGTTTTACTGATTCATCTTTGTAATCAAAGCTAGCCTCTACGCCACGGAAATCGAAACGAGTCGATAGTTCACGGTTAGCGTTGTCTACAGCGTTGCGTAGTTCTACTGATTCTACTTCAGAGATAATGTCAAATGATGGCATTGTGTTGTGTCCTTAAGCTAAATTTCTATCTTTAATTGCCGTTGCAAGCATGTCGAGCATTGTTGCAGTATCTTCCCAGCTAAGGCATGGGTCGGTAATAGATTTGCCGTATTCTAGGTTATTGATGTCTGTCATTGGCTGGTTGCCTTCAACAATGAAGCTTTCCGCCATGATGCCTGCAATTTGATTCTTGTTAGATTTTATCTGTTCACAAATATCTTGTGCAACGTCTAACTGCTTACGGTGTTGTTTCTGACAGTTAGCATGGCTAAAGTCTACAACCAAGCGTTGAGGAAGTTCGAATTCAGCTAATTGCTTACATGCGTTATCGACAGATTCAGCATCGAAGTTCGGGCCTTTGTCACCACCACGTAGAATTACGTGACCGTATGGGTTACCAGAAGTACGGTAAACTGTCATGCGGCCATTCTTATCTGGAGAATAGAAGTAGTGTGAAGCATGCGCAGCGCGAATAGCATCAATAGCAATCTTGATGTTGCCATTAGTTGCGTTCTTGAAACCAACAGGGCAAGACAGTGCAGAAGCCATTTCACGGTGAATTTGAGATTCTGTTGTACGAGCGCCAATCGCGCCCCAAGTGATCAGGTCTGCAATGTATTGGCCAGTGATCATATCAAGGAACTCAGTTGCAGTAGCAAGGCCAAGTTTATTGATGTCTAGCAAAAGCTTACGAGCCTTGTTTAAGCCCGTTTCAAGAGCATACGAGCCGTCAAGGTTAGGATCGGTGATCAAACCTTTCCATCCTACAACGGTACGAGGTTTCTCAAAGTAGGTTCTCATTACGACGAACAGTTCATCTTTATACTGTTCTTGAATTTGGCTTAGACGCTCTGCGTAATCAAGAGCTGCATCTGTGTCATGTACAGAGCAAGGGCCAACGATAACTAACAAGCGGTTATCACGACCCGTTAGGATATCTTCGATTTGGCGGCGAGAATTTTTAATGCGCTCAGCAACGTCGTCAGTAATAGGGTGTGCATTGCCTAATTCGGCAGGAGTTGGCATAGGACCCAGAGCTTGGGTTCTCAACTCATCAGTTTTTAATGGCATGTGATAGCTTTTTTTATTCTATTGCGAAGTGGTTAAGATAACGGAATTGAACAGAGGAATAAACTCTCTTAAGTCAAAGTTATCTCTGTTATTGCTAATATTCTTATTTTTATCAGCAGCGCGGCGGCAAATAGGGGATTTTCACTTGTATTAACAGGCAGCTATCGGTATTTTCGTTTGAACACAATATAAAAATGCTGGAGCAGCAATGACTCAAGAAAATCAAAGCACTTTGCACCCAGAACTTGTCTTAGGTGATGTGCTGCCTTCTTATAACGATAATAATAATTCCAACCATCTCTACGTTTCATTATCTGAATTGGTTATGGACCGTGTTTTCTATCACCCAAGTATTGAAAGTCATATAGAGACTCTTTCTGATATAGAGAAAACCTCGTTAAATGCCATTCTTGGTGATAAGACTGTCGATGAACATTTTGTATCTACACTTGTCGTGGCAATTCAAGCGGCAATTCAACCTAGTCACACTAAAGTTCGGATTGCTTTGAGCAGCGCAGATAGTTATGGCTTCCGTTCATTGCTAGGTGGTCATTGTGAAGTAGAAGAAGTTAACCCAGCGCTTGGGGTTCGTGGTGTGGCTCGCTACGCGACACAGGAATACAGCAAGGCATTCGCGCTAGAGTGTCAGGTGATCAAAACATTGCGAGAGCAGGGTATCAACGTTGAAGTGGTTGTTCCTTACGTTCGCGCATTGAGTGATGCCGCGAAGATTATCGATTTGCTTGCCGAGCAAGGCTTACCACGTGGCCTCAACGGTTTGAAAGTTCTGTTCTCTTGCGATGTACCATCAGCGGTATTGTTGAGTGAACGATTACTGCATTATTTTGATGGTGTAGTGGTTAATGTTGATAGCTTGGCATCTTTTACATTAGGTGTAGATAAACAAAATGAAGCTCAACAACATGCTTTTGACCCTCAAAATGAGGCCGTTATTACCCTATTGGATATGATCGTTAAAGCAACGTTGCACGCGAAGAAACCTGTATTGCTGGTGACTCAAGGTTTGGTTGATTACCCTCGTTTACAAGGCTATATCGCAGATCTTGAAGGCGTTGAAACGGTGATTACCGCGTAATTCAATTCGCAACGTTTATAAGTTTGATTTGAAACACTAATGCTTTAAGAATGAAAGAGATATCATTGCCGATGATATCTCTTTTTTGTAACATTTTTTTGACATTTTGATCTTGAGTCTATTAACTGGTCAGAGGACTAATTATGCTAGGTGACTCGGATGCTAACCCCTCTACAAAAAGCAAATCTCTACTTAACTATGTTTGGCATGTTCAAAGTGCCATTAATTTGGTTATGCAGGCCGAAGTTACTCGCCCTTGATGACAAGCATGTCGAGCTTAAGATCCCCCTAAAAAGACGAACGAAGAATCACTTAAATAGTATGTATTTTGGTGTATTAGCTGTGGGCGCAGATGTTGCCGGGGGCTTTCTTGCGATGAGTAAATCCCAACAGCAAGGGGAAAAAATATCGTTAGCATTTAAAGAGGTGACGGGAAACTTCTTAAAGCGTCCTGAAGCTGATGTGCATTTTACATGTAATGACGGTGAACTCATCAATACTATGCTGGCTGAAACAATGTCGACTGGCGAACGTGTTAATCAAACCGTAACGATCATCGCGACTTGTCCTTCTTTACATGGTGATGAACCCATGGCGGAGTTTCAATTGACACTGTCTATTAAAAAAGTTCCTTCAAAGCGTTAAATTTCATATCGAACAATAACAAACCAAAATCGCAGTATGTGATTACCACATACTGCGGCGTTCTACGATTCTTGGCTAATCTCTTCAATATCAACAATTTTTGAACGGTTCATAACGATTTTCCAACGGTAATATGTTGGTTCGTTGTCGTGATTGTTCTCTTTGATGATCAAGTTGAGTAGATGGCGCTTTTCTACTGATTCACGACTCACTTGCCCCTCGTTCAAGCGATAAACCTTGTTCGACCCTTTATCCATTAGACGAGTTAGAGCTCTCAAGCTGATAGAAAGCGTTTCACGAGTCTCTTCGTAACCACTCATGAAGGTTGAGGTAGACATTTCTGTATGTGAACGATAGTGCAGAATTTGTTCTTCACGCTGTACCACGCGCTTCTTACGGATCGACTGAATACGATCAGCTAGCTTAGAAAAGCTCGCGTAGTCCAGCCATTCTAATTTGTGGCCAACTGATTTGTTGGTCGTCGGATCAAAGTAGCGACGTTTCCATTTTGGCTTGCCCTTACGAAGCCAGCGCCAAAGGATATCTCTTAAGTCATCTTTGAAGATCTCGCGCAACGCATAGATAAATGACATCGAAACGATAAAAGAAGCGGTAATCTCGCCCAAGAAATCACGAGCTAATATAACGGTTGTTGTCACGACCACCATCACCAAACCGGTAGCGATACCTTTAACTGCACGCTTTACGTTTTTTCCCATCGAGGTGGTCTTTTCTTTGAGCACGATAGGGTGTTCAATCAAGCGGCGCAATAAACGCATCTTGTTGCTCAAACGAGTGACGTCTTCTCGAACTCTCGTGGAGTTGTAGCGATTGAGCTTCCGGTGAGCCGTCTCTTTTTCGCATAGTATTAAAAGGCGTTCTTTGATGGTTGAATATTCACTGCCACGTGGCATATGTGAGACCAGTGACAAGAACTTTTGCTCTGTGTACCAAGAAAGGTAGTTATCAATGTTTGCGTAGTAGCGTTTGAGGTTTTCTTCATAAGGAATGCTTCGGCGGAGCTTTTTCAAGATATCTAACGCAAGCTCAATGACTTCGTCGACCTCATCAGCCGTTACGTCGTCACTATCTGTCTTGTTTAAGCTGCTCACGGCTTTATCTAAAGCAATAACGTATTGATATGCGAACAAACTCAAACTCACACGATATTGAGTCGTTGATAAGCGTCCACGTTTTGCCAAACGACTGTGTACGAGTGGTAACAGTGTTTTATCACTATAGTAGGCACGGTTTTGTGTAATCGAGCTATAAAAAAATGCACTTTCAGAAAGCACTTCAGGCGTCAGCCCGAGTTCACCGGGAATGAATAGATAAACGTCCATGTCGAGCTTTTTTGTTTTTGCCATCGCATGGTTAATTTTAAGTGTTATCGCATCTTGTTTATCAACGGTGATCAACGATGTCTCCTAGAATGTAAAAATATGAATGAAACTAGCGAAAGCATATCAGAGATCACGTATAATCACCGCCAAATTTAAAGTAGAGACAATCTTGATGATTAATATTGGTCAAATAAACAATTTAGAAGTAGTAAAACAAGCAGACTTCGGTGTATTCCTTGACGCTAGCGACTATGGAACTGTGTTGCTTCCGAAACGGTTTACTCCTGAAGGTGTTGAAATTGGTCAAAAGTTAGATGTTTTCTTATACATTGATTCTGACAACCAGATCGCAGCAACCACTGAAAAACCCATAGCTCAAGTAGGGCAGTTTGGCCTAATGACGGTTGAAGGTGTAAACAGTACCGGTGCATTTATGAGCTGGGGCGTGAAAGGGAAAGATCTACTGGTTCCTTTCAGCGAGCAGCGCGGACGTTTAAACGAAGGTCAATCAATCTTAGTATATGTGTATATTGATAAAGCATCTAGCCGCATTGTTGGTACAACGAAGTTTAACAAGTGGTTAGACAACACGCCTGCGACTTATAAGCAAAATGAGCAAGTAGATCTTATCATCGCTGAGCGCAGCCAACTTGGTTACAAAGCGATCGTGAACGGTGAACACTGGGGCATGATCTTCCCATCAGATATCATCGGCAAGTTGTTCATTGGTAAAACGTTGAAAGGCTACATCAAGAACGTTCGTGAAGAAGACGGAAAAATCGATCTGTCTCTTCAAAAAATCGGTGTGGCCAAGATGGATGATCTAAGCACCAAGATTTTGGATTTGCTTGAGAAGAAAGGTGGCTTCTTGCCTTTGAATGACAAGTCTTCACCTGAAGCGATTTTCTCTGCATTCAGAACCAGTAAAGGCACATTCAAAAAGACGATCGGCGGTTTGTACAAGTCAGGCAAGATTGCTATCGATAAAGAAGGCATCCGTTTAGCAGAATAAGCGAGCCTCTCGGTTAAAAAAAAGCCCAAACTTTCCTGTTTGGGCTTAGGGGAAAGGGCTCCGAAGAGCCTACGCTAATCGTTGTAGTTCTGTGTCTAATAGAGCAAAGTCTAGTTTAAATTCTCCATTATGCGATTTTTCATCACACAAATAGTGACTTGAATTGATGGTTATGTAATTAAACGTTGATTTGACAATGTTTTAATTTGCGCTAATCGCACTGTTGCTATAAAACAGTTAATAGTTTCTCAAGTGAAATAGAAAAAGCCCAAACAACTCACGTTGTTTGGGCTTTTTGTTTTTTGCGCATAAAAGACGGCGGTGCCTTTAATTGTAGGATTAGAAAAGATTTTTATCGCGTACCAGCTCTCGTGGTAAGCCATTTTTAACTCGGTTACCTACCCACTTACCAAGGCCGATGATTGCGCCGTTATACTTCACCAATACTTCTCCTTTGCCCGATAGGCCTTCAGGACGTACATCGCG
>Ga0209121_10002894_pt1 | contig 17041 bp, 18 predicted proteins | sample Cruoilmetagenom3_FD_187292 | JGI IMG/M metagenome (GOLD analysis project Ga0209121, IMG submission 187292) | Oil polluted marine microbial communities from Coal Oil Point, Santa Barbara, California, USA - Sample 3 (SPAdes) (version 2) | ecosystem: Environmental > Aquatic > Marine > Oil seeps ... | reverse complement strand
CACAATCATTTGAGGAGGATGAAGAAGAATTAGTAATTGGAAAAGAGATATTTGGTCCAGAAAAGCTTAGACCTCCACCCGGATTAGTTAAACCTCCACCCAATTTGATTTCGCCTAAAAAGGTTAAAGTTGGAGGGTATTTTGGTAGAGAAATATCTGTAAAAACCAATGGTTTAAATAACGATCTTGTTCCGCCAGCGACAGAAACAATCGTAAGTGATTCTGATGGAACCACACAAGTGGAAGAAAAAATTTCGATTACATCGTTGAGACCTCCTAGAAAGAGTACAATTAAATTGTGTCAAATTTGCGGATTTACTCTAAAATCTACTTCTATTTGTCCTAAATGTGGATTTAAAAATTAAATTTTTAGATTTACGCCAATTTTATTTGGGATTTATTTAATTCAAATAAAATTAAAACAATGATCACTTCTACATTTCAATGACCATAGAGAACTTAAATGAAGCTCATTCTAATCCAACAATTTCCAAAATAAGCATGTTCTTATCAGGAATTTTTATGGGTAACGTGGGGATATTTATTTCATTGTTAAGTAGTTATTCAATTTATTCAATAGTCTTGTTCAGAGGTATTTTTGGAGCTGCTTTTCTAACTATATTTATGCTAATAACAAGATCTTTTTCTATTTCTTTCTTTAAAGAGTGTTTCAAGATGCACTGGAAATATTTGATAATAATTGCAATTTCTAACCCGTTAGTAGTATTTCTTTACTTTTGGAATATAACGCTCACTGGTTATGCTTTTGCAGCTTTTTTATTATATACCAGTGGAATTTTTCTATTAATCTTATTAGTAATAACGAAAGAAGATAAAGTGTCAAAAATCAATTTTATTAGTTTCATTTTAGCAAGTGTGGGGATATCCATTATAATGGAATTTTGGACCGGGCAAATTTTAATATTGGGAATAGTAGTTGGGCTTTTTTCAGGTTTCAGCTTAGCTATATTGATTTTTTCTAAAAAAAAAATTTATAAGATTAGATCAAAAACTCAGTCAATAATTCATTCGAATGAAAATTTTGATGCATTTTTAACTTTATGGTCAACTTTATTCTTAATTTTTCCATTTCTACCATTTAGTATTACAGATTTATTTAGAATCACAATTTTGGATTTAATATATGCTTTAATGCTAGGGCTTATCCCTACCGCTCTAGCGTTTACTTTGTATAATGTTGGAGTGAAAAAAGATAAAGGAGGAAATATTATAATTTTATCGTATTTTGAACCTGTTATGGCAACTATTAATACAGCAATTTTTTTAAAAAATCTCTCTATTTTCACTATTATAGGAGGTTTCTTCGTTCTATTAGCTAATTATATTACGCTAAAATATTTAAAGTAAGAGAAGCTAGTTTTTTGGAAATATTTTTTTATCTAAAATTAAGGAAAAATTGAAATTCCTTCAAATATTACTAAATAAAAACAAATACGTGTTCTCCATGTCAGATAAGGAAGAAAGGGAAATCTCAAGAATTAAAGAAGTAGAGAGTACCAATTTAGCTCGAGATGATATAAGAGAGTTAGTTATTGAAACTAAAAAAGCGGTTGAAAAGGATAATGATTTATTAGCTAATAGAGTTCATCGTAATTTTTTAGACAATAACATCAAGTCTTTCGATATCGTTGGTGCTATAGGGGCGGGAAAGACAGCTCTGTTAGAAAAGATAGCGGAAAAGTTAACTCCAAAATTTCGAATGTTAGTTATTTGTGGAGATATTACTACTCGAGTAGATGCCGATCGCATAGAACAGTATAACTCTGAAACTATTCAGATCAACACGGGCCGAGAATGCGCATTAAACGCGTATCACATACACCAAATAATTAAAAACAAGGATTTGCAGAATTACGATGTTATCTTTATCGAAAATGTGGGAAATTTAATATGCCCATCGGAGTTTGTCTTAGGAACTGATAAAAGGATAGTCGTAGTATCCATCACAGAGGGCGAATGGGTGGTTGAAAAGCATCCAATGCTTTTTAAAATGTCAGATATTGCGGTAATTAATAAGATCGATCTAAAAGAACGCTTAGGAACCAATGTTGAGAAAATGATCGCTGACGCTAAAAAAATTAACCCGGAAATAGAGGTCATTACTACAAGTACGAAGACTGGGGAGAACCTTAATAAATTAATGGAATTAATTGGATTTTAAAATTTAGAAGTGAAATATATTAAAAGTAAAACCTTAGATGAGTGAATATGAAGGAAGAATTAAATAAGATTGAAGAAATAATTGTAAATACTAACGAAATCAAAAAATCAAACGTTCAAGAATTAATGGAAATGTTCTTTGTTAAGTTAAAGAATCGGGTCGACAACTATATTGGAGATTACCCGACTTTTATTGAACCCGTTTATTTAGAAGACAACGTTAAAATTGGAGACGATGTTCTTTTAGGGCCAAATGTATATATCGGTGCCAATTCAGAAATCCCAGATTACGTTGAAATATCAAACACCATCATTTTCGATAACGTAAAAATTGGAGAGAACTTTAAATTGGAAAATTGTATCGTCGCTGAAAATAGCTCTTTTAATTTTAAAAATCTTAACATGAAAAATAGCGTACTAAATGGAGTTGCAAATTCAAAAAACGAATTACAGAATATTGGATTTTAAATAACCTTGTTATTGTTATTATTAATAAACTCTATTTTAATTGTTAGAATATAAATCGGTGCTGTTTAATGAAAGATAATGAAAAATATTTTAAAACAAATTTAAGAAGATGGAACGAATTAGTTGAAATTAATGCAAAATCCAAATTTTACGACTTAGATGGATTCAAATCGGGTAAGTCTTCTCTTTTTCCAATCGAAAGTGAAGAAATAGGAAATGTGGATGGTAAAACGCTCTTACACCTACAATGCCATTTTGGAATGGACACCCTTTCTTTCGCGCGACGCGGGGCGAAGGTCACAGGCGTTGATTTCTCGGATAAAGCCATTAAGCTTGCTCGTCAATTAAGCGAAGAATTAAATATCCCTGCTAAGTTTATTAAGGCAAATATTTACGATATACCAGACATATTAAACGAAAGATTTGATATTGTTTTCACATCTAATGGCGCTATTGGTTGGTTGCCGGATTTATATAAATGGGCAGAAATAATCGATTATTGTCTGAAACCTGGTGGTACTTTTTATATTACTGAGAATCATCCTTTTGGTAATTTAATCGACGAAAAGTACGATGGTGCTTTTCAAGTTGGCTACGATTACTTTAACAAAGGAAAGCCTTATCGATTTGACGAAGACGATGGAGCATACGTCGATCCCAATATTAAATTACAAAATTTTGAAACCTACGATTGGTTTCATCCAATGGGAGATGTTATTAATTCGCTATTAAAAGTTAATTTTGAGTTAGAATTTCTCCACGAATTTCCATTTAGTTTTTTTCAGATTCATCCCGATATGAAACAAAGAGAAGATAAATACTGGGAATTTCAAGCTTTAAAACACTCGGTTCCGATGATCTTTTCGATAAAAGCTCATAAAAAAAAAAACAAATTTGCTTCCATAAAGTAGTAAAACAATCTCGTTCAAAGAAAAAAAAGGGAATTTTAGTATAACCTAAGCTTTAATTAGCCAATTTGCCATCTTTTCAGGAAGAAAGAACCCGAAATAATATGCAAATGAACTTATTATCAATAAAAGTCTTATCATAACAACTATAATAGGATTTGTCCAACTAATTGCATCAAGTCCTGCCCCTAAAGTAAAAAATATAAATGCTATTAATAAAAATCTTCCCTTCCATCTAATTTTGGGATCGTCAGACTTCATCGAGTTAATAGCAAAAATCATACCCGTGATAAAAGCAACTACTATAGCAAATATAGCAAATCCTAACGTAAGTGGGGTTCTTGAAATTACTTCGGGTGTTATTTCAACTCCTATTAAGTCAGGATAAGTGAATAGTAAAGTAACAAGAAGAAGTTCGTATGAAACGCTAATTACTCCGAATATAACTACAAGTATTTTGTTCCCATTTTCAAAATTCAGCGAACTGAAAGAATAGATCCAAAATAATATTGCTAAAGGTATGAAAAAATTAGCAAGAATCAGATAGGATAAATTACTAAGGCGAAAACCAAATAAACCCATAGATAAAAAATTAAAACTTGGCCACCACCAAGTAGTAACTAAGAAAATCCAAGTCAAACTGACGCTTATAAAAACTTTATTTTTGAATTTAAAATATTTTAATAGTATTCTTATCCCTATTATTAGTGAGATTATAACAAATGCCAAACTTAGGCTTCCACGTAGTAAGTCAAGATAACTTAAATCTGTAAATGCCATTCTTAATCATTTAAAAATATGTTTTATTATTAATTCAACTCCAGAAAATTTAAACTTTATTAGTTTGAATTTAAGAAGAAATCTTAGTGCTTATTTCTAATTTTAATGAAAAATCATTAAAGATATTAATAAATGGGAAACCAATGGGAGGGTGTTTAGAGAAATATTTTTCAAGGTCAATATATTTCTAGATCTAAGAAAGAAAGTTTTAGTGAATAAAAAATGAAACCACCAGTTGAACCGTTTAAAATTAAGGTTGTAGAACCTGTTAAAATTCCTTCCGAAAAAAGAAGAAAGGAAGCGATAAGAGAAGCAGGATTTAACACTTTTTTACTATTATCTGACGATGTATTTATCGATTTGCTAACAGATTCTGGAACGTCAGCAATGTCCGATAATCAATGGGCGGGTATGATGTTAGGGGATGAAGCATATGCGGGAAGCAAAAACTTTTATAATTTGGAAAAGTCAGTGCAAGATGTATTAGGATACAAATATTTAGTCCCTACTCATCAAGGCCGAGGCGCAGAACATTTAATGTATAGCAATTTGGTAAAACCAGGGCAACTCGTTCCGCGAAACATGTATTTCACTACTTCGAAGGTTCATGTAGAGCTTCCTGGTGGTAAAATGGTTGATGTTATTATTGACGAGGCCCACGATCCAGAAAACACTCATCCGTTTAAGGGGGATGTTGATTTTAATAAACTTCAAAAATTTATCGACGATTATGGAGTCGATAAAATTGCTTTTGTTAATGTCGAAATGAATGTTAATATGGCAGGGGGTCAGCCAGTTTCTATGCAAAATTTAAGAGAATTAAGAAAATTTTGTAATGAATACAAATTAAAGATTATTTACGATGCAACCCGCTCAAGTGAAAACGCGTACTTTATTCGAGAAAGAGAGAAAGGATATGAAAATACACCAATCGTGGAAATACTGAATGAAATGATGAGCTATTCTGATGGATGCATTTATAGCTCAAAAAAAGATTGTTTAGTGAATATTGGTGGTTTTCTCGCAACACACGATAAAGAAATCTTTGAAGCTACACGGAGCATGGTCGTGGTTTACGAAGGATTGCATACATATGGGGGAATGGCCGGTAGGGATATGGAAGCCCTTGCAAGAGGACTGAGAGAAGGTGCCCAATATGAATATTTAAAATATAGAGTAAACCAAGTTCGTTATTTGGGCGAATTACTCATGGAAGCAGGAGTTCCAATAGTGAAACCTGTTGGTGGTCATGCTGTTTTCTTGAACGCATTAAAGTTTTTACCACATCTATCTAGAGAGCAGTGGCCCGCACAAACTTTATCTGCTGCTATATACGAAGCCTCTGCTGTTAGAAGCATGGAAAGAGGAGCGATTTCGAAAGGAAGAGATTCAGAAACGGGCGAAAATATATTTCCTAAGTTGGAGTTAGTGCGTCTTACAATTCCTCGACGAGTTTACACTAATACTCACATGGAATATACCGCAAATTCAATCCTAAACCTTTACGAAAAAAGAGAAACCATCCCAGGTTTGAAGATGGTCTATGAACCGAAATACTTGCGATTTTTCCAAGCTAAATTTGAACAATTACCATTATAGATAGAAATAATTTTCTATAAGTTCTTTTCCTTTAAAAAAGAAGAATAGCATAAAAATTTAATAATAATCGAACACAATCCAAAATACTAATAAATTTGAGTGTGCAAAATGGGCAAAGATATACCCAATATCTATATTCATCCTGAAGAACACATCCACACCATAGATAAAATACCTAATAATCCAGAAAGGTATTTCAAATATTTTATAAAACAATTAGAAGCAAAAACAATCACTATTCAAGGGGACAAATTTGAAATTAGCGAAACTGGACCTCAGAGTGATTTGTCCACTACATTTGAATTGGTGGGTTTGAACCAGGCAACTTTAGAATTTACAATAAGAATTGAAATAGCATCAGATAAGACTGAAATACATTTTGGATTAAAAATAGAACTTTTTTGGGAGAATATGCATAAGAAAATCGTTCAGAAAGTAATGAAAGGATCCTTTAAAAAAAGCGATCGACTATATTCCTCTATCTTAATTTCCTTTATAAAAAATGTATCTACAAAATCTCTAGATTATATAAATAATCTCCCTGATATAAGTTTTAAACCTACAGAGATAACTCAAACAGGTGGACATAATGGAATTTTAGTGTTTATGAGTTATGCAACTAAAGATGCACCATTATTTAGAGTAAAAGAAATTGCTGAGGAATTAACTAAATTCCCAGAGATATTCGATGTTCTCTATTGGCAAGAAGATATGCAAGATAATATCATTGAATATATGAATGATAATTTAGGGAGATGTCATGTTGTTCTCCTATTTACTTCTCCTAATGCATTAGATTCTAAACCAGTCAAAAAAGAATGGACTGCAGCAGATGCTATGGGTAAACCAATTCTACCTATTTTCTTAAAACCCGACCATATTCCACCTCTTTTAAGATCAAGATTGGGTGTTGAATTTGATCAATTTGATTTTAAAAAGAATATAACTACTATATATGAATTGATTATAAAGAAATCTCAATCTTAAATTTATTAATCTTTAATTGTTAATTTTTCGAATTAGATAAAAGACATCGTAAGAGAACAATCGTGGAAGAAGTTTGAAAGGATATTTTCTTTCAAAAATTATTTTTATTTTCTTCTGTTGTAGGACTTTACAGAAATCTTTTTCTGAGCTAATCAACCCAAGCCAATGTGGATTCACTTCTATATTTTTTATAGTTCCTATAAGAAATCTAACCATTCTTAGCAAGATACTTTCGGTAGGAACAGAAATAAAAAGAAGACCATTCTTTTTTAAAATTCGTAATATTTCATCAATGGCAACCGAAGGATTATCAACGTGTTCTAATATATCAAGAGCAAAAATCAAATCGAAATTATCATTATGAAAACTAGTTTTTTTTTGAATATCTCCTTGAATGTAGTCATTAATTCTTATAGTGGCGTTCTTTGTTAAAGGCGCTTTAATTCCATCGTATAGGATCTCATCTAAAATAAAAACATTGCTTTTTGGAAAATTCAGCTTAAAGTTCAAAGAAAATAACCCCAAACCTCCTCCAATATCAAGAACTTTAGGGAAATTTTTACGAAACCGAAGAAATGTTTTTATTATGTTTTTAATTCCCCCGAAATAAATTTTTCCAAAAAGAGGGATCATGTATGGACCAAAGCTGGAATAGTTTCGGTAACTTTCAGGAATAAGTATTTGCAGATCTTGGGGTTTGATAAATTTTATTGAGATTCACTTTAAAAATATAAGTTATATTAGAAGATTTATTGGAAAGTATAGAATAATTGAAAGAATTGCTGCAATTGGAAAGGTCAATAACCAAATTGCGATGATTTTCCATAATCCTTTCTTCATTGGTGTATTGTTTGCTTTTGAAAGCCCTACTAATGATGCTACGAGCAAATGAGAACCCGAAAGAGGGATTTTCTGAATGGTCCCAATAAGCATGACGACTGCTGTTGGTACTTGTACTGCAAATGCCGTACTCGGCCGAAGTTCCGTCATTTTCCCTAAGCTTTTAATAACAATTCTTCCTAAAACCGTTACACCAACTGCTAAACCAACACCAGTCATAAATAATAATAATGTTAGATTGATCTCATCTCCAACTCCAACCACTATTCCAACTGCGTTAGAACAATCATTTCCAGCTCTAGAGAAGGCTGTAATACATATTATAATTAAGATTATGTAGGAATATTTGTTCTCTGATCTTTCAAAGTCTTTGAATCCCTTTAAATGCTTGAGTTTACGCTTATTAAGTACCTTTACAACGCCATAGGTTACTATATAACCTACTATCGGAGATGCTAACCACCACACACTCATTTCTAGTATTGTGCCCCAATTTACACCACCGCCATCTCCTAATAACAACCCAAGCCCTATAATTCCGCCTATTGTTACGTGAGTTGACGAAATTGGAAGCCCAAAAGCGCTAGATAATATTAATACAATAGCAGTAGATATCAAAATGGTCATAATAACAGCATTCTGGTTAATGCCAGGAGCTTCATAATCTAATAAAAGGATCTTGTCACCTACTGATTTAGAAACGCCCTCCCCTAATAATAATGCTCCAGCGATCGCAAAAATCGCTGCTAAGATGAGAATTTGTTTCATATTAAGAATTCGTGATCCATAAAGCGGGGCCATCGTTTCATCGTTTCCGCCAATCCCGAAACTAATAATTAGACTTATGATTAAAAATATGATTAAGATGTATTCTAACGCCATTTTACCCATCCATCCATTTCTATTTACTAGGGTATTTTATAATCAATCCTCTAAGATAATCTGATGTTTCCTCAGCCCACGATACAATATCATACATATATGTCACTAATTTTGAAGTTAAGTATACCTTGGTGGGATCGTCGTTCATTTTGTAAACTTTTCCAAGTAAGTTAAACTTAGCAGTTCGAGCTTCTCTCTTTTTCTCTTCAATTTCAAAGGTTTTCTTGTATGCTCCATCAAAATCAGTTTCAATTAAAGTAGCACAATCCACTAGCTTTTCGACAGCTAAACTGCTTGCACGGTATAAATTTCTGAATTCGTCTTTGATTTCCTTATAAAGCTTGAAAGGATATATTCTCAGAAATCTTGAAAAGAATTCCATCTTATCGTTTACGGTATCTATCATCATCAGAATGTTATACCTGTCTTCAACTAAAAAAGGAAGAGCTCTTTTATCCCTATAAAGAACCTGAACATATTTCTCTTTAAGCTCATCACACCTTTTTTCAACCTTAATGACCCCTTCCAATGATTCAATCTTTAATTTACCATCTACAAAAGTTGAGAGCGCTTCATGTAAGAGTGCGGAGCCGTTTAAAGTTTCGGCTAAGAATTCCTTGTTAATCTCATCTAGTTCATTTTTCTTTTCTTTTAACAATTTCATTTTTTTCACATCCAAAATTTAACGAATCTCTTTTTAAGAAATAATTATATGATTTTATATTCTATTTATTTTTTATTCAATAAAAAAGCTTATGCCTTTCGTTAAAGTTGAAGTTATAATGATTCTGAAAGATAAAAATAAGCCTTTTTTTGTTTAAATAATTCTTTCAGATTAAGATTGAACGAGTTTTTATAAATTTTAAAGTGAGTTTGAGTGCCTGCTGTCGAAATAAATCTGGAAGAAATTATATTTGACCCAAAAGTTCAATCTTATTGTAATAATTCCGAATTTAAGTGTCCTAACTATGGGCATTCGTGGGCATGCCCACCAGAAGCGCCTTATCTTGAAGAAAGGATTTCCCAGTACGAAAAATTCTTTCTAATATATTACGAATTCAATTTAAAAAAGTATGTAGAAAGAATTAAATTAGAATTTCCCAAACGTAGCGAAGAAAAGATAAGAAATTCATTTTACCGTAAAGACATCGTCAGAGATTATTTAGGAAAAGAGATTAATACTTTTTTACAAAATTGTAGCGAATCCTACAACGAAAATCTTATTTTATGGGACGGTTATTGCAGAATTTGCTTTAAAGAGGGGAAAAACTGCACTTATGATGATGGCATACCTTGTCGTTATCCAGATAAAAAAAGATTTTCGATGGAAGCAGTAGGGATAGACGTCGACAAAACAGTTAAAAACATCGATATTGAAATAGAATGGCCTCCCATTAATTTTGCCTACCGATTTGGACTAATTTGCTTTAAATAAGAGATATAATTTTTATAATTTGATGAAAAAAAATGGGTTTTCCGAAAAGATTTAAATATTCCGAGAAACATATATAACTTATGACAACACAAGATAAGTCTATTGTTGGAAAAAAGGGAGAAATCCTTCCTAAAAAACCACTAAGAGAAATATCTGGTATTAAAGCTGGAGATGAGATTTTAATAGAAGCCCATCCTGGCGAATTAATAGTTAAAAAAATTTATTCTGTTGAAGATTTGTTAGAGATGCCTATTATTGCTGAAGGAACAGTGGAAGAAATAGAAAGAGAGATTGAAGAAGAAGGTAAGCAACAAGAAAAGATGACGGATTAATGAAAACCCAGAGACTTATTTTGGATACTTCTTTTATTCTTCCATTGTTTGGAATAAAATTAAAGAGTTTAACAAAAATAAATGAAGGATTAAAACTTATTTGGAAGGCAGGATTAGATGATTTTGAAGTTTACCTACCATCCGTTTGTCTCATTGAAAGCCTCTATAAATTAATTCATGAATATAAAAAAAATAATGATTATAAAATTTTAAAAAGATATCCTTTGACAATTCCTACAATAATAACATCTCAGAATGTTAAGATTTTTAATTCTTATATCGATTCCACAGCAAGTCAAATTGCTATAAAAATCCGACACACTGGTCATTCTGATATGATGGATTGTTGGATCGCAGCAAGTGCTGCGGCCTTAAACGGGATTCTTTTAACTGAAGATATCCTCTTAAAAGATATATTAAAAAGTGTTCCAGAAACTAAATTTCTATCAATTTGGTCGTGGAAAGAGTTAATAGATGTAATACTTTAAAAAAGAAGTATAAGTGAAAATTTATTTTTCTGTAAAGTTAAATTCAATAATATTTATCCTTGAAAAACGAGCTTATTATTTTTGTTATGCATTAATCAAATCGATCTTTTTGGAATTCTGATCTGGAGATTTCTCCAGTCGTAAATTCCAAAATTTATGCCAATCATCAACCTTTCCCTTGGAAGAAAGACCAGCCCCACATTTCAGTTTTTTTTATGCTATTCTCAAATAATTTTTAATTTTGAATAAATAAACAATAAATATTAATAAAATTACTAAAAACCTATGATTTATTGATAGAGTAAAACTCTAATTAAATCGGCAACATCGTGGATTTTATTAGACAATTTTTCTAAAACTAAAATACTATCGCGAATTTTTAAAACTATTCTTATTTGAATATCTGGATTATCGTATAAATAGTTTAAAAATTCTAGAAAAATCACATCAATAACATTTTCTATTTCATGAATATGTGTAGTATTATTGAATACTTCCTTAGGGTTATAGAGAAGATTTTTAATTGTTATTTTCAACAAATCTACCATCTCCAATAAATAATTAATTAATTTTTTATATCTTTTTTTCACTTCATCGTCAATATTATAGTTCAAATAAGCTAAAATGTCAACAAATCCCAGTGCTGGATTAATGATATCGTCCATTCTTAAAATCAATTCTAGAAAACCTCCTAAACCGTGAGTCCCCGCTTCTGAATATTTTTGAATAAGCCTAATTTTTATCTCATCGGCATCTTCTTCTAAAAATTGCATTTTAAGCCGTTTTTCTTCTAACTTTTTTTTATTAAATTCGTAACCTTCTTCCCATAAAGTATAATAGGCTCCTAAATTGCTAATAACATCGTATATAATTCTAGAATGCTCTATTACAACTAAGATGATTTGATTTTTAATTTTTTTAATTATATATCACCTTTTTTTTCCATTTCAAATATACACATTGTTTATAAGATGTTTTATTTCCAGTTCTAAATTCTTTGAAAAGTTTTATAAATTTAAGTTGAGCAATTATGCAATTATTTGATCATTATTAAAGATTTCTTATTATTGTGTAATAGTGCAATTTCAAAATTACAAATAATAGAATTATATAAATTATTACGATTAAAATAGAATAAATTGAAGGGTTTTTTCTGAGTTGTATATGAGTTTAAATTTGTTTTAATAAAATTTTTTACATATTTAGTTTTAAACCCGTTTCCTATGTAATTGGATGAATATAACAATTTTAGCGAAACTAGAATTAAAAATGATATATCTCTTTACTAAAAGAAAAGAATCTTTTGTCTACTATGATTCTGAGTTTTTAAGTTTATCAACAACCATATAGTAAACCCTAAGTAATTCTTTCATTTCTTTTATTTTAAGAAAATAGAATTTTTCAGGTGATTTTATTTCAAAATCTACAAAACCTAAATCATATAAAATTTTCAAGTTTCTGGATGCCGTTGATTCTGTTGTATTCAACAAGTCTCTTATTTTGTGGACGGATAATTTTGCATTTTCGCAAAGTAAATGCAATATATCTCTTCTTATTCTAGGTCGAATAGCTCTAGCAATTTTTTCATCTTGCATAATACCAATAAAACTAAAAAGATTTAAAATCTATCGAAATTGCAATATTGCACAATTACAAAGGTATTAACTTTATAGTGTCTAATCACATCCTAGATGTTAAAAATAAAACTTTTTTTCTGTAAAGTTTAATTCAATAATATTTATCCATGAAAATCTTGTAAATAACGGTTGTATACCAAAGAGAACATATTTTAGGTGAGAACCAACTATTTTTAATATAAAAAAACACATGCAAGTTAGACCATTAGATCAATCTAATCATAAATGGGCAATGGACTTAATAAAAGAAGTGTGGATATCAACAAAGATCGTTTCGAAAGGAAAAGTCCACGATACTAATGAACTTCCTGGAATAATCGCAATACATAAAAATCATAGAGTAGGATTGCTAATTTATAACATTGTTGGCGACGAATGCGAAATAGTTTCATTGAATAGTTTGAAAGAAAATGTTGGAATTGGAACTGCATTATTAAAAGAAAGTGAGAGAATTTCTGCTTTAAAAGGCTGTAAAAGATTATGGGTTGTAACCACAAACGATAATATCGATGCTCTTCGTTTTTATCAAACAAAAGGTTTTAATATTGTAGCGATACATTTAGATGCTCTAGAACAATCTCGGAGATTAAAGCCCGAAATTCCCTTTTTAGGATCAAACGATATTGAAATACGAGATGAAATAGAACTAGAAAAAATTCTATAATCCTCAATAATGTATAAAAAAAGAAAAGAAAAAATAATAGTTTAAAACAAATCTTCATCCAGAACAATCGTATCATTTCTATTTGGTCCGATGGATATTATAGCGATATCGGTTTTGAGTTCTTCCTTAATTGCCTGAAGATAAATTTTCATTGCGTTTGGTAAAGAATCATATCCTTGGTTAGCAATTTCAGACCATTCTTCACTTGATTTTTTTTCCCAGCCTTCAAATTCTTTATAGATCGGTTTACATTTTTCAATAATTTCGTGTTGAATTGGCCAACTTTCAAGAATCTGTCCATTTAATTCGTATCCAATACACATTTTTATAGGCGTTATCCCGTGAAGCGCATCTAATAAAGTAATAATTATTTTATCGATTCCGTTTATCATAATGCCGTACTTGATGTTAAATAAGTCAAGCCATCCCACCCTTCTTGGTCTTCCAGTAACTGTTCCGTATTCGTGCCCCTGCTCTCTAATCCTCTCGGAGACATCATTAAATAACTCGGTCGGAAATTTACCTTCGCCTACTCTTGATGTATAAGCCTTTATAATTCCAACAATCTTTCCTATTTTCTTAGGAGGAATTCCCGTTCCAGCACTTATACCTAAAGCGTTTGGATTTGAGCTCGTTCCAAATGGATACATGCCATGGTCAATGCACAATAAATTTCCTTGAGCCCCTTCAAAAACAACTTTCTTTCCAGAATCTATCGCTTTATTCAAATAATATGCGGTATCTGTAACGTAGGCTTTTAATCTTTCGCCATAAGTTTTATAATCTTGGAAAATAGATTCTAAATCCATGTCCCAATTAGGATCGTAGGTTTTAATTAAATTTTTCTTAATTTGGAATAACTTTTCCAATTTAGGTTTTAAAAATTCAGGATGAATTAAGTCAAAAATTCTAATTCCCCACCGTCCTGCTTTATCTGAATAAGTAGGACCAATCCCTCGTTTCGTGGTTCCTGCGCTATACTCTCCTTTTGAAGCTTCTTCTAACCCATCGAGAGCGATGTGAAAGGGAAATATCACATGGGCTGTAGAACTTAATTTGAGGTCGACTTTTTTATTAAGTTTATTTAAATTATTTATTTCTTCAAGTAAAACTTTAGGATTGATGACACAACCATTCCCTATGACTACCTCCTTCTCTAAAACCGCTCCACTTGGAATTAGCTTAAATTTATATTTTATCCCATTAGCTTCAATTGTGTGTCCAGCATTATTTCCGCCATTGTACCTTACTACAATATCTGATTGTTGAGCTAAGTAGTCAGTTACCTTGCCCTTTCCCTCATCTCCCCAGGATAGCCCACAAACAGCAATAGTGTTAATCTCTTTAGTCATAATTCACATTCCGTTAAGTGTGTTAACCATTCATTCTTTTTTTAAGTTAATAATGTAATCTTTTTAGGTATTTATAACTAAAATATGTTCCAAAAAGGAGTATTCATTAATAGTTATAAAATTTTTCTGTTAAAGATTTTTTATACAATAATTTTTATAGGCTTATTTTTATCACATTTATAGTAATGCTACTGAGAAAAACGATTCTTTTTGACTTAAATCATAACGAGATGCTCGATATTGATTTTTCAGATTTTTCAGATTTTTCAAAACTTCTTCAAAATCTAAATCTCAAGATTAAAAAAAATGAGAATAAAGATTTAACGAAGAAACTTTTGGAAAATGTTGATGTTTTAGTTCTGGGTAATCCTATTGACGATTACTTTTCAAACATCGAGATCAAGGACATTGTTAATTACATTAGAACTGGAGGGAATTTAATTCTTATAAGCGAATATGGAGCCGATTATCTTCAAAAAACTAATTTGAATGATATAGCTCCTAATTTTGGTATCCTATTTGAGAAGAATCTTATAAAAGAACAAAATTCCAATAATCATAATAGTTCAAGTATATTACACATTCAAAATTTTCCTAAAAACAATATTATTAATGGATTAAGAGAAGTTGTAATAGGTGGAGCTTGTTCCCTCTTTTTAAATAAAGGTGCAAAACCACTTTTACAAACAGATCAAAGTAATTTCTGGTCAGAAATTTTTAATAGCTCCTCTGAAGAATGGATAAAGGATAAAGAACAACAACATACAATAGCCGCTTATTCTGAATTTGGGCAAGGTAAGGTCGTTGCTTTTGGCGATATCGACATCTTTTGCAGTGATGATAATATAGGTATTAATACTCTTGATAATCAGAAGTTCTTACACAATATTTTTACCTGGTTGACTGATCCTGTAAAAAGGTCAGATGTAATGTCTTTCATCTTAGATCAAATTGGGCAAGTTCAAAACAGCGTCAAGGAAATCCATAAAACAATGAATAATGTAATTGAAACAATGAGTATTTTGGAAAAAAGGCTTCGTCATTTAGAAGAGAATCAAAATAGCCATTAATATCATTAAAAATAACATTTGATCTATAACCTTAATTTTTTCATTTTGTAGTTTTAGAGATATTAAAGTAATTTTTATTTACATTACTTGTTTTATTTAAATTAATAAATTAAAAATCTAAGAGATCAAAAAAATGCCTTTAAAAACCCCAGAACAGTACTTAGAAAGCATAAAACGACCTGTAAATTTGTATATTTTTGGTGAAAAAGTCAAAGAATTTTGGAATCATCCCATTATAAGACCCTCAATCAATACGGTTATGAAAATTTACGAATTAGCTCAGATGGAAGAGTATAAAGATTTAATGACCGCCACATCACATTTAACGGGTGAAACTATTAATAGATTTACGCATATTCACCAATCTGTTGACGATTTAATTAAAAAAGTAAAAATGCAGAGGTTATTGGGACAAAAAACAGCGTGTTGTTTCCAAAGGTGCGTAGGTTTTGACACCGCTAACGCTTTATATAGCGTAACCTATGAAATGGACAAAAAAAATGGAACTGATTATCATAACCGCTTCAAAAAGTATTGGACTGAAGTGCAGTCTCAGGATTTGATGGTTGGCGGTGCTATGACAGATACTAAAGGAAACAGAAGCAAAAGACCTAAAGACCAACCTGATCCAGACGCTTTTTTACATATTGTCGAGGAAAATGATGACGGAATAATTGTTCGCGGTGCAAAAATCCACCAAACGGGATACTTAAACTCACATAGAGCAATTGTTATGCCTACTCTTTCTTTACGGCCCGGTGAAGAACAGTACGCTGTAAGTTTTGGCGTTGATACGAATGAAAAAGGAATAACACTAGTATATGGAAGACAGTCGTGTGACACTAGAAAAATGGAACCTGGTAAATTAGACATTGGAAACTTCAAGTATGGTGGCCAAGAAATATTTGTAATATTTGATAATGTGTTTATACCAAACGATCAAATATTTATGAAGGGAGAAATAGATTTTGCTGGTAAATTAGTCAATAGGTTTGCAGGGTTCCATCGACAGTCCTATGGGGGATGTAAAGTTGGTGTAGGCGATGTACTCATCGGTGCATCTTCGTTGATTACTGAATACAATGGAACCGAGAAATCAGCTCATATACGAGATAAACTCGTGGAAATGGTCCATTTAAACGAAACATTATATAGTTGTGGTATTGCTTGCAGTTCATTAGGGTTCCAGCGGGAAGCAGGAAACTTTGAAATGGATATGCTTTTGGCAAATGTATGCAAACTAAATGTTACTCGTTTTCCATACGAAATAGGACGACTTGCTGAGGATTTAGCCGGGGGGCTAATCTGTACGATGCCCTCTGAAGCAGACTTCAAATCGGAGGAAATCGGGCTTTTAATTGAGAAATATCTTAATACGTGTGAAGAAACATGCGCTGAGGATAGATATAAGGTTCTAA
>Ga0209121_10002893_pt1 | contig 17044 bp, 15 predicted proteins | sample Cruoilmetagenom3_FD_187292 | JGI IMG/M metagenome (GOLD analysis project Ga0209121, IMG submission 187292) | Oil polluted marine microbial communities from Coal Oil Point, Santa Barbara, California, USA - Sample 3 (SPAdes) (version 2) | ecosystem: Environmental > Aquatic > Marine > Oil seeps ... | reverse complement strand
CGAGGTGTTGTTGCTACTGCCTTGGTACAAGCGGGTACCTTGCGCAAGGGTGACCTGGTTTTGGCGGGTGAAAGTGTGGGTAGAATCCGCGCAATGAATGATGAAGCTGGAAAGCCTACCGGCGAAGCTGGCCCATCGATTCCCGTAGAAATTCTTGGTTTGGATACACCTCCTGCAGCGGGTGAAGAGTTTCTTGTGGTTGAGGATGAGCGTAAGGCCCGTGGGCTCGCTGAAAGACGTCAACATAAGGCGTATCAAGAGAAAGTGTCTCGTCAGCAGGCCACCAAGCTTGAAAATATGTTTGCCACATTTGAAGGTGCTGAAGAAAAAGGGATGTTACCTGTACTGATCAAGGCTGATGTACGCGGATCCCTAGAAGCAATTCTGTCGACACTGCGCGATATCGGTACTGATGAAGTAGAAGTGAATGTCATTGCTTCTGGTGTAGGCGGTATTAACGAATCAGATATTAACCTGGCAATTGCTGCCGGAGCGGCGGTTATTGGCTTTAATGTTCGTGCTGATGCAACGGCCCGTCGTCTTGCAGAAGATGAAGGTCTAGACCTGCGCTATTACAGCGTTATCTATAATTTACTGGATGACGTGAAGCAGGCTCTGGGCGGTTTGCTTGCACCAGAGAAAAGAGAAGAAATCGTTGGTATTGCCGAAGTGCGAGATGTATTCCGTTCGCCGAAGTTTGGTGCAGTAGCCGGGTGTATGGTTATTGAAGGTACGGTGCATCGCAACAAGCCTATTCGAGTGCTACGCGACAACGTCGTTATCTATGAAGGTGAGTTGGAATCGCTGCGTCGCTTTAAAGACGATGTCAACGAGGTTCGCAACGGCATGGAATGTGGTATCGGTGTAAAAGATTACAATGATATTAAAAGTGGCGACCAGATTGAGGTCTTCGATATCAAGGAAGTGGCGCGGCAGCTGTAAGCTGGCGACGAACTGATATGCCTAGAGAATTTACTCGAAACGATAGAGTTTCAGATGCACTACAGCGTGAATTGGCTGAGCTGATTCGCGATGAAGTGCGAGACCCTCGCCTGAAAATGGTGAACATTACCGCTGTAGAAGTGAATCGCGATCTGGCTAATGCCAAGGTGTTCGTTACCTTCGTTGGTACCGACTCCGAGGAAGAGTCTCGGCAGGCCGCTGATGTATTGAATGGTGCCTCGGGGTTTTTGCGCTCGCTGCTAGCCAAGCGAATGCAAATGCGTACGACTCCGCGGCTACATTTTATATATGATCCCAGTAGCAAGCGTGGTCAGGATCTCTCCGCCCTTATCGATGCCGCGGTGAATACTGATAATACAAAACGTTTGGACTCCGGTGTTGCCCCTGACAGTTCTTCGGATACATCCGAGGAGGCTTGAGGTTGGCTCGTCGTCGTAAAGGCAGGCCAGTTGATGGTATTTTGCTGTTAAATAAACCCTTGGGAATGTCCTCCAATGGTGCGGTTCAAAAGGTTAAATACCTGTTTTTTGCTGCCAAAGCGGGGCATACAGGTAGTCTTGATCCATTAGCTACGGGTGTGTTGCCAATTTGTTTGGGTGAGGCTACCAAGTTCACCCAATTTCTGTTGGATGCTGACAAGCACTACCGGGCTACCTTTCGATTTGGCATTGCCACCGCCAGCGGAGACGCTGATGGTGAGATTGTCAGCGAAAATGGCGCCTCGGCATTGACCGAACTGCAGGTCGAATCGGTGTTGTCAGATTTTCGCGGTGACTTGTCTCAGGTGCCCTCCATGTATTCAGCGTTGAAGCATCAGGGGCAGCCGTTGTATAAGTTGGCACGAGAAGGTATTGAAATTGAGCGTGAAGCTCGCCCGGTGACAATTTATTCCCTGGAGTTATTGGCTTTTCGTCCAGGTGAGTTTGCTGAGGCGGATGTAGAAATTCATTGCAGTAAGGGCACCTATGTAAGGACTCTTGCTGAGGATATAGGCAGCGCGCTTGGTTGCGGTGCTTATGTTTCAAAGCTGCATCGCAATGTGGCCGGCCCATTTGATGAGTCGGACACGATTACCGTGGCAGAACTCGAGGCGCTTCGAGAAGAGCACCTTGCCGAGGAAATGGACCATCTGCTCAAGCCAATGGATGCGGGTATCAAACACCTGATGGCTGTGGATTTGTCAGAAGATACCGCATTTTATTTCCGCCAGGGACAGCCTGTGATGGCGCCCCAGGCCTATCGCGAAAGTGAAGAAGGCGATATAGTGCGCGTCTTTGAAGAAGAAGGCCCTTTTTTGGGGGTCGGTGAAGTAACCGATGATGGACGGGTCGCTCCCAAGCGACTCGTTGTATTTTAGGTTGAGTACTTTTTAGGGACTGGGGTAGGCAGTATTCTCCAACCTGAAAAAGAATAAAGAATTTGCCCCTTGGGCAACAGTGGAATTGGTTCCAGCGAGTCGTTACTAGATAGCTGAGGCCAAGCCAAAACCAGTAGGGTACCTGTAAATATGCACGGGTATCCTGAATCTTAAACCGCATATTGGAGAAATAAACGATGTTAAGTGCAATTGAAAAAGAAGCGATCGTTAAAGATAACGCTCAAGCTGAAGGCGATACTGGTTCACCAGAAGTTCAGGTGGCCCTGTTGACGGCCAATATTAATAAATTGCAAGGTCACTTCGGTGATCATAAGAAGGATCACCACTCACGTCGTGGTTTGATTCGTATGGTAAATCAGCGTCGTAAGTTGCTGGATTACCTGAAAAGTAAAGATGCAGCTCGCTACACACAATTAATTGCGAAGCTTGGTCTGCGTCGTTAATAGAATCATATGCGGCTCCTTCGGGAGCCGCTGTTGATTTAAGGTGAAGCCAGACAAGATATCTGTATGTTATGGCTGATCGAGTTACCTATGGTTACCTGGACTGCAAATTAGGCAGTCGCTGATAAGCACCTGATTAATGGTGCCTATCAGGATAGGTGGTTATTGGTAACCCGAGCAGCTTATTGCCGGTGTTTTGTCAGGGCTTCAGATGATTGAAAAAATGAAAGGAACTAAATTTATGAACCCTGTAACAAAAACATTTCAGTATGGTAATCATACCGTCACTTTGGAAACTGGGCGTATTGCACGCCAGGCAACGGCTGCAGTGCTGTGTACCATGGATAAGACGTCTGTACTTTGCACCGTCGTTGCCGCGAAAGAAGCTAAAGAGGGGCAAGATTTTTTCCCTCTTGGTGTTCACTACATTGAGAAGGCTTATGCTGCCGGTAAAATCCCTGGTGGATTTTTTAAGCGTGAAGGTCGTCCCAATGAAAAGGAGACGTTGACCTCCCGTCTGATCGATCGGCCAATTCGCCCATTGTTCCCCAATGGTTTTAAGAATGAGGTGCAGGTTGTCTGTACTGTGATGTCGGCTGAAAAGAATATCGACCCAGATATTGTCGCCATGATTGGTGTGTCTGCTGCGCTGTCTATCTCTGGTGTGCCGTTCAATGGCCCCGTGGGTGGTGCTCGCGTTGGCTATAACACTGATAAAGGCTACATGCTAAATCCAACCTATTCCGAGTTAACCGAGTCCGACTTGGACATGGTTGTAGCTGGAACCAAAGATGCGGTATTGATGGTTGAGTCTGAAGCCAGTGAATTGCCGGAAGATATTATGTTGGGTGCGGTGCTTTTTGCCCACCAAGAAATGCAAGCGGTTGTTCAAGTTATTGCTGAACTGGCAAGTGAAGTAGGTAAGCCTCGCTGGGATTGGCAGGCAGCGCCTGAAAATCAAGTGCTGGCTGAAGCGTTGAAGGCCAAAGTTGGTGAAGGCCTTGATAATGCCTATCGTACGATCGACAAGCAGCAACGTGTGGCTCAACTTGAGACTTTGCGTAATGAAGCGTTGAGTCTGGCCGATGACGCGGCTGGTATCAGTGAAGAAGATGTTCGCGATGGTTTCAAAAAGCTTGAAAAGAAAATTGTTCGCGGTCGTATTACCCGTGGCGAGCCTCGTATTGATGGCCGTGACAGCACAACGGTTCGCGCTATCGACGTTGAAGTTGGCGTGTTGGCCAAAGCTCACGGTACTGCGTTGTTTACCCGTGGTGAAACACAGGCATTGGTTGCTGCCACCTTGGGTTCGATGCGCGATGCACAGCTGATCGACGCCTTGGAAGGCAAGCGTGAAGATCCCTTTATGCTGCATTACAACTTCCCTCCTTATTCGGTCGGTGAGTGTGGTCGTATGGGCTTTACAGGTCGCCGTGAAGTGGGTCATGGTCGTTTGGCTCGTCGTGGTATTGCCGCGGTATTACCTTCCCCTGAGGAGTTCCCTTATGCCATGCGCGTGGTCTCCGAAATTACTGAATCCAATGGTTCCAGCTCAATGGCTTCCGTGTGTGGTTCAAGCTTGGCGTTGATGGATGCTGGTGTGCCACTGAAGGCACCTGTTGCTGGTATCGCCATGGGGTTGGTTAAAGAAGATGACGGTTTTGCTGTCTTAACAGATATTCTGGGTGATGAAGATCACTTGGGCGATATGGATTTCAAAGTGGCTGGTACGGCGAAAGGCGTGACTGCTTTGCAAATGGATATCAAGATCGAAGGCATCACTGAAGAAATTATGGAGATTGCACTAGAGCAAGCGCTGCATGCTCGTCTTCATATTCTTGGAGAGATGAATAAGGTTATCTCTAGCGGGCGTGATGAGGTCTCTGATACAGCTCCTCGCTACCATACAATGAAAATTGATCCAGACAAGATCCGTGACGTCATTGGTAAAGGTGGTGCGACGATTCGTTCCCTGACCGAAGAGACAGGTGCAACCATCGATATTAGCGATGATGGCAGCATCCGTATTTACAGTGATGATGCCGATGGCCTCAAAGATGCGATCTTCCGCATTGAAGAGATTACTGCGGAAGCTGAGATTGGCCGTATTTATGACGGTACCGTGGCTCGTATCGTCGACTTTGGTGCATTTGTAACTATCATGCCGGGTACTGATGGTTTGCTGCACATTTCTCAAATCGCTCAAGAGCGTGTCGAGAAAGTGACAGACTACCTGAAGGAAGGTCAGCAAATTAGAGTTAAAGTGCTCGATGTCGACGCACGTGGTCGTATCAAGCTCTCCTTGAAAGAAGCGATAGCTGAAGAAAGTGGTGCAGAGGCTGTTGCCGAGCAGCAGCCAGAAGTGGAATCTGCTCCAGTTGCTGATGCACCTGAAAGCACTGAAAAATGAAATAACTAGTTTTTAGTGTTCGAAAAAGCGGGGCTGACCAGCAAGGTTTAGCCCCGTTTTTTTATGTGCTTCTGTTTTAGCCATAAGGTATGCAGTATTGAGTCTTGAATGGCTTCAATATCTTTCACCCGGCATCGTTCTTAAAAAAATAATTCTTCATCTATATGATCGAGGGAAACCAAAACACTTGGTTATAAATGGTCAAGCTTACGGTTACAATCCCCCTCTATGACCGATGACCGCGCCTTAAAAAATCCCCAGTTTGAATCCCGGATATTTGTGTTGCGCCTATTATTTGGGTTGCTCGTGGTGGTGTTGATGGTGGGGGTGTTGTTATGGCGCTATTTCCATCTGCAAGTGGTTCGCTATGAAGGCCTGGTGACGCTCTCTGATCGCAATAGAGTGTTAGTTGAGCCAGTAGCGCCAACCCGTGGATTGATTTACGACCGAAATGGCGTATTACTGGCAGATAACCGCCCCAGTTTTAACCTCTCTATTGTCGCTGAGCGTGCGGAAGATCTCGATAGCCTGATTGAAGAAATAGATAGTTTGATCGGCGTGTCTGATACGGAAAAAACGCGGTTTTATAAACAGTTAAAACGGCGGCGGCGTCCCTACGAACCGGTTCCCTTGCGCCTGGATTTGAATGAGCGGGAACAGGGTGTTTTGGCGGTCAATGAATACCATTTGCCCGGTGTGGAAGTGACGGTTCAGCTACTGCGTAGCTACCCTTTTGGCAGAGAGCTGGCTCATGTGCTGGGTTATGTTGGACGTATTAACGATCGCGAAATTCAGACGCTGGACCCGGTTCGTTACAGTGGTACGTTGGTGCTGGGAAAAACCGGCCTGGAGAGATACTACGAAGATGAGCTGCTTGGCCAGGTAGGCTATCAGACCGTAGAAACAAATGCCCGTGGCCGGGTCATGAGACACTTGGAGCGAACGGATCCTATCGCCGGTAAGGATCTTCATCTGTACCTGGACAGCCGTCTTCAACATGTGGCTTATGAATCTCTCGGGGAGGAGCGCGGCGCTGTCGTTGCAATTGAAATTGCTACGGGTGGTGTGCTGGCTATGGCGAGTGCGCCCACGTTTGATGCTAATGAATTTGTCACTGGTATCAGTTTTGATAATTACGATGCGCTGCTAAATTCCCCTGACCGGCCTCTGTTTGACCGTGTGCTTCAGGGGCAATATCCGCCGGGTTCTACGGTTAAGCCTCTTTATGGTCTGGCGGCGCTGGAAAGTGGCATCGCCAATAAAGATTACAAGATTTACGATCCCGGCTTTTATCAACTAAAAAACGAAGAGCGAAAATACCGGGATTGGAAGAAGGGTGGGCACGGCAGCAAGATTTATCTTCGAGATGCCATTATCCAGTCTTGCGACACTTTCTTTTACGATGTCGGGGTGCGAATGACTATCGACACCCTGTCGCTTTATGGTTCACGTTTCGGGCTCGGTCAGAAAACGGGCATAGATATGCCAATAGAACGTGCGGGGATTATGCCGTCGAGGGCCTGGAAGCGAGGGGCTCGAGGGTTGGCTTGGTATCCAGGGGATACCGTCAATACCAGCATTGGGCAGGGTTTTACATTGGCAACCCCCATGCAGCTGGCGGTGGCTACATCTCGGATTGCCAGTCGGGGCGAAATGCGTTCTCCAAAGTTGGTTCGAACAGAGCACGCATTACTTCCACCTGCAGGTCGGATCCAGGCTTCCGATGACAACTGGAATTATATTCACCAAGCCATGCAGGATGTGGTTCACACTCGTAGAGGTACAGCTCAGATAATCAATCGTGGACTTAACTACCATATAGCGGGTAAAACAGGTACTGCGCAGGTCATCGGGATTAAGCAGGACGAAGAGTACGATGCCGAAACTGTCGCAAAACGCAATCGGGATCATGCACTGTTTATTGCCTTTGCTCCCGTGGAAAACCCAAGAATAGCGGTATCGATTATTGTGGAAAATGGAGAGCATGGGAGCTCCACGGCGGCACCTGTGGCTAGAAAGCTGATTGATGCCTTTATGGAGTACTACCCCGACTCAGAATTCATAGGTGGCGAAAATGACCCAAGGTGATTTTGTTCGGCACATGGGTTCGGCTGGCTCGGGTTTCTATGGCACGTCTCGTCAGTGGCATAGGGTTTATTTGGACCTCCCTCTGTTGCTCTTATTAATGTTGTTGGCGGGTGCCGGTTTGTTCGTACTCTACAGTGCGAGTGGCCAGAGTGTGCACTACGTTAATCGCCAGCTTGTTTATTATGCCGTGGGCTTGTTTGTGATGTTGACGGTGGCCCAAATTCCTCCTCGATTTCTAGAGCGGTGGGCCGTCTTGCCATATTTGGGTGGCGTGATTTTGCTTATAGGCGTGTTATTTTTTGGTGTCGGTGCCAAGGGGGCGCAGCGCTGGCTGGAGGTTGGCGGTTTTCGTTTTCAGCCATCCGAAATTCTTAAGTTCGCCGTACCCTTGATGCTGGCCCGATACTTGGGGCAGCGGGTACTGCCTCCCAGCTTTAAACATGTATTTTTTGCCCTGATTTTTATCATTATTCCTCCCATTCTTGTGATATTGCAGCCAGATCTGGGGACCGCCATCCTTATCGGTATTTCAGGGTTTTTTGTGCTTTTTCTGGCGGGGTTGCCTAAGCGTTATCTGGGGTTTGCCGGACTGGCGGCGATGGTTGTGTTGCCACTTATGTGGTTCTACATATTGCATGACTATCAGAAGCAGAGAATTCTAACCATGTTCAATCCCGAAGCCGATAAACTTGGATCTGGCTGGAATATCATTCAATCCACCATTGCTATCGGTTCTGGAGGCATGCAGGGCAAAGGTTGGATGTTAGGTACCCAGTCGCAGTTGGACTTTTTGCCGGAAAGTCATACCGACTTTATCATCGCAGTGTTGGCCGAAGAGTTTGGCTTGGTTGGCGTTTTGCTTTTGGTCGGCTTGTACCTGCTCATTATTGCCCGCTGTGTCATGATCTGTCTTGGTGCGCAGAGCATGTTTGGACGGTTGTTGGCGGGGAGTATTACGCTGACATTTTTTGTCTATATTTTCGTGAATATGGGCATGGTGTCCGGTATTCTACCTGTGGTTGGCGTTCCTCTGCCTCTGGTGAGTTATGGGGGCACCTCCATTGTGACCTTGATGTTGGGTTTTGGTATGCTGATGTCTATTAGCACCGAGAAACAGCGTGCTGCATAGGGTAAGTAAGATGGGCTATGGTTTTCAAAATAGGTATTACATGAAACTGATATTATCGATTATTGCCGGTTTGGTCTTGCCCTTGTCGCTCAATGCCGATTATCTACAGCACCCCGATGCCAAAGTGTTTGCCGATCGAATGGTTTCGGAGCATGGGTTCGAGCGCGCGGAGGTTGAGGCTTTGCTTATGGCCGCAACAAAGAAGCAGGCGATCATTGACGCGATGACTCGCCCGGCTGAAAAGGTTAAGCCTTGGAAAGACTACCGAAAAATCTTTATTCAGGAAAAGCGAATAGATCAAGGCGTTAAGTTCTGGCTTGAAAATCGCGACGCACTAAAGCGCGCATCTGACGAATATGGTGTGGCTCCAGAAGTGATCGTGGCGATCATTGGTGTAGAAACATTTTATGGGCGGATTAAGGGCAGTTATCGGGTCATTGATGCCTTGTCGACCTTATCATTTGATTACCCCAAACGCAGTGCGTTTTTTACCAAGCAGCTAGAGCATTTCTTATTGCTGGCCAGAGAACAAGGGCAGCCCCCTTTAAGTTTGACTGGTTCCTACGCCGGTGCAATGGGTTATGGGCAGTTCATTCCGAGCAGCTATCGTAGTTTTGCCGTTGATTTTGATGGCGATGGTTTTGCTGATATCTGGAACAATACAACAGATGCGATTGGCAGTGTTGCAAACTATTTCTCCAAGCATGGTTGGAAGATGGGTGAGGAAGTGGTCAGTCGAGCCCATGCCAAAAAAGGTTACGATGCCACGTGGTTAAATGAGCTTAAACTTGAAAAGACACTCGATGAGCTGGCAGTTATGGGCTTCTCCCCGGTCAAACCACTGCCCGGAAATTTAAAGGCGCTCCCAATGCTCCTGCAAGGTCAGCGCGGTGAAGAGTTTTGGTTGGGGTTGCATAACTTTTATGTGATTACCCGTTACAACCATAGTCGCCTCTATGCCATGGCCGTTCACGATTTAAGCCAACTTATTCTCGCTCGCGTGAGTGGCGGTCTGGCTGCTCGTGATCTTGAGGGGAATAAAGCCGACCTTTCTAGCGTTAAAGGTAGCAAGGCAGGTGCTTAAAACTCGTGTTGCGTTTTATGGGGCATTTTTAGCATCAATGCTAATGCTTCATGGTTGTGGAAGTAACAGTAATAGTGGTGGAGGGTACGGCTATGGTGATGGTCCTCCACCCAAGGATATTGATGTTCGAAACCTCCCCGATGCCGTACCAAAAGTAGAACCTATTACCAAGGCTGGCAACAAAAGCCCCTATACGGTATTGGGTAACACCTATCAATTATTACCGACCAGTCGAGGTTACTCTGAACGAGGCGTAGCTTCTTGGTATGGTAATAAGTTTCATGGTCGCAAAACGTCCAATGGTGAAACCTATAGCATGTATAGCATGACGGCGGCTCACAAAACCCTACCGATTCCCAGCTATGTGCGCGTGACCAACCTGGAAAATGGTCGCAGTGTGATTGTTCGGGTGAATGATCGGGGGCCTTTCCACGGTGGTCGAATAATCGATCTGTCGTATGCCGCAGCGAAAAAGTTGGATTATTCTGCAAAGGGTACTGCTACCGTTGAGGTGGTTGCAATTGATCCCCGTGATTATCAAAAAAATTCTGTGGAACAACCGCGCATCAATGAGACACCGGTGGTTGCTGCTATTCAGTCTCCGGTGACGGATGTTGGTGTCGATAAGCCGCTAGGCAATACTTACCTTCAGGTCGGTGCATTTAGTAGCCAGAGTGCCGCGACTAATCTCTCCGAGCGGCTCCAGTCGATATCAGAATACCCTGTGGTGGTACGCCAATTACAAGAGCCTGCGCCTCTCTTTAAGGTGTTGGTCGGGCCGGTGAAAGACCAGCTGAAGTTGTTTGATCTCCGTAATATGCTTAAGCAGGCGGAGAACCTCAGCCCGTTTGTTGTCTATGAGTAACTTTACCTGAAAGGGAGTGGGGCTCGTGCTAGAATTTACCGCGTTTAATTAGGTGAAGCGTTATATAGGTTGTCAGTTCTTCAAGGACTGTATGTAGTTGACGCTGCTTTTACCCCGTCATTAATCCATGAGAAAAATCGGTTTATTATGCTGAAAAAAATCCTTTCCGCTGGTGCATTATTGATCTTGTTGGCTGGAGCTACGGCTAGCCAAGCCAAAGTCCTTATCCCTGCGCCGCCTGAGCTGGCGGCCAGTGCTTGGATACTGGTGGATGCTAACACTGGGAAAATCCTGGTAGAGCACAATGCAGACGAACAGTTGCCGCCAGCCAGTCTTACTAAAATGATGACCAGCTACATCGTTGCCGGCGAACTTCACAGTGGCAAAATCAGCGAGCAGGACCAAGTGCCGATTAGTGTTGCTGCATGGAAAATGGGTGGCTCCAAAATGTTTGTTCGCGAGGGCACCAAAGTGCCTTTAATCGATTTGCTGCGCGGAGTGATTATCCAGTCTGGCAATGACGCTTCTGTTGCTCTGGCCGAGTATCTGGCGGGCAGTGAAGGTGCGTTTGCCGACGTGATGAACCAGCAGGCGACGCTGTTGGGTATGTCTGGAACCACTTATCATAATGCAACAGGCTGGCCCGCAGAGGGTCACCAGACCACGGCCCGAGATCTATCGTTACTAGCGCGTGCATTGATCCAGGATTATCCTGAGCACTACGATATCTACGCTGAAAAATATTTTAAATACAATGGAATCAACCAGCCTAACCGCAACCGTTTACTGTGGCGTGACAGCTCGGTTGATGGCCTTAAAACGGGCCACACTGAAGAAGCGGGTTATTGTTTGGTTTCGTCAGCCGTACGTAAAGGAATGCGGCTGATTTCAGTGGTGATGGGTACTAGCAGCGATGAAGCGCGTGCACGCGAATCACAAAAGCTACTGTCCTTTGGGTTCCGTTACTTTGAAACGGGCAAGGTATATTCTGCCGGAGACACTATCCAGGAAAATGCCCGGGTTTGGTACGGTGTTGAAAATAGCGTCAACCTCGTGGTTCCTGAGGATGTTTATGTGACTATTCCTCGTGGTGCTAAGGATGAATTGGATGCCAAGATTCTGGTGGATGAAGTCATTGAGGCGCCCCTAGCCGAGAACCAGGAGTTGGGCCGCTTGTCTGTAAGTTATGAGGGTGAACCACTGTTAGATTTGCCCTTGGTGGCGGATCATCCCATTGAGGAGGCGGGACTGTTTGCTCGATTGTGGGATGCCATAGCGCTATTTATTTTTGGGTTGTTTAATTGATGACTGATCAGGAAGCACCAAAGATAGAATTCCCCTGTGACTATCCTATTAAGGTGTTAGGGGAGGCGGGATCGGAACTGCATACCTTGGTGATCGAGGTAATGGAGCGCCATGCTCCCGGGTTTGATCAAACAAAAGTAACGGTAAGGGATAGTCGAAAAGGTAACTTTCAAGCCATCACGGTCACTATTACGGCCACCGGGGAGCGTCAGCTAGGTAACATCTTTACTGATCTGAAAGTCAGTCCTCGGGTAAAAATGGTTCTTTAGTCGCCGATATGGGACAGCACCCCGAATCCCCCTTAATTCTGCGCTATTTAGGTTGCCGGCCCTATCAGGAAACCTTTGAAGCAATGAAAGCCTTTACCGATCAGCGTGACAAGCACACCCCGGATGAGATCTGGCTGTTAGAGCACGAGCCGGTATTTACCCAGGGGCAAGCGGGAAAGGAAGAATATATTCTGATGCCGGGTGACATTCCCGTCATTAACAGTGACCGTGGTGGGCATGTTACCTACCATGGCCCCGGGCAGATTACCGGTTATCTTCTGATTGACCTGCGTAGACGAGGCCTTGGTGTCCGTGATCTGGTTACCCTTATTGAAGAGGCTTTGGTGGCAACCCTTGCGCACTGGGGTATTTATGCCTCCCCGCGTGCCGATGCGCCGGGTGTCTATATTGATCGGGGTGCCAGCAAGGGTTTTAAAATTGGCTCGTTAGGGCTACGAGTGCGCCGTGGGTGTAGTTATCACGGTCTTAATTTTAATGTGAATATGGATCTTGAGCCCTGGTCGAGAATAAACCCTTGTGGACTAGGCGTGGAAATGACCCAGATGGCTGACCTGCTGGATTCCCCAGCCCCTTTGCAGGATGTGTCTGAATACTTGGCAGATATCTTGACTAAAAAGCTGGGGTATAATGGTCATCGTGTAGAGGATGGCCTGCCTTTACTGAGTTCTCACTGATATAGCTCAAAGAGTGTTAGCGATAGCTCCTGACAACTGAATAAATCTTCGTTTGAGAAATCTTGATATGACAGAATCCAATGTAGTTCCTCCCAAACGCACCCGGCGTATAAAGCAGGGTGAAAAGCTGCGCAGTGCAGATAAGGTCGAGCGGATTCCGGTCAAGGTCATTCCTACCGATGAAATTCAGCGTAAACCGGATTGGATGCGAATTCGTATTTCATCGTCGCCGAAAGTTCAGGAAATCAAAAATATTCTGCGGAAGAACAAGTTGGCCACCGTCTGCGAAGAAGCCGCTTGCCCCAACTTGAGTGAATGTTTTAGCCACGGCACAGCCACTTTCATGATTATGGGTGAAATTTGTACCCGCCGCTGTCCCTTCTGTGATGTGGGGCATGGCAAGCCAAATCCACTGGATCAGGGTGAGCCCAACAGTCTGGCTCAGGCTATTCATGAGATGCAGTTGCGCTATGTGGTCATTACCTCTGTGGATCGCGATGACCTTCGCGATGGCGGTGCACAGCATTTTGCCGATTGTATTCGCGAGGCCAAGACGTTAAGTCCCAATCTGAAAGTTGAGGTGTTAGTTCCTGATTTCCGTGGGCGGATGGAACCGGCGCTAGAGATTCTCAGCGAGACGCCGCCCGATGTGTTTAATCACAATATGGAAACTATTCCTCGGTTGTATCGCGAGGCCCGTCCCGGAGCCAACTACCAATGGTCGCTAAAGTTATTGCAGGAATATAAGCGTCTTAACCCAAGCGTGCCAACCAAGTCTGGCCTGATGGTTGGTCTTGGTGAAACGAAAGATGAATTACTCCGCACGCTGGATGACCTTCGTGAACACGATGTGGATATGATTACGGTGGGGCAATACCTTCAGCCGTCCAAAAACCATCTGCCGGTGGATCGCTTTGTTCACCCGGATGAATTTGCCGAATATGCCGAGTACGGACACAGTATTGGTTTTACTCAGGTCGCTTCTGGGCCGTTGGTTCGCTCGTCCTACCATGCAGATAAACAGGCGATGGGCGAGGAGGTGAAATAGCTGATGAGTGCCTCAAACAATATGATCGGCGTGTTAAATAGCATGGCCGGTAGCCGCGTGAACTAATGTCGTATCCAAAGCTCCTCGATATTCATAATGCAACGGTGTATCGCGATACAAAAAAGATATTTGACGGCTTCTCTCTGTCGGTAGAGCAAGGTCAAAGTACTGCCATTATTGGTCCTAACGGGGCGGGTAAGAGCACGCTGCTTAAGCTGTTGTCCCGAGAACTTTATCCTGTCGTTAACGATGATTCCCACGTGAAAATTTTAGGGATGGAGCGCCCTGTACTCTGGGAGCTTCGGGAGAAGATTGGCTTGGTCTCTGCAGATCTACAGCAGGGCTTTGTACCGGAGGTGAGTGGGCTTGGTGTGGTGGTCTCCGGGCTGCATAACTCTATCGGGTTGTTTCATTATCAAGATGTAACCGAGTCGCAGGTGGATCGTGGTCGGCAGGTATTGGCAGATCTGGGTATTGAGAATCTGGCTAATCGTCCCTTCCGTCAGATGTCCACGGGCCAACAGCGTCGCTGTCTATTGGGTCGAGCGCTCATTCATAATCCAGATCATTTGATTCTCGATGAGCCGACCAGCGGCCTCGACTTGAATGCGACCTACCATTACCTGAATACCATCCGTCAACTTCTGCAGCAGGAAAAAACTATTTTACTGGCGACCCATCATATCCATGAAATTCCACCCGAAATTAAGCGTGTGGTGTTTATTCAAAGTGGCGAGGTTGTGGCAGATGGGAACAAAGAAGAGATGCTTACGGATCGCTGGATGTCGCAGTTATTTGAGCTGCCCTTATCGGTGACAGAGTCCAACGGGTTTTACCAGGTCTTGCCAGCGTAGAGATGGCACCGCATAATTCGCAACTTTTCCCTGATCGGGATTTAACTAAACGGTCAGGGTTTAACCAGAACAAGCAGGATTTTATCAGTCATGAAAATTAAAAATAATGCCGTGGTCGTTTTTCACTACAAAATGACCGACGAACATGGCGAGGTTATTGAAAGCTCGATAGGTCAAGAACCCACCGCATATTTGCATGGCCATAAAAATATGATTGAGACGTTAGAGCACTCGATGGCCAATAAAGAGGTGGGCGATAAGTTCAGCGTGACATTGCAGCCCGATATGGCTTACGGAAGGCTCCGCACGAACAGTCAGCTCCGCGTCTCCATGAAAAACATTCAACACGAAGGCAAGCTAGAGCCGGGCATGATGGTTCCCCTAAAAACCGTTGAAGGACTTCGTCCCGTTACCGTGGTTAAAGTCGGCAAGTTCAATGTGGATATCGATTACAACCACCCATTGGCTGGTAAAACCTTAACCTTTGATGTGGAAATTATGGATGTTCGTGAAGCGACTACCGATGAGTTGGCTCAAGGACGACCAGATGCTGTCGTTGGATTGAAGCACTAAGGGCGATTAGTAGAACTGAAGCATGATGCCTAGTGTGAGTGTGTCTACCTCTATTCCTGAGTAACCGCTTGCATTGGCATCACCACTGACATAATTCAGGTTCACACTGGCTTTATTACCTGAGATCACGTAGTTCATCCCCCACTCTGTGGTGTCGCTACTGCTCGCATCGCTAGGGTTGTTCTCCATGTAGCGAATGTAGGGTTGAATCTTTCCTGGCCCCACCGCCTTGGGAAACAAATAGCCTGTGGTCGCGTAAAGAGAATCTCCGTCAAAGAGGCAGAAGCAATCATCTGTGCTCGGTGTGGGTGGTGATGCAAGGGTGAAATCTGCGTCGATTTCTTTGTACCCCGCCTCAAAGGTGAATACGCCGCCGTTAGATAAAACTCTTTCAGAAAAAACATCAAAAGCATAAGCAAAGAAATCACCGGATTCGGCTTTACTGCCCGTGCCGTCAGATTGAGATTGTAGTGTGATGGCGGTGGTTAAAATATTGCCTTGAGTACCATAATAGGTTGCGCTGGTGTAGTAACCGGGATTGGACTCTACATTTAGGAAGCTGTAAGCCAGCCGTCCTGCAAAGAGCAAATGGTCTGAATCGTTACCAAAATCATCCTCCAGACCTTCAAAGGCGCCCAACAAGTATTGAACTTTACCCTTAGTTCCCCATAACACCGCACCCTCGCTGCGCCCTAGTTGGCCGGCGGGACCGTCGTAATCGGCAGAGAATAGCGGTTGTCGGTATTGATTCCAGCTCATTCCCGTATAGGGGCCATTCAAGCCGGGGCGGTCGGATGGTACCAGTGTTCTTCCCACCCAAAGATTAACCGTTGGGTCAAATTCAAAACGAAGTAGGGCATCGATGGTCATCATCGAATCGCCTTCATATTTTTCCGTATTGATATTAAATTTGAAGTATTCGTGAAGTTGGCCAGAGATGTATAGGCGCATGCTGTTAATGGAAAATTCAGAGCTGTCATCTGTCGCGCTATTACGCGAGGCATACTGTAAGCGAAGCCCACCGCCGACGGTCAACCACCGTGTGTCATCGAGCTCTGCGAGCTTTAGGCTAGTCAGAGGAGGGTCAGCCCAGGCAGGCGTAACGGCCATAGCCACATATAATGTCACAGCACTAATCAGACGTATGGCTAGTGTTTTGGCTGGCAGAGATCGTCTTTGAATAAGGGGTATAGACAGGGTGGTCACCTTTTTATTAGTTTGTTAGTGGTGCTCAATTCTGGTGCGAATTAGTATATAGCCTGGGTTTCACAGATGAAAGGAGGGTTTGCTGGTGTATCCCAGGCTAAAAATGAGCCTGAACATTTTATTGGCGATTAGCTTTGCAACGGATTAATTGGACGGTAAACCCGCATAATGAATTCAACCTCGGTACTCAGCCTATCTAGCTCATCCAGTTTAGCTTTGGCCGCCCGATCACCCTTCCAGTAAAAAGGTGTCATAGCTAATAGCTGTTTGACGGACTCCTTGTCTCCAATTTCCAGTTGATAACTGACCTGCTGTTCATCTAGTAGGACGAAGTTCTCTTGTCGATCGGGCAGATCGTGTTCCTGAGCTTTGGTGTAAATCAATTCCTTGAGTGCAAACAAGTGACGTGGTCCCGGTGAGACCACGAGCAAAATACCACTCGGGTTGAGTACGCGGGTCACTTCCAGAGGGTCTCCGGGGGAAAATACTCGAAACAGTGCATCTACCGAGGACGTTAGTACCGGTAGATTAAAACTACTGGCAACGGCAAAGCCACCCTCGCGAAGTTGACGACTGGCCAGCTTGACGGCATCGCGGGAGATATCAATGCCAAACAGATGAAGATCGCTACGCTGTTGATGCAGTTGTTGCAGGTAATAGCCTTCTCCGCAGCCGCTATCCAGTACAGATGCGTTGTTATCCAGGTACTGGCTTAGCAGGTTAGTTAGTTTTTC
>Ga0209121_10002891_pt1 | contig 17050 bp, 12 predicted proteins | sample Cruoilmetagenom3_FD_187292 | JGI IMG/M metagenome (GOLD analysis project Ga0209121, IMG submission 187292) | Oil polluted marine microbial communities from Coal Oil Point, Santa Barbara, California, USA - Sample 3 (SPAdes) (version 2) | ecosystem: Environmental > Aquatic > Marine > Oil seeps ... | reverse complement strand
CCGAGATCTGTTGTTACTAAAACAAAATGTTAAGTATTATTACTAAATTAAATTGGAATTGATAAATATATGTAATATAGCTTTCAAAATTAATGGTATCTTAAATGACAGGCAACGAGATGATTATTCCCAAAATCAATAAGTTCCGGCTCCTCTTTGCTACAGATATCCATAACATGAGGACATCTTGGATGAAATCTACATCCCGGTGGTGGATTAATAGAACTTGGAATCTCACCTCGAGGAATTAAGTGTTTCCTTCTTGCTTTGGGATCTGGGATTGGAACAGCGGAAAGAAGAGCTTCTGTATAGGGATGTTTAGGGTTTGAATAAACATCATAAATTGTTCCCATCTCAAATATCTTACCAAGATACATAATTGCTATCCTGTCACAAATATATTTTGTTGTTGCTAAATCATGTGTTATAAAAAGATATGTTAAATTAAATTCATGCTTTAAATCTATCATTAGTTTAAGCAACGTTGCCCTTACAGAGACATCGGCCATTGCAATTGGTTCATCTGCAACTATCAAGTCAGGTTGTAATATCAATGCCCTCGCAATAACAGCCCTTTGTCTTTGCCCACCACTTAATTGGTGTGGATATTTTTCATAAAGAACATTAGTTGGAGTTAACCCAACCTTTTCCATGATATTCAAAACTTTTTTTCTTTTTTCATCTTCATCACAAATTTTATGAATAAGAAGTGAGTGACCTATTGAATTCCCAATTTTCATCCTTGGATTTAAAGAAGCATATGGATCCTGAAAAATTATCTGCATTCTTTTTCTAAAATCCCTCATTTCAGTAGGGCTTAATGAGGAGATATCAGTATTATTAAAAAATATTTTCCCTTCAGTAGGTTCAGTTAGTCTAAGGACAAGTCTTCCAGTAGTTGTTTTTCCACTACCGCTTTCACCAGCAAGTCCAAAAACCTCTCCTTTTTTAATATTAAAACTGATATCATCTACTGCTTTTACATAGTCTATTTTTCTTGCAAGGAAAGTTTCAACAAACCCTTTCTGTACAGGGAAATATTTTTTTAATTTTTTTACTTCAATTAAATTTTTAACCATAATTAATATAGCCAGCACCTCACTAAATGGTTTTCTTTTACCTCCTTCAGTGGTGGTTCGTATAACGAGCACTTTCTCATGACATTTTTACATCTTGGATGAAATCTACAACCACTTGGGGGATTTATTAAATCTGGTGGTGAACCCGGCATTATCTGTAATTTTTGTTTCTCTAAACTTATATTAGGTATGGATTTTAAAAGTCCAACTGTATAAGGGTGAAGTGGATTTCCGAAAAGAGGAAAACAGTCAGCAATCTCAACAATCTTACCTGCATACATGATAGCAATCCTGTCTACAAGCTCAGAAACAACACCCATATTATGAGTAATTAATATTATTGTTAACTCATATGTTTTTCTGAGTTCTTTTAATAAATCCAGAATTTGGGCTTCTACAATTACATCCAGTGACGTAGTAGGCTCATCAGCAATAATCAAATCAGAATTTAGCGCTAAAGCTAAGCCTATCATTGCTCTCTGCCTCATACCACCAGAAAACTGATGAGGATAATCGTCTAACCTCAATTTTGAGATTCCCAATTTAACCACCAAATCCTCAGCTCTCTTTATGGCATCTTTTTTATTTAATTTCTTTTCATGAGTTAGAATAGTTTCTACTATATGTTCACCGATTTTCATCAAAGGATTTAAGCATGTCATTGGATCCTGGAAAATCATAGAAATTCTCTTTCCTCTAATATTTCTCATCTCTTTTTCGGTTTTTTTAACTAAATCACCACCATCAAATATAATTTCTCCTCCAATGATTCTACCTGGAGGAGGAATCAGTCTTAGTATGGAGAAACCAAGAGTGGATTTTCCACAACCAGACTCTCCAACTAAACCTAAAGTTTGACCCCTTTTTAGTTCAAGATCAACTTTATCTACTGCCTTGACAAGACCCATTCTGGTGGCATATAAAACTTTAAGATCTTTTATTTTTAATATTATTTTGTTTGTTTCATTCATTCCAAAAACTATTCAAAAGATTAATCTTAAAAATATTTAAAAATCACTTTTAGTATTTGTAAAAAAATTTTTACTTTTCAAAATATATAATTGAATATTGTATTAATATTATTGGAAAACTTATTAACAAAACAGTATAATGCTATAAAAAGTAAAATAAATATCTATTAACGTTCAGTAATTCTTGGATTTAATATCTCATTTAATCCTTCACCTATCATACTAAAACCTAAAGTGGTAAGAGATATCATTATTCCTGGAAATGTTATTATCCACCAACTACCACTTGGTAAAAATGCTTTTCCTTGACTTAAATCCATGCCCCAATCAGGAGTTGGAGGTGGAATTCCAAGACCTAAGAAGCTAAGACCAGCCGCGGTTAAAATTGCATCTGCTATATTAAGTGAAAAAACAACAACTATAGATTGTATTACATTTGGGAAAATATAATTTATTAAAATTGTTGATGGTTTTGCGCCTAAACTTTTAGCAGCTTCTACATACAACTCTTCTTTAATTGAAAGAGTATGCCCCCTAGACATCCTAAAATAGGTAGGTATATAAACAAATGCTATAGCAATAGAAATATTAATAACTCCAGGACCCAATAGTGCTGCCATAGCAATTGCTAATATAAGTCCCGGAAATGAATATAAGCTATCCATAATAAGAGAAATTATCCTATCAATTTTTCCACCAATAAAACCAGAGAGAAGTCCAAGTGGTACTCCTATCAGTGCCGAAAAGATTGAGGATAAAAATGCTATTGAGAGAACTATCCTCGCTCCATATATTACCCTACTAAAGACATCTCTACCCAAATTATCGGTTCCCATAAAAAAATTAGAATTAGGTGGTAAAAATGGCTTACCTACAAATTTAATTGGATCATTAGGTGAGATTAAGGGAGCAAATATTGTAATAATTATTATAACCAATATAATAATGCAACCAATAACAGTTATATAGAATTCTGAACCATACCATTTTGCACTTTTTATAAACCAACCGAATAATCTGTGCGAAAAAAATTTATCTTCTTTTTCCATTTAATTTCCTTGCAATAAATTATATTCTTGTCTCAACATTCTTAACTAAGAAGAAATATTTTATTTTTCATTTAAATTTCGTTAATATCTGATTCTTGGGTCTAAATAAGAATAAACAATATCAACAAGTAAGCTAACACCCGCTACTAAAATTGCGATAAAAACTACACTACCCTGGATTGATGGAAAATCCCGGTATAAAATCCTATCAACCAGGAATCTTCCCAAGCCGGGCCATGAAAAGGTAGTCTCTGTTAAAACTGCTCCGGCCAATAAGAGAGCGAATTGTAAACCCATCATTGTTATAATGGGAATAAGTGCATTTTTTAAAGCATGTTTATAAACAACAACTCTTTCGGAGAGACCCCTTGCTCTTGCTGCTGTTATAAAATCTTGACTTAAAATATCCAACATATTTGTTCTTGTTAACCTGGTAAAGACTCCGGAAATATATAACCCCAATGTTAAAGAAGGTAGTATGAGATGCTTTACTGCACTTACTAAACTTACCATATTGCCAGTTAATATACTATCTAATATAAAAAGTCCTGTTATTTTTTCAGGAGTTAAACCTGTTCCAATTCTTCCATAAACGGGGAGCCATCTTAAATATACTCCAAAAAATAACTGCAACATCAAGCCAAGCCAAAAAACTGGGATGGTGTAAATTATTATTCCGTAGAGTCTAAATCCATAGTCAGCAAAACTTCTTCTTTTATGAGCTGAATAAGCTCCAGTAAATATACCGATAAGAATACTCATTGTCATTGATAAAATGCTAAGCTCAAGTGTTGCTGGAAATTTTTCTCTTAAATCCTTTGCTATAGGTCTTCCACGAACAGGAGCCAAAGATTCACCTAAATCACCTCTTAGAAGATTATATAGATATTCAAAGTATTGTATATAAAGAGGTTTATCAAGTCCCAAGCTATGTTTTATATCATCAACATATTCCTGGGGTGCACCTGGTCTTAACATAGCACGTACAGGGTCACCGGGCATAATTCTTACTATTAAAAATACCAATGTTACTAAAATAAAAATCATTGGTATAGTAAGAAATATTCTGGTAATAATATAGGCTCTTAGGGATTTCATATTACTTTTTAATAGTTAAAAATATTTTAAAGACGTTACTAAAAATTTCAAATATAAATACTCTTTAATAAATTTAAATATTCTTATTATAATTATACAGAATGTATAGGTTAATTATGAAAATTAAGATTAATTTTTAACAAGGCTTTATTACTAAATTTGAAATATTTTAAGGGATATCGAGAGATATATCAAATTATAAATGGAAGTTCAAATTAGAAGGATTTTGACAGCTAAAAAACTGTCAAAATCCCCCCTTTTAAATCCTTACTATATACCTTCTTTAATCTCTTTTATTTAGTAAGTAAGAAATAGTGAAGAAACATAGTTGGATCAAGTTTTATACCAGATACATCCTTTTGTGTCACAACAAGCAGCTGTCCCTGAGTAAATGGTATTGTCGGACATTCCTTAGCCCATAGTTTCTGGGAATCTTCATAAATAGTCTTTCTCTCATCTCCTCTGAGTGGTGTAGTAACTTGACCTTTTTCTAAAAGCTCATCCATTTCTGGGTTACTATAAAAAATTCCCATATCATCAGAAGCATCTGTGTGACCCCAAGACCAGGTGTAATTGTCTGGATCCAGATAATCAGGATACCAACCAAGTAAGAAGAAAGGCATTGTACCCTCTGTCATATAATCTAAGTAAGTTGCCCACTCAGCAGTTTGTAAAGTAACCTTGAATATTCCTGTTTCCTCCAGGGAATCCTTAAATATTGCTGCTATATCATCTTCAGTTGGACCATAATGGTCAGGTGTAAACCAGAGATCAGTTTCAAGTGGATTATCTTCACTATATCCAGCGTCTTCTAACAAACTTATTGCTTTTTCTAAATCTCTTTCTCCATATTCATCTTTAAAAGCATCAATATGGCTCCACATTCCCATAGGGACCATGCTATACAGAGGACCATGTGTACCCATAAATACAACATCAGATATTGTATTTCTATCAATTGCAGCAGCTACTGCTTCCCTAACTCTTACATCAGTATAAGGATCAGTTGTAACATTAAAACAGATATAACGAATGTAGGCACCAGGTCCTGTGATAACTTTTAAATCTGGATTTTTTTCTAAATCCTCGTAATCAGCAGGTTCTAAGGTTTTCCATGCTACATCAATCTCCTTATTCTCCAGTGCCAACCTCATTGTTGTGGAATCTGCAAAATATTTAACAACAACATTTTTGTAAGCAGGAGGGGTTCCATAATAATCTGGATTTGCTTCCAATACCATCTCTACATCTCTTTCCCACTTAGTAATTTTGTAGGGTCCAATACCAGCAGATGTGTTATCTGAGTCTATTTCATCTGCAGGATAAGCTTTTAAGCTTATAGGAGTATAAGGTGTAGTTGCTACAAGAAGTGGAAAATAGGGAACAGGATTTATTAATTTAAATTTAACGGTTAGTTCATCTACAATCTCAACACTTTCTACAAAAGAAGTTACCAACCAGTTAGGATCTCCAGCTATCACTCCAACTCTATCAATAGACCATTTAATGGCTTCAGCATTTAATGGAGTTCCATCAGTAAATTTTAACCCCTCTCTTAACTTGAATGTATATTCAAGTCCATCTTCGCTAACTTCAGGCATGTCTTCTGCTAATCCAGGTTGAAGTTCAGTTGTTCCAGCAACATATGTTAGTAGAGTATCAGCGGTGTTGTGAAATATCTCCCAAGTATGGAAATCGTATGTCTCTGCTGGGTCTAAATCTGATACAGAATCAGTTGTACCAATAATAAGTGGTTCTACAGGTGCTGCTGGGGGACAGCCAGTAAATACTATAGTAGTTACAATTAGGGTAGTTATTACTATACTTGTAGATAAAAACTTTTTAAAACTCATTTTTCCTCCTTTTAAGTGGTTTTTACAAAAGAAAAAATCGCCACCATTACCACTTCTGTTATATTATATATTTTTCTATTAACACCCCCTTTATAAAGATTTTTAATATTAAACCAATATTATAATAGAATATTTTTTATAATGTCAAATTATATTTATCATAATCGTATTCAACATAGTGATATTCTTTATAATCTATTATACTATTATTAATAAAAATTTAAAAAACATTTTTTAATTTCAATATTAATTAAAAATTTGTAAATTAGATAGTGTAAATTTGTCTATTTATTCTTCTGTGAGAATATTAAAATTAATAATATCAAAATTGAAGAATTTTAAGAAAGCGTCTATATTTATAATTGTAAAACCTATAAATTTTATATTTAAATTATCAAAAAAGAGGAAACTTATTGCACTTAAGAAATCTTGAGATTTCTATGGGAGTAACAACTATTGGTCCACATAGAGATGATATTAAAATTACTCTTGGAGGAAAAGATGTTAGGCATTACGGATCGGGTGGGCAGCAAGGGATGATAGCACTTTCTCTTAAATTTGCAGAACTAAATTTCTATAATGAAAAATTGGGTAAAAAACCAAAAAGTCTAAAATATCAGCTTATTTAGTAGAGAATGGGAAAATCAAAGTTTGGCAATAACATGAAAAAAATAGGAGAAATTTTACCTTCGATTCTCAGCAGGATGGGAGTTATTAAAGGTATTGAACAGGGGAAAGCAGTTGTTTTCTGGGAAAATATTGTTGGGGATGATATTGCTCGGCATGCAAAGCCATTCAAAGTAAAAAAAGGAATTTTATATGTTGAAGTAACAAGTTCAGTATGGGTACACGAACTTCAGATGATGGAGCCAGAGATAAGAAATAGGATAAATAAATATTTAGAAAAGAATATTATTAATAAAATAAGATTTTATCCCGCAAGATACAGTAGATTATTTAAAAAGATTGATACTAAAGGGATAAAGATAGCCCCAAAAGTAAATAAATTATCAGAAAATCAAAAGAAAGATATTGATAAAATTAGTTCGCAGATAGCGGACAAAGATTTGAAGGAGCACTTTGAAAAAGCAATGGAGAGTCAAGTAAAAACTGAAAATACCGATAAATAAAGAATTGGTTGCCCAAGACTCCTTCCTTTAGGTAGGGGTAGTTCACAAACTCTATTATTAAATATTTATAAGGCTAAATATATGATTTTATGATATAATTTATTTAATGATTTTCACATTATTTTTAAAAGAAATAAATAAAGAGAGGGAAATTTACCCTCTTATTTATTTTTAAATTCACATTTTTAAGGATCCATTTTTGAAGTCATATAGCAAATATTAATTAATGCAGCAAAATATACAGGAATTTTAAATGTAAAATCAAATGAAGAATATAAACAGTTGGCATTTCCTTTCGAAAACCACCAACAAAGTTTCAATGTGTAAAATGTAAACATGGTTAGACTAAATATATTTGTAAAGGGAGATAATCAAATTGGTTAAAAAAACTTATGATGTTGAAGATATAAAGGTTCTAAAAGACCTTGAAGCTATAAGAAAAAGACCCAGTATGTATATAGGTTCAACAGGTCATAGAGGACTTCATCACTTAATTTATGAGGTTGTGGATAACAGTATTGATGAAGCAATGGCGGGAGCATGTTCAAGAATAATGGTGGCAGTACACAAGGATAATTCAGTAACAGTGATAGATGATGGAAGAGGAATACCTGTAAAGAAAATGAAAAAATTTAAAAAGCCAGCAGTAGAGATTATTTTAACCACACTACATTCTGGGGGTAAATTCAGTGAAGATGTGTATAAGGTTTCAGGAGGACTACATGGAGTTGGACTTTCAGTAGTAAATGCATTATCTTCTAAACTATTAATAGAGATCAGAAGAGACGGATATATATTCAAACAAGAATACAAAAAAGGAAAACCAGTGACAAGGTTAAATAAAGGTAGTCGTTCCAAAAAACATGGAACAATGATTAGATTTTGGCCTGACTCAGAAATTTTTGACAATTTAGATTACAGATCTGAAACGATACTAAAATACCTAAAAGAAATGGCTTATCTGAATAGGGGATTAAGAATTATCTGTCAGGATGAGAGAAATGAGCCACCAATAACTGAGGAGTATAAATATAAGGGTGGAATTATTGATTTTGTAAAAGATCTGGTTTCAAAGAAAGATTCACTGTATAAAGGAGTAGTGTATTTTAAAAGTAGTGTAGATACAAATCAGGTGGAAGTAGCCATGAAATATACAACTGGTTATAGTGAGAATCTATACTCTTTTGCTAACAATATTCATACTCATGAAGGTGGAACCCATGAAAGTGGATTTAAGAAAGCCCTAACAAGGGTGATAAATGATTATGCACGAAATAAAGGAATCCTGAAGGATAAAGATGAAAATTTAACAGGGGAGGATATAAGAGAGGGTCTTATAGCAATTTTAAGTGTGAAGTTAAGAGAACCTCAATTTGAAGGTCAAACAAAAACGAAACTGGGAAATAGTGAAATGATGGGTATAGTTGAATCGATAGTTAATACAAAATTAAGTGAATATTTAGAGGAACACCCCGCTCATACGAAAGCCATTTTAAACAAAGCAATCAATGCAGCAAGGGCAAGAGATGCTGCGAAAAAAGCTCGTGAACTCACTCGAAAAAGAGGATTATTGCAAAGTAGTACACTTCCTGGAAAATTGGCAGATTGCACTATAAATGATCCATCAATAAGTGAGATATTTTTGGTAGAGGGTGATTCAGCTGGAGGAAGCTGTAAACAAGCACGAGATAGGCAGTTTCAAGCAATACTACCACTAAGAGGTAAGATATTAAATGTTGAGAAATCAAGGGAATTAAAGGTATTAAGTAGTAATGAAATTCAGGCAATAATTACTGCATTAGGAACTGGAATTAAAGATGAGCTCAACATCAAAAATGCCAGGTATCACAAGGCAATTATCCTGTGTGATGGTGACGTGGATGGTTCACATATAAGAACTTTATTACTCACATTCTTTTATAGATATATGAGGGAATTAATTGAGGCAGGATATGTTTATATAGCTCAACCCCCATTATATCTGGTAAGAAAGAGGAAGAAGAACCACTATGTATATTCTGATGAGGAGCTACAGCAATTATTGAGCAATATAGAAAAGAAAGGAATTAATATACAAAGGTACAAAGGTTTAGGGGAGATGAATCCCGAGCAACTCTGGGAAACCACAATGGATCCAGGAAGGAGAGTTATTCTAAGAGTTGGGATAGAAGACGCAATTTCAGCTGATGAAACATTCTCAACTTTAATGGGAAGTCAGGTGGAACCTCGTAAAGAGTTTATACAAAAAAGAGCAAAAGATGTAAGATTTTTAGACATTTAAACTAATAATTAATAATTTAGAAAAGCAAATAAGGAGAGATATTATTGGTACAGCAAATAGTTGGTAAAGTAAAGCCGGTTGATATAGAAGAAGAAATGAAGAAATCATATCTTGATTATTCAATGAGTGTGATTGTTGGAAGAGCCCTTCCCGATGTTAGAGATGGATTAAAACCAGTTCATCGAAGAATTCTTTATGCCATGTATGATATGGGCATAACAAATGATAAACCTCATAAAAAAAGTGCAAGAATCACAGGTGAATGTTTTGTTAAAGATACTCTAGTATTAACTGATAGGGGCTTAATCCAAATTAAAAATATAAAATGTGGAGATAAAATTTATACACAAAATGGATTGGGAACAGTTACAAAATTATATGAAATGCCAGAAAAAAAATTATTAAAGGTAACACTCGAAAACGGTCTTTCTAATATTGTTACCCCTTCACAAAAATTTAAGGTCTTAACCCCTGAATGGAAATTTGAATGGAAAGATGCAAAAGACTTAAATTATGATTTCATTACCATAAGAGCTACATATCCAAAAATTAAAGAAAATGTAAAATTAAAAACAGCTCAATCACATCAGACCAAGCACTTAAATGAAAATATTGGATATCTATTAGGACTTTTTTTATCTGATGGTTCTATATCCAATGATTATGGCAGTAAGAAACTTCCAAGACTAAGCTTCTATGGCAGTAAAGAAGTTATAGAAAATGTTACCTCTATTTTTAAACAAGAGTTTGATTATACTCCAACCATTGAATTAAAAAAAGGTGTCTCAAACAACTTATATTTTATAAGAATAAATAGAAAAAATATAAATGAATTCTTTGTATCTAATTTTAGTTTAGAGGGAGTTAATGCACTAAAGAAAAAAATTTCAGAACAGATATTTAATTCTCCAGAAAATGTGATATTTGCTTTTATCTCTGGATTAATTGAAGGAGATGGTTCAATTCATAAAAATAGGTGTACAATCCATTACGGTTCAATTTCTGAGAAAATGATAGATCAATTAATGATTATTCTTCAACATTATGGAATATTTAGCTCTAAATACACAAATAAAAATATAAAAAGTCATTATGTTTGTGGTAGAAAAGTTATTGCACGACACCCTTTTTATTATTTAGAGATACAGGGGAAAAATGCAGTTAATCTGGCTAAAAAAATTAAGTTAATTAACAGAAAAAAACAAGAACGTGTTCACAGAATAGCAGCTATTAAAAGGAAAGATATAGGATTTCGATATGATATTGTTCCTTATGCTGGAGAAAAAATATTTAAAGAATTAAGCAAATACCATCGTGGAGGGGGATGGTATAAGGATATCAATGAAAATAAATTCAGAAGGGGAATTAAATATAATGGGGGTTGTAAAATAAGGTATTCTAAGAACCTTCGTGAAAAGCCATTAAGAAAATCACAAATTATAAAACTGGGTATCAAAGCTAAATTGAAAAGGATAGGTTCAGATCTAAATAATTTCGTAGAAGAGATTATCCACGATGACATATATTTTATGAAGGTATCTTCTATAGAAGAGGTTGAACCACAAAAAACTTATGATATAGAAGTAGAAAAAGAACATGAATTTATAGCAAATAGCATGATTTCTCATAATTGTCTTGGAAAATATCATCCACATGGTGATACCGCGGTCTATGACGCTTTGGTCAGGATGGCTCAAGATTTTTCCCTAAGATATTTACTAATTGATGGGCATGGTAATTTCGGTTCAGTTGATGGTGATAGTCCAGCTGCCATGAGATATACTGAGGCAAGATTATCATCTCTTAGTATGGAGATGTTAAGAGATATTGACAAAGATACTGTTGAATTTGTTGATAATTTTGATGGTAGCTTAAAGGAACCGGGGGTACTACCCTGCAAATTTCCAAACCTTCTCATAAATGGCTCATCAGGTATTGCTGTAGGTATGGCTACAAATATGCCACCACATAATTTAAATGAGGTTGTAGACGGAATTATTGCATATATAGATGATCCAAAGATATCTTTAAAGAAGCTAATGAAGAAAATAAAGGGCCCCGATTTTCCAACAGCTGGGTTGATTTTAGGAATGGGGGGTATAAAGGAAGCATATGAAACGGGAAAAGGTAAAATAACTGTGAGGGCAAAGACTCACCTTGAAACCATGAAGAGTAAGAAAAAAAGGATTGTTATAACTGAGCTTCCATATCAAGTCAACAAAGCAAATCTAATTAGAAAAATAGCAGAATTAGTGAGAGGGAAAAAAATTGAAGGAATATATGATTTAAGAGATGAATCTGATAGAAGCGGGATGAGGGTAGTTATTGAGCTAAAAAAGGAATCTCAACCTTATGTAATTCTAAATAATCTATATAAACATACTCAACTTCAGGATACTTTCGGAATAATAAATATTGCACTGGTAGATGGTGTTCCCAAGCTTATAACAATACATGAACTAATCGATAACTATGTAAAACATCAATTCAATGTTGTAATAAGATTAACAAAATATGAACTAAGAAAAGCTAAAAACAGAGCTCACATATTAGATGGAATACTCATAGCTTTAGCTAATCTGGATAAAGTGATTAAACTTATAAAGACGAGTAAGACAGTTACTCAAGCAAGACAGAGGTTAATAAAAAACTTCAAGCTAACAACAATCCAGGCACAAGCAATTTTGGATATGAAACTTCAGAGATTAACAGGACTTGAGAGAGACAAAGTTCAAAAGGAGCACAAACAGTTATTAGAAAAGATTAAATACTGTGAAAAGGTTCTTAGTGATAAGAAACTGGTATATCAAATCATTAAAAAAGACCTGAGAGATATTGTTAAAAGATTCGGTGATGAGAGAAGAACCATCATAACGCCAACAGAAGAAGAAATAGATATTGAAGACTTAATTGCCGAGGAAGACATGATAGTAACAATAACTCATTCTGGGTATATAAAGAGAATACCAGTTACTACTTATAGAAAGCAGAGGAGAGGTGGAATAGGAGTTATGGGAATGAATCTAAAAGAGGATGACTTTGTTGAACACCTCTTTATAAGCTCTACCCACCAATTTATGCTGTTTTTTACAAATAGGGGCAAGGTTTATAAGATTAAGACTTATGGACTTCCAACTGGAGGTAGAACTTCAAAAGGAAAGTCTATCAGGAATTTTTTTAACTTTAGTTATAATGAGAGAATTGAGATGGTTATCACCACTGATAATTTTAAATTCAAAGAATTCATTATGATGGTCACTAAAAATGGTTTAATAAAGAAGACAGAACTTTCTCAATACAAAAATGCAAGTAGAGGTGGTCTAATTGCAATAAATCTGAAAAAGAAAGACGAAATAGTTGGTGTTTCAAGAATAAAGCCAAAGGAAGAAGTAATTTTAATATCAGCAAACGGAAAAGGAATTAGATTTGGAGAAAATCAGATACGATCAACATCAAGAAACACTATGGGTGTAAGAGCAATGAGACTTAATAAGGGTGATAGAATACTTGGTATGGGAATCGCTATTGATGACACAGACCTATTATTGATTACTGAAAATGGCTATGGAAAGAGAACAGCTATCTCTGAATATAAAGTGCAGAGAAGAGGCGGAAAAGGAGTTATTGCAATTAAAACTGATTCAAAAACCGGGAAACTTATTGGGTGCAAGGTAGTTAGAAAAAACAATGAACTGGTCTTAATATCAAATGATGGGACTCTTATAAGAGTGTCTGTCGATAGTATAAGAAAAGTTGGCAGGCAAGCAAGAGGAGTCAAAGTGATGAAATTAAGAGAAGGTGATAAAGTAAGTTCTTTAGCAAAAGTAGTGGGTGGTTAAATTAAATATTCTCTCTATCTTTTTAAATGATTTTTTGGAGTTAGATTAATTTGATTGAGTTTCATACATTAGATCATACCGCTGATATAGGAATAAAAGTTTACGGAAACACAATAGAGGATTTATTTTGTAATACTGCTATAGCGATGTTTTCCCTTATGGCAGATTTAGATAAGGTAAAACCATCCAAAAGTTTTTATGTCCAAATCAAAGGGGAGGATGAAGAAAACCTCATAATTAAGTGGCTAAATGAACTGCTATACCTTTTTGACACAGAATACTGTCTATTCAATAGATTTAATATAAAAATAAATGAAGTTTCTGATTATAATTTATACAAGGGAAAATCTTATGAACTAAAAAATAATAAAGAGTGCAAAGAAATAGAAAATAATTGTCATTGCGAAGGACAGGGTCCCGAAGCAATCTCTAATGAATCGGATAAAAAAATAAATAAATTTAATAACTCTTCAAAACACAAAGAGAATGATGAAAATAAAAAACTGTTGTTAAAAGCAGTAGCCTGGGGTGAAAAGGTAGACCTAAAAAAACACCACATAAAAACGCATATAAAAGGTGCCACATATCACAAATTAGAAATTAGAAAAAATAAAATATATTCAGTCTCAATTTTCTTCGATGTCTAACAACTTTTAATTTTAAATTCCCAAATAAAAAAACCTATAGAGATGGAAACTTATATAAAAAGACAAATTTCATTAAAAGTTATTCTGAAATTACTATTAATTACTGTAGTTGTATTAACTGTTGTTTTTACAAATATTGGGTGCAATATTTTAGTTACCAGATATAAAGAAGAACATAAAGAAAATGAGGAATCAGAAGACGTTAATTTTCAAGAGATAATTAGTCTTCCTGAACCAAAAATAAAGGGTGAAATGAGTTTAGAGGAAGCAATTATAACAAGAAGATCTATTAGAAATTTTGATGAAAAAGATCTTAACTTAGAACAGATATCACAACTTCTCTGGGCAGCACAGGGAATAACTGATGAAAGAGGTCACAGAGCTTCTCCTTCTGCGGGCGCCCTTTATCCTCTTGAGCTCTATATTGTTAAGAAATATGGTGCATATCATTACATACCAGAGGGACACAAGTTGGAGATGATATTAAAAGGGGACTTAAGGAAAAAGTTAAAAGATGCTTGTTTGGGACAACAGTGGATTGAGGAAGCACCAATTAATATAGTGATTACAGGAATATATAAAAGAACCACAGTAAAGTATGGGGAAAGAGGAATTAGATATGTTCATTTAGAAGCAGGACATGCATGCCAAAATATTTTGCTCCAGTCGGTATCTTTAGAATTAGGAGCTGTACCTGTTGGTGCTTTTCATGATAGAGAAGTTCAAGAAATATTAAAATTAGAAGAAAATAATATCCCATTTTTTGTAATTCCAATAGGCTATAAGAAATAACAATAGATTAATTTTAACTCTATTATCTTCGCAAGGAGTTAGATTCTGGTTGCCCTTGCGAGAAACTGTATTCTATTTGTCATTGCGAGGGACGAGCCTCCTCGTTGCACTCGGAACAGGCTGTGCAATCTCAATATTGCGTACCTTATCCTGATGGAGATTGCTAAATTTATTCTGGGTGACAACCAGGATCTACTCGGAATAAGCTGTGCAATCTCATAGATTAAAAAAATGTTAAAATTAATAGAGAGGGTATTAAATGGAAAATATATATATTTCAAATACAACATCTGATATTGGTGAGATATTTGTAGCATCGTCAGACAAAGGACTTATAAAAGTAAGTTTGGATTGTAGTAAAGAAAATTTTATAAAATCTTTAGAAAATCAATACAGATCAAATTCATATAAATCGAAAATTGTATTTAATTATAATAGGAATAACTCAAAGATTTACTTTAGTGATGATAAAAACAAAAAAATATTAGATCAAATAAAGAGTTATTTAATAGGAGATTTAAAAAAATTTAATATTGATATTGATAGAATAACTATTGATACAAAACTAACTGATTTTCAAAAAAAGGTTCTTAACGCGGTTAAAAGAATTAAGTATGGTAAAGTTAAATCTTATGGTCAGATAGCAAAAGAGATAGGAAAACCAGGAGCAAGTCGAGCTGTTGGAAATGCAATCAGGAAAAACCCAATTCCAATAATCATTCCATGTCATAGAGTTATTAAAAGTGACGGTTCAATTGGAGGATTTGGAGGAAAAGCAAATAGAATAGATATAAAAAGAAAATTACTGGAAATAGAAGGTTTAAAAATATTTTGAAAACTTAAATTTACAAAGCTTCAGAAAGGCAGGGATACCGGTAAGAACCCCTGAACCATAGCCCCAAGGGAAGTTAAGAGAATATTTTAATAAAATAGAATTATTATATTTTTTTCTCAATATATTTTAGTGGTATATTTAAATTGTAAATATATTTTTTAATAGTTCACACCTTAAATTAATACATTAATTTTAATTGCTAAGCACATAAAATAAAAATTTTAATTTTCTAATAATTTATAACTTCAAACAAAATATATATAGTGAATAGATTTTTAGAATTCTATTAAACAAAAGGTGATAGTTATGAGAAAACTTAGATATAAAGTAAACAAGATCTCTGATTATAAATGGGAAATTCCCAGGGGACAGATAGAGGGAATGAATGTTCCCTGCATAATCTTTGCTAATGAAGACCTTCTTATAAAAGCTGATCAGGATAATGCTTTGGAACAGGTTGTAAATGTTGCCACACTTCCTGGAGTTGTGAAAGCATCATTTGCCATGCCAGATCTTCATTGGGGTTACGGGTTTCCAATTGGTGGGGTTGCTGCTATGGACATGGAAACCGGAGTTATTTCACCTGGTGGTGTAGGTTTTGATATCTCATGTGGAGTTAGATTAATTAAAACTAATTTAACAAAAAGTGATATAAAACCTAAAATGGAACAACTTGTATATGAATTAAACAGAAATATACCTAAAGGAGTAGGAGTTGGAGGGAAATTAAGATTGAACAAAGATGAACTTTCAAGATTAGTAACCCAGGGTGTAGATTGGGCTATTAAAAAAGGTTATGGTTGGAGTGAGGACAAACTTTATGTAGAAAATAGGGGAAGGATGCCAGATGCAAATGTCAATAAAGTTAGCTTCAAAGCTTTAAAAAGAGGACAAAGTCAGGTAGGAACATTAGGTGCTGGAAATCATTATTTAGAGATTCAGGTTGTAGATCAAATCTACGATAAAAAAATAGCAGATGTATTTGGTTTAGAAAGAGGTCAGATAGCAGTTATGATACATTGCGGTTCAAGAGGATTTGGCCATCAGGTATGCTCTGACTATATTGAAGTTATGAGAAGAGTGGTTGCAAGAGAGGGGTATAAATTACCAGATAGACAGTTAGGTTGTGCTCCAATAAATAGTAAAGAAGGAAAAGATTATTACCAGGCAATGTCATGTGCAGTTAATTATGCTTTAACTAATAGACATGTATTAGGTCATTGGATGAGAGAATGCTTTGAACGTGTTTTTAAAAAAAGTGCTGAAAAATTAGGTATGAATCTAATATATGATGTTTCTCACAACATAGCAAAATTTGAGAAACACAAAGTTGATGATAAGGAAAAAATGTTATGTGTACACAGGAAAGGAGCTACTAGGGCATTTGGACCAGGACATCCTGATCTTCCAGAAAAATATAGTCCTTATGGACAACCAGTACTAATTGGAGGAACCATGGGAACTGCATCTTATCTA
>Ga0209121_10002890_pt1 | contig 17052 bp, 14 predicted proteins | sample Cruoilmetagenom3_FD_187292 | JGI IMG/M metagenome (GOLD analysis project Ga0209121, IMG submission 187292) | Oil polluted marine microbial communities from Coal Oil Point, Santa Barbara, California, USA - Sample 3 (SPAdes) (version 2) | ecosystem: Environmental > Aquatic > Marine > Oil seeps ... | reverse complement strand
GTAATCGTTCGATTGACCGCTTCCATACTGATCGCCCGTGAAAAATTCTCATTGCTCATTTCCTTTTGCATCGTTTCATAATCGCCACTATGCAAAACTTCGTGCATGACGTCTTGAACCTCTTTTTGAAGCTTTTCCTGGTCAAGTTGGATTTTCTCTTCCTTAATTAATGCTTCAACAATCAAGGAGCGTTCCAGCCGTGTTTTAGCTGCGGGAAGTATGTCTTCCTCTATCAACTTCGCTTCATCTGTACCGCGCAATCGCAGGTAGGTTTCAAAATCTAAATTTTGATTTTCTACTCTTGTTTTAATATCCTCAAGTAATTGATCCTTCCGCTCTTCAAGCATTTGAGGAGGATAAGCTAGCTTCGTTTGATCGGTTATCTCATTGAGGAGGGCCTCAAAATACGATTCCTCGTATTCATTTTCATGTTGACTGCGGAGTTTTTCTTCGACATCCTGTCGGAAATCTTCGGGGGACTCGTAATCACCGAGTGTTTGCACAAATTCTTCATCAAGTTCTGGTAATTCTAAAGCCTTCACGGATTGAACATCAACGGTGAATAGTGCAGTTTTTCCGCGATAATCTTCATCACTGTAATCATCAGGATAGGCATGTTGAATTTCTTTAATATCACCTGCTTTTACGAATAACAATTCTTTAGCAAACCCGGGGAAAGGCCATTCAGATTGATCAACCTCATCTTTTTCAGGAATTAGTGCCTGTTGTGGCGTTTTATCGGTGATGGTGGCATCCTCTTCATCTTCCGGGTTCAAGAATTCACCACTCAGTGTAAAGTAAACCAGGTCCCCTTCAGTCGCAGGACGATCGGCTGGGACAATGGAGGATGCGTTGCGACGAGCGTTGGTGATGTAGGCTTCGACTTGTGTTTCATCGAAAGGCTCTAAGGCATAGTCCTTTCGGATTTCATGGTACTCTCCTAATTCAACTTCTGGCTCAAGGGGAACCATGAACACAAATTTTGGTGGATCTGTGCTTTCGATTGATTCTAAATTGCCAACACCAGAAGGATTGATTTCTGCTTTTTCCAATACCTTAGCATAATCATTATCCAAGATGATATCAATGGCTTCTTGTAAAAGAGCGTCCTTACCAAAATGGTTTACGACCACATTATAAGGAGCTTTACCAGGCCTGAATCCATGAATTTTAGTTTTTTTCGATATTTTTTTTGCTGCTCTTCGCTTAAAACCCTCGAATTCTTTTGCAGTATATTCAACAGTTAATTTTGCTTGACGATCATCCTGGATTACTTTTTCTATGTTCAATGGTATGTCCTTTAAATTAAAATTTTTTACTTACTGTGGGGAAGGAGAGGGTCGAACTCTCACGCGTTGCCGCACGTGATCCTAAGTCACGCCTGTCTGCCAATTCCAGCACTTCCCCTTTTAAATTGCACAGGAATTATACGCGAGACAATTTTTATCGTCAATAAGAGCATCAGATTAAAATATTAGAAATGCGTTAATGGTCGAGTATAATAATTCCTCGACCCTGTCAAATTATATTCAGGAGACTATGTGACCCAGATTATCAACCCATCAACACCTGGTAAAGAGAGAGCCCGTCTCAGTAAAGCCATTGTCATCACCATTCGAGCATTTATGCGCCTTGAAAAACCAGACCATAATGCCAAAAATATGGTGGCATTCATCATTCTTGCTTTGCAGTCAATCTCAAATGGGATTGATCAATCGGTCACAGCGTGGGAAAAGCGGGGATATTGGATCAAAGCAGATAAGTATCGCATGGAATGGCGTTGGACTGGACAAACTGCTAAACAATTACAAGATGCTTTTGAAAGTGATAATTGGTCAGAAATTACCGGTTTATTAATGGAGATTATGGGCCGATTTAGTGACATCAAAGTTAGTGACCGGCATCGGATGGGAAAACCTTGGATAGGCGCACTTAAACAATACCAATCTTCACTTTGATTTTGGGATACAAACAACGTCCTTTTTATCCAAAATTTAGGTGATTGATGGTAACATTGTTAAGCTCGATTGTTAGAAACAATTGAATATTAATAGTAGCGAATATTGCATTCACCACACCTCAGATAAAGGAAATTGCGCCAATATGTCGCAAAATCGCCTAGACTCTCATCCTATTCTCAAGATTTCGGAATCTGAGACAATCGAATTTTATTGGAAAAACAAACATTTACAGGCAAAAGCTGGGGAAACCATTGCATCAGCCTTAATTGCCAACGGCATTGATATTTTTGGTTACCATCCAAAAGATGACTCCCCCTTAGGATTATTTTGCGCCAACGGCCAATGTTCACAATGTTTGGTTTTGGTGGATGGCAAACCGGTCAAATCCTGTATGACAAAAGTGAAACCAGGCATGTCGATCTTTCCTGCTGATGGTTTGCCGGATGTTGGTGATATTAAAAACCTGCAAGCTTCAGTCCAGCCACAATCCCTTGAAAAAATCAAAGAAATTCCTGTTCTGATCATCGGCGGCGGCCCTGCCGGATTGTCTGCAGCGATCGAATTGGGAAAACTGGGGTTAGAAGTCCTACTGGTTGATGATAAATCCCGATTAGGCGGCAAATTAGTGCTTCAAACCCATCGATTCTTTGGTTCTAAACAAACCGTCTATGCAGGGACGCGAGGGATCGATATTGCACAAAAATTAGCCGATCAGGTTAAAAGGTTCAAAAACGTTGACGTTTGGCTTGAAACCACGGCTGTGGGCATTTATGAGGAAAAAACCGTTGGTTTATGGGAGGTGGATAAGGAGGAATATGCCCTTGTTAAGCCAGAAATCCTCCTGATCGCAACCGGTGCACGAGAACGCAATTTAACCTTTAAAGGAAATACCTTGCCTGGCATTATTGGTGCCGGGGCTTTCCAAACCCTAGTCAACCGAGATTTACTCAGGCCTGCCAAAAATCTCTTCATCGTTGGTGGTGGCAATGTGGGTTTAATAGCAGGGTATCACGCCCTCCAGGCAGGGATTAATGTTGTTGGCGTTGTGGAGGCTTTACCAAATTGTGGTGGCTACAAAGTTCATGAGGATAAATTGGCTCGTTTAGGCGTTCCTATTCTAACATCCCATACCATTCTAGAAGCTAGGGGGTGGAATCACGTCGAAAGTGTCAGGGTCGCGAAAGTGGATGCTAATTTCCACCCAATTGCTGGTTCAGAAAAAGAGTTCGCTTGCGATTGCGTTCTGATTGCGGTGGGTCTAAATCCAGTGGACGAATTTGCAACCAAAGCGCAGGAGGTTGGTCTGAGAGTGTTTTCCGCAGGAGATGCTAATGAAATTGCTGAGGCTTCGGCTGCGATGTTCGCTGGCAAAATCAAAGGATTGGAGATTGCAAAAACCCTCAATTTAGTTTCTGATGATATACCCACCGAATGGCTGGCATTTGAAACTGTTTTAAAATCCAAGCCAGGTGAAGTGGTTAATAATCGCAAACAAACCACTAAGGGAGACGTTTTCCCGGTTATCCATTGCCGCCAGGAAATTCCCTGCGATCCCTGTGCCCATGTTTGCCCACTGAACCTTATCACACTACAGCGGGATGATATTCTCAGTTTGCCGGAATTTTGTCCATCTGATGGCAAAAAATGCATTGGTTGTGAACGCTGTGTGGCTATATGCCCCGGTTTGGCTATCACTCTTGTTGATTCTCGCAAAGACAGCACTTTTCCAACGGTCTCCGTACCTTATGAGTTTATTGATGAGGATCTTCAAATTGGCGATTTGGTCCAAGTCACAAATGAAAGTGGGGATGTTCTGGGCAGTTATCCAATTGTGAGTTTTCATACCTTGCGTAAATTTGCAGGAACTTTAATTGTTCGTGTAAAGGTTCCCAGGGAAATCGCAATAGATGTTGCAGGGATGCGACTTACAAGATCATGGGCTCAAAACAAAGATGTAACCAATAAATATAGCCAGCAAACGGATGAAAAAACGATTGTTTGTCGATGTGAGCATATCCAAGCAGATGAAATTCGACAATTGATCAGGGAGGGGGTCAGGGACATTAACCAAATCAAAGCAGTGACAAAGGCAACAATGGGGGCCTGTGGTGGAAAAACCTGCTTATCATTGATTAAAAAAATTTTTCGGGAAGAGGGTGTGCCCCTCAATACGGTCACAGATCCAACCCAAAGGCCATTATTTGTTGAGGTGCCATTGGAAATTTTAGCAAAGAACCAACAAAAACAAGAGGAATCCTGATAAATGTTGGAAACCAATCAAAAAACCTACGATGTGATCATCATTGGTGCAGGTTCAATTGGCACCCCAACCGCTTACTTCCTAGCAAAATCCGGCTTGAATGTGCTTGTGTTGGATATGTATCCGAGCGCAGGGCAAGCCTCCAACAAACATGCTATCGGTGGTATTCGCGCAACCCATTCGGATCTCGCAAAAATTCAATTAGGACAGCAAAGCCTGGAAATATTTTCAACCTGGAAAGATCGAACTGGGGACGATATCGAATGGCATCAAGGGGGATATTCCTTTGTGGCTTACGACGAGAAAACAGCAGAAACATTAAAAGATTTAGTTCATTGGCAAGTCGATCATCATCTAAATATTACATGGCTTGATCGAAATGCCTTGAAGGAACTTGTACCGGGCATAAATGCCGATGGCTTGTTAGGTGGCACCTTTTCAGCCGAAGATGGCTGCGCTTCGCCCCTAAAAGCCGCCTTTAGTTTTCATCAACAGGCTGAGAAATATGGGGCTGTGTTTCATTTCAATGAAGCGGTCCTCGATTTTATCAATGTTAATGACCAAGTTAAAGGTGTTACTACGAACGCCGGAAAGTATTATGGCGATGTGGTCATTAATGCTGCTGGCGGCTGGGCTAAAGAACTGTCTTCCTTACTCGGTTTAGAGGTTCCAGTTGCACCAGATTCACATGAAGCAGCTATTACTGAGCCCGTGAATAGGTTTTTTCATCCAATGATCGTTGATATGCGATCAAAGCCTGGATCAGAGAATTTCTATTTCTACCAACACCCTACCGGAAAAATCATCTTTTGTATGACCCCCTCCCCACCCATTTTGGGAAACCACACCATTGCTTCCAGTTATTTTCTGCCTCGAGCGGCAAGGCGTTTGATTGATCTCATGCCAGTGTTGAAAAATATTCGTGTGCGCCGTGTTTGGCGAGGTACCTACCCACTGACTCCCGATGGTTCCCCAATTATCGGGAAAGTCGATGGTCTCGACAGTTATCTACTTGCTGTCGGTATGTGTGGACAAGGGTTCATGCTAGGACCCGGTGTTGCTAAACTTCTTACCCGTCTGATATTGAAGGACCTTAACAAAACAGATAAAATTATTTTAGATAAGTTATCTATTGAACGAAATTTTAACAAAGAGGAATTATTAAAATAATGATCACAACAATTGTTTTTGATGTTGGTGGTGTTTTAGTCCGCAATGAAAACCCAATTTTACGCCGAAACTTGGAAGAGAAGTATGATTTACCACAAAATCGTGTGGATGAACTTGTTTTCGATTCTAAAGCAGCCAAAGACTCAACCATTGGATTAGTCGATCCGCAAAAGATTTGGCAAGACATTGCAGATAATCTCAATTTAAATCAAAATGAGCTGCAAATATTTATGGATGATTTCTGGGCTTGCGATCAATTAGATCAAGAATTAACTCAATTTTTGATGAATTGCCGATCGAACTATAAAACAGCTCTTCTAACCAACGCCTGGAAGGGCGCTCGCCTGGCCTTGGCGGAAAATTATGACCTTATCGAACAAAAAGCTGTTGACCAAATCATCATTTCATCTGAACAAGGTGTCGCCAAACCGGATGAAATAATTTACTACATTCTAAAAGACAAAATGGGGAGTGATTTTCAAGAAATTCTCTTTATAGATGATTTTATCGAGAATATTCAGGCTGCAGATAAACTTGGCATTCAAACGATTCACTACCAACCAGAAATGGACTTAATTGGTACAATAGAATTAATATTGCAGAACTAATACACCCGCGCAGAAAGTAGAGTCGCGATGCAGTTTAAACAGTTATTAGAAAAATTACCAGAAAATTATTCCGCACTTGATATCGAACGAATCAAAAATGCATATCAACTTGCCAAAATTGCACATCAAGGCCAAACACAACCAAGTGGATCACCTTATATTGCACATTGTGTGGCTGTTGCAGATATCTTAGCAAAAATTGCTGTCCCACCAGAACTTATCATTGCAGGATTACTTCATGATGTTGTCGAAGACACAGACATCTCATTAGAAAAAATTAATAAGGAATTCGGCGGAGAAATTGCAAGTTTAGTGGACGGTGTAACAAAACTAACCCATCTACCCACTTTGTTGCAAGGTGATCAACAGAACAAAGCCAGGGGGGCGATTAAAGGTCAGACGACCTTCCGTAAATCTCGTGAAGAGTCAATTGCAGAAGCACTACGCAAAACTTACTTGGCCATGAGTGATGATATTCGGGTCGTCATTGTAAAATTGGCTGACAGATTGAACGTCATGCGCTCCCTCTCATATTTCTCTGAAGAAATGCAAAAACAAATCGCTCAAGAGACATTAGACATTTTTGCACCCCTTGCCAATCGATTGGGCATTTGGCAAATCAAATGGGAATTAGAAGATTTAGCATTCAGATATGATGCCCCCAGTAAATATAAAGAAGTTGCTGAAAAATTGGCAGATCGTCGCTCTGATAGGGAACAACAAATTGAAAGGATAATTAAAAAGCTGCGTGAGGAACTGCAAGCCGAGGGGATTTCAGCGAGAATTTCAGGACGTCCAAAGCATATCTACTCAATCCATCAAAAAATGGCCCGGAAAGATATGCCCTTTGAGATGCTGATGGACTTGCGCGGTGTTCGTCTGATCGTGGATGATGTGGCGACATGCTATAAAGCTCTTGGTATCGTGCATATGAAATGGCGGCCAATACCAGGTGAATTTGATGACTATATAGCTGCTCGTAAGGAAAATAACTACCAATCTCTCCACACAGCAGTCATTTTTGATGATGGAAAACCTCTTGAAGTCCAAATTCGGACCCAAGAAATGCATGACAATGCCGAATATGGGATTGCAGCTCATTGGCGATATAAAGAGGATGATGCCAATATCAAGGATTCCTATCAGCAAAAAATTAGTTGGATAAGAAGCCTCTTCAATTGGCATCAAGAAGATGAGGACGCAGAGGAACTGGTTGATAGTTGGAAATCAGATGTCTTTAAAGATCGCGTTTACATATTAACCCCACAAGGGGACATCATTGATTTACCTGCAGGCTCTACACCAATCGATTTTGCTTATCATGTTCATACTGAGATCGGACACCGCTGCCGTGGTGCAAAAATAAATGGAAAGTTAGTCTCTTTGGACTACGTCCTTGAAACCGGCAATCAAGTTGAAATCCTCACTGCTAAGCGTGGTGGTCCTTCCCGGGATTGGTTAAATCCCAACCTTGGTCTTGTTCATACAAGCCGCGCTCGATCTAAAATCAAACAATGGTTCAAGCGACAGGACCGTGAGCTAAATCTCGAACAAGGTAAAAATATCCTTGAAAAGGAATTCAAAAGACTTGGCTTAAAAAGTGTTGATCTGGAACAAGTTATTCCAGAATTCAATATCAAGTCAGTTGAGGACTTATATGTCGCAATCGGGTGTGGAGATATTGGCACCGGTCGATTAGTCAACAAACTTGCCGAAAAAGAGGAAGAGCAGCTTGAAACAGAGCTTTCCTTCGATCTGGTAGAAGCACCATCCAGCATCATGCCCTCAGAATCAATTAGAGTGATGGGCCTTAAAGGCATTGCAACAACAATGGCAAAATGCTGCAATCCTATGCCAGGTGACGAGATCATTGGGTACATAACTCGAGGCAGAGGGGCAACGATTCATCGTCAGGACTGTCCCAATATTCTTCAGGTGGAGGAAAAAGAACGTTTGGTCAAGGTCTCTTGGGGGCAACCAGGAAGAACCTTCACTGTACCTGTTCAAATTAAAGCCTACGACCGGCAAGGATTGATGACTGATATTTCGACCATCATTTCCGATGAAAATATCAACCTCATTGATATGAGCATGAAAATGAACCAGCACCTGGCTAACATCAAATTAATTGTGGGTGTAAAGGGAATCTCACAGTTGAGTAGATTATTAACTAGAATTGAAAGTCTTCCAAACGTCTTTGAAGCAAATCGGCAAAGGCCTGGATAAAGAATATTAATTCAATTAACAGTGGGATTGTTTTTAACCTTTACGAATCAAAATTCATGGTGTAAAATCGCTTCCAGATACTGGCTCTTAAAATTTTTTATGGAGTAACCATGCCTCGAATTTATTGTCACTATTTGGATTGTCTGTTCCTTAATGGGAAATATTGCAGTGCAGCAGCCATTGAATTGGATCCAGACACAGGCTGTAAGACCTATAAACCCAACGATGATATCGAAATCGAAGATTGGGACGATCAAGACGATCTTGATGATTGGGACGACATCACAGATGATGACGATGAAGACCTGTGGATCGATAAAGAAGATGATTTGCTTGATCTTGAATTGGATGATGATGACGACGACTTTTAATTGAGGACCTTGATCGAGTCCAATTGGTTGCTTTGATTCAAAAAACATTAATTAAAAAGAAAGTTAGTTTGTCATACCTAAAAAAGAGGCTATCGCCTCTTGTAGTTTTTAATCCCAGCCAAATCTTTCAATAGTGATCGTATCTTTTGAGTATAATTATCTATAGGTTGATTAAATTCAATGTCATCATATCGCCCAAACAGGAGGTTCATCCATGAATCAGGTTGAAAACTTACCTTTCAAGACTATAAACGTATACATTGAGCGTGGATTTCTTGAGGAAATTCTAGAACAGATCCTTAGCAATCTGAAAAATTTATCAAAAGAAACCCAAGGTGAATTTAATCAAGTATTCAGAAAATATGTGACTGTTTTAGGTTTTCGAAATCCTTTACACGCTCCCCGTCCTTTGCAAATCAAAGCTTTTGCCAATGCTTTTGAGGAAAAAGAGGAGATCATACCCTTCACCTTATCAATATGGGCCTCTGTCAATAAAAATTTGGCCAATGATGTATTGGATTGGCTGAAGTCTAAAAAATGGAATGACCTTGAACTACAACGAGGTTATGAGGATTCACTGGGTTTTACAAACGATTGGCCTGAAAATCAATCACTTGAATCCATCTCTGAAAAATTTCAGGAATCGAACCCTGATTCGGCATTTTCAAAAGATGAAATCATGCTGATGATTTTGTGGGTAGCGGGCCGATTACCAACCTAATAAACTAGACTATAATAAATAAGATTCAAATAACCAGTCTCAATCTGGAGTATTTATGGAAACCTACGGACTTAAAGAGAATGTCGGCAAGACGACAATATCGCCCAATGTCTTACATAAAATCGCCTGTCTGACGACCCTAAGTGTTGAAGGTGTCAGTCGAATGGCCAGTGCCAAAACAAGCGCAGAAAAATTAATGAGTAAGAAGGAAGAATATAAAGGCGCGAAAGTTAAGATAAGAGACGGCAAGGTATATGTAGATATTTTTGTTGTATTGATGAGTAACAGAAATGTCAGGGACATCTCTCGAGAGATCCAATCACGTGTTTCCAGGGCAATATCAGAGATGGTTGGCATGCAAGCAGGTGGTGTAACAATCCACATTAAAGATATTGATTTTAGTGCCTAATCATCAAGCAAATCGAGAAAACCACCAATGAAATCACGAACAAAAGCTCGAAGTATTGCTTTGCAAGTTCTATATGAAGTTGATATTTCTAAGCATCTTCCAGGTGATGTCCTCACTGAAAAATATAAATATATCAAATTGGATGATACAAACAAAGACTTTATTAGTAATATCGTCGCAGGAGTCATTAAGAATAAAACCATTTTAGATGAATTCATATCAGATTTTGCACCTGAATGGCCGCTAGACCAGGTGGCTATTATTGATCGCAACCTTCTGCGCGTTGCTTTGTGGGAAATTGCCATTTACCAGAAAACCCCAATAAAAGTTGTGATCAATGAAGCAATTGAAATTGGAAAAATTTATGGATCAGACGGAACACCGAGATTCATTAATGGTGTTTTGGGAGGATTTATTGATAATTTAGAGGAGATAAAATTGAGTTTGGAGATTGGTCAAGAAGATGAGTTTCCAGATTAAGTTGCAGGCTAAAAAAGTTACTTATATTTTCTTCTTTTTTACCATCTGCATAATTTTATTCAATCTTTTTGGCTGTTCATTTCCATCCAACTCAAATTCCCAGGATTCAAATCCAATTGATTTTTCACAAAATGGTGAGACTTTCCCAATAAAAGTAACCTTCAATCTTCACCTTCCTGAAAACGGATCTACTGAAGAAAATATCATGATCGAAATCCTGGATGAAGTCACTGGTCTTTCATATAACAAAGACATCTACGAACTCACGAAAATTGATAATCAGCTCTACAGCACCGAATTTTCATTTCAAAAAGGATCTGTAATTAAGTATCGGTACAGCAATTCGGGTGGCGGAACATCCCCTGAAGGAATGTGGAATGGTGAACCAGTTCGTTATCGATTGCTTTATGTCGTAAATGATATCCTTGTCAATGATCACCTTCAAGCTTGGGCTGGCGGGATGCAGACTGCCAATACCGGTCGAATAACAGGTCTGTTACTCGATTCTGAAACCAAATCGCCAGTTCCCGATATATTAGTTAGTGCAGCTGGCCAATTGACGTTTTCTGATGCCAACGGAAAATTCAAACTGGAAAACCTATCCCCACAAACACACAACCTTGTCTTCTATGCCCTTGATGGAAAATATGAAACATTCCAACAAGAAGCCAGAATTTCTCCAGGTCTGGTCACGCCTGCAGAGGTAGAATTGACGCCAAACCAAAAAGTTAACCTAACTTTTCAAGTCACCTCCCCCAATGATGCCAAAGGTGCACCCATCTATCTTGCAGGCAACCTGCTTCAACTTGGGAACACATTTACCGATTTAACGGGTTCTGTCAGTGTCAAACATTCAAAAATGCCCCAGCTGACATTGAATGAAGATGGCACCTACAATGTGAGCCTTGATTTGTATTCGGGAACCTATCTCCGTTATAAATTCACCCTCGGGGATGGCTATTGGAATGCAGAACGTGATGCACAGGGAGAGATAAAGGTGCGGGAGATGATCGTTCCATCGCAAGACACAACACTCGAGGTAACAATTGATTCTTGGCGGTCAATCACCAAAGCACCCATCACATTCCAGGTTCAAGTACAACCAGAACGTCTTACCAATCAAAAATATTTTATTCAACTTAAGGATGATAAATGGACGGAGCCGATACCACTCTGGCCAATCGGTAAGAACGATTTATTATACATACTGTACACACCTTTAGAAGGTGTTGCAGCGCTTGACTACCTGGTATGTCACCAAGATAATTGTTTAACCGCTGAATCAAATGATGACACCACCCAGGTCAACAGGGTTCAACCCACAGAAGAACCACAAACCGTTACATTGACCCTTGAATCCTCACCCCCGCAAGACTTTATTGCTACCGAAGGCAATGTGATCGATGCCTATATTCCATATAAAGGGGAAAATTTTCATACAATGATCGAATTATCACCTTCGATCCAACCCATTGCCCTTGAAGATTCTTCATCAAGTTTCTCAAAACTGACAGAAATCAACGCATCAACCATCGTTTTCACACCACAATGGTTTTTTCAAACAAGCTCCCCTGTTCTGACACAAAAATTCGGCGCAACACCGCTTTTCAACGATCTCATTAGGATGCTTGAGGAAGCAAAATCCATGGGATTTTCAACATCCCTCTTCCCCCAGATTGGTCCCATTGACGATATTTCATCATTTTGGGAGGCAATCGCGCAATCAGATTCGTGGTGGAATGCATGGTTTGATTCCTATGCAGACTTTGTACTAAACTACGCGAAAGCGGCGGATTTATCGGGCGCGAAACAACTCATCATTGGTGGGAAATTTCTTCTGCCAACTTTTAGTGGAGGTACTTACCCCAATGGTGTCTTCAGCGATGTTCCCAGCAACAGCAACGCAAAATGGCGGGACCTGATTTCTGACGTTCGGAATACCTATCAAGGCGAATTATTATGGGCCACAAATGTGCATCAAGCCAGGGACCCACTGCCAGAATTCATCTTTGAATTTGATGGCCTCTACCTCCTTGTGGATAGCCCCCTTGTATATAGTGAAACAGACGATTTTGACACCATTAAATCGGGATTTATCAATGTGATTGACAGTTTGATTTATGAGGTTTACCGCAGCACGGGATTACCCATCACCCTCGGCTTGGGTTACCCCTCGGTCGACGGTGCAGCACTCGGATGCAATCTGCTTGAAAACAACTGCATCAACGATGGGATTTTTTCGGAAAACGAGGTGAGTAATTTTGCTCCTGATGCACAAGAACTAAGCCTGATCTACAACGCGATATTCCCTGTACTCACCAGCCGTGATTGGATCACAGGGGTATCGATTCGTGGGTACGACCCCACCCCCATTATGGACGAACGATCATCTTCAATCAATGGAAAACCAGCACTACAAGTAATTGATTTTTGGTTTTCAGGATTAAGCGGCAATAATAAATAAATCTATACGAAACTTGACAATATTTGAAAGGTGGATAACGACAAATGACAGTTCACATTGAAAAATGGTTGCAGACAATTGGCGTGGTAAACCAAGGAGAAATTTTTTACAATCCAGACCAATCCGTTTTGTTAACAGAATCCCTCTTAAATCATGAGGGGCAACTGACCCATGATGGCGCAATCTGTGCCATCACAACACCCTACACGGGCCGTTCTCCAGATGATAAATTCATTGTCGACTACCATGACCGGTCAGATCTATGGTGGGGTAGTGTCAACCACCGCATTCTCCCCAAAGCCTTTACCCAACTAAAAAATCGGTTAACTGCCTATTTGAACAATCGCAAACTATACATTGTGGATTGCTTTGTGGGTGCAGATCCCCAATACCGCCTTTCGGTAAGGGTCGTTGCTGAATTTGCCTGGCAAGCCTTAGCCTCCCAACACCTCTTCATTTACAATGGTCAGAAGCATCAAGACCGCCCGGATATGACCATCCTGGCAGCCCCAGATTTTCACACTAATCAAGCAATCGATCAAATGGCTTCAAACGCTAGCATTTGCATTGACCTCAAAGAGAAGATTGTTCTTATTGCGGGCTCGAAATACTTCGGTGAAGTCAAGAAATCTGCCTTCACAATCATGAACGCAGCACTTCCAAAATTTAATGTCTTGCCGATGCACTGTTCAGCCAACGTTGGGAAAGATGGTGATGTCGCCCTTTACTTCGGCCTCTCAGGTACAGGAAAAACCACCCTTTCGTCAACCCCTGACAGAAAATTGATCGGTGATGATGAACACGGTTGGGGTGAAAATGGTGTCTTCAATTTTGAGGGGGGGTGTTACGCAAAAGTTATCCGCCTTGATCCCGATCTTGAACCCGTCATTTGGGAGGCAGCCAATCGATACCCCTCAGTTTTTGAAAATGTGGTCATCGACCCCGCCACCCGAGAACCCGATTTCTCGAACACCTCTTATACCGAGAATACCCGCGCAGCTTACCCACTTTCCGTAATTGAAAACACAATTGAAGACGATTATGCCGGTCATCCCTCCAACTTATTTTTCCTCACCGCTGATGCCTTTGGTGTCATGCCCCCCATCGCCAAATTAGATCCCCAACAAGCCATCTATTATTTTTTATCGGGTTATACTTCCAAAGTGGCCGGCACTGAACGGGGTGTGGGTAAGATGCCCAAGGCAACATTTTCTACGTGTTTTGGCGAACCCTTTTTACCCCTGAAACCAACCATTTATGCAAACTTACTCAAAGAAAAAATTAGGAAACATCAACCTTCAATCTGGCTGGTCAATACAGGCTGGACTGGCGGCGATTACAACAGCGGAAAACGCATGCCCCTACCTTTTACCCGCCGAATGATCAATTGGATCCTGTCTGGCGAACACGAACAGGCAATTTTCCATCTAGATCCTATTTTTGAAATTGCAGTTCCTGACCAAATTGCAGGCATTCCTTGTAATCTTTTATTTCCTAAAACGACATGGGATGACCAAAATAAATTCAATGAAATTGCTCAAAAACTACAAAAGGATTTTCAGGATAATTTCCAAAAGTTCAATCTCAAACCTCTCGCTGTCAGAGCGTTTTAGCCATCAATATCAATACAGTTGCCAGGTAAAAACTAATCCCCAACTTGACACGCAGTTTCAGAAATTCTGCCCTTGTCACTAGCGATTGAATGCCTGCTCCTAATATTGTCAGGATTAAAACGAGCAATATCGCGAGGTTACCCACTGGTGACCCGAATAAGAACCCAAGTGTGCCACACGCGTAAACATCACCTATGCCAAAAACCGGGTTCGTATCAATTTGTTTTAGAACCTGCTTTTTATAAGTCTGGCCGGCAAAAAATATCATCATGCTTAGAATCAGGTTGCTTACACCACCAATAACATGGACAAAGATTTGATTCTTCAGGCTGCCCAATATCAGACCGAGGACAAGACCCATCAACAAAAAATAAATCGGGATTCTGCCGGTGAATCCATCTAAGTTTGCTATCAAATTCATCGTAAATAGGGTTAGAAGGTCAACCCAAAATAATTGACTCCCCCACGCTAAGGCTATCCAGGTTGTTGAAGAAATGAGGTTTACCAAAATTAACACTAAATATTTGCTATTCTTCTGCCAAATTCCCATCGTGTGATAAACTTGCTTCATAGATAAAACAAAATAATAAGCTATGCTTGCGCTAAGCAAGGTGAATAACAAGCCAAACAGAAGTGATCTCAGGATAGGCAGTATTAGCATAAAAAAATTATAATCCACTAAAAATAGGAGGTATGATGGAAGAATTTGTTATCAATGGCGGAATCCCCCTAAGTGGTGATTTGACACCATCGGGGAATAAGAATGCTGCTCTCCCATTGTTAGCAGCCAGTTTACTCACAAGCGAACCTGTTATCTTGCATAATTTACCGGATATTTTAGATGTTAAGACGATGATTCAATTATTGAAAAGTCTTAATGTCAAAATTGAAAGGCTTGATGACAACACTATTCGTTTGAACGCTGGTGAAATTCGACCTTCAGACCTTGACCCCGCATCCTGTCGTCGTATTCGAGCGTCCATCCTCTTGGCTGGCCCACTGATCAGCCGGGTTGGTGAATTACATTTGCCGCCCCCAGGAGGTGATGTGATCGGGCGACGACGTTTAGATACCCATATTCTCGCCTTTTCGCAATTAGGTGTTCAAACAACCTTTGTCGACAACCAATTTCATTTTCTTGTCGATAAGCTTACCGGAGCCGAGATTCTCCTGGATGAGGCTTCTGTGACAGCGACTGAAAACGCAATCATGGCCAGTGTCTTGGCAGAAGGAAAAACAACCATTAAAAACGCTGCCAGTGAACCTCACATCCAGGAGCTATGTCAATTCTTGAATAAGCTTGGCGCCCACATTGAGAACATCGGCTCTAACAAACTTAATATTACAGGTGTAAAAAACCTGCATGGCGGTGAATTCACCATCGGGCCGGATTATCTGGAGGTTGTGAGTTATATAGGTGCTGCAATTGTTACTGGTGGGACAATTCACATCAAAGGTGCAGGGGTCGAGCATCTCGATATGATTCGCCTGGTGATGAACCGCCTGGGGGTGGATTGGAAAACCAAAGGAAATGATATTTACGTTCCACCAAATCAAACCTTAACCATTGAGCCTGACCTTGGCAATGCCATCCCGGAGATTTCTGTTATGCCGTGGCCGGCATTTCCAACAGATTTAATGAGTATTGCCATCGTGATTGCCACCCAATCCAGCGGCAGTATTTTATTCCATGATTGGATGTATCCTTCTAGAATGTACTTCACGGACAAATTGGTTGGCATGGGTGCTCAAATTGTTCTTTGTGACCCCCACCGTTGCATCGTTCAAGGCCCCACAAAATTAAATGGTGAAAATCTTGAAAGCCCAGATATTCGAGCTGGAATGGCTCTGGTGCTAGCCGCATTATCTGCAGATGGTGAAAGCGTCATTCGCAATGTCAGCCAGATCGATAGAGGTTATCAAAATGTGGATAAAAAACTAACAGATCTCGGCGCAAATATTATCCGCCGTAGCCTTTAAACGAAAAATTAGAGGTTGTCAACAATTAGTTTGGCAACCTCTAATTTGTTAGAAAAGCTATGTTCTTATACCTGGGCTTTTACAACCTCTAAAAATTGGTCAATAACATCGCGAAGCATGTACTCTGGCAATGCGCCCACTTGGCGGTTAACAATTTTCCCGTTGTATACTAATAACATGGTTGGGATTCCTTGAACACCATATTTTATCGCCCATTCCGAATGTTGATCCGTGTTGACTTTTGCTACCAACAATTCACCTGCAAATTCTTTGGCGATTTTTTCCAGGGTTGGTGCAACCATTTTACAGGGAGCACACCACGGTGCCCAAAAATCGACGATAACTGGCAATGAGGCCTCCAAAACGGTTTTATCAAATGCCGCATCTGTAACATTAATCGGTTCTTTAATCATGCAAATCTCCTAAGTCAATAATTATTTTTCAATAGAGGTAGTATGACGTACAAGTATTAATATTTCATAAAACACAATAAAGTAAAGTCTTAATGAACACACTAATTCGCCTCTAATAGTACCAGAACCGCCCTAATTTTGGCCAATAGTGGTGGACCAAGAATGATAAAACCTATCACGACTGCAGAAAATGCTGCGATGAGGACACTGGCTGCACCCACATCCTTACCTACCTTAGCTAATGGGTGGATGCTTGGGCTGGCTAAATCAACAACAACTTCAAGCGCTGTATTTAAAAATTCTGCCATCCACACAACTGCGATGGTCAAAATTAAGATCGCCCAATCTCGAAGGGGTAATTGTAACCATAAGGCAA
>Ga0209121_10002889_pt1 | contig 17054 bp, 17 predicted proteins | sample Cruoilmetagenom3_FD_187292 | JGI IMG/M metagenome (GOLD analysis project Ga0209121, IMG submission 187292) | Oil polluted marine microbial communities from Coal Oil Point, Santa Barbara, California, USA - Sample 3 (SPAdes) (version 2) | ecosystem: Environmental > Aquatic > Marine > Oil seeps ... | reverse complement strand
CAAGTCCAGCATGACAGAAAAAGGAGGTGACAAAGGGCAAGGAAGTAAAACTGGGAAATATATACATTTAGTAACTTTCAATCCACAGGTGGGAGGGAATTGAAGGGAGGGGGAAAAATTAAAAGAAAGGAAAGGATTTAACCCTTTCCTTTCTCCTTAAACTGGTTAATATGTCTATACCTATCTACAATTTTGGCATTATTGAGGATAGACACAGAACAAGAAATGCATTATAATTGTTATATAATGTGACACTAAATTAAGATAAATGAACAAACTACAACCTTCAGGTATAAAAGATAAAACAAATAAGGAGGTTTCTATGTATTTAAAAGGATTATTTCGCAGGAAGAAAATAATAATTCTCCTGACAGGATTATTTCTTATCTCATCAGCGATTTCAGCAAGTGTTACCCATATATGGCCCGAATCGGGGATTAACGAGGGTACGACATCAGCACACATTTTCGGTTCAGGGTTTACAGGAACACCTACGGTAAAGCTGGAAAGAACAGGCTCACCGGATATCACAGCAACGAATGTGAATGTCGCAAGTTCAAATTATCTTACATGTGATTTTGACCTTACCGGTGCTGATTTAGTTTTATACAATGTTGTTGTTAATACAGATACTTTAAAAGCCTGTTTTACCGTCAATTCAAGGATTAACTCCTTATTTTTCTGGAAAAAAACAAATACAGGTTCAGGAGAAGCTAGTATGTGGGAAGTAGCAATGGGAGATGGTAATAATGATGGAGAAATCGAAGTCTATGGTGCAAATGAGAACCATCACATATACCAGTTCAAATGGAATGGTTCAACTTGGGGTACTATAGATGTTGGATCAGGTGGAAACAGTATGTCAGGAGTATCAATAGGAGATGGTAATAATGATGGCAAATTTGAAGTCTATGGTGCTAATCAGGATCAACATATTTACCAGTTCAAATGGAATGGTTCCGGTTGGGATACTACAGATATAGGATCAGGTACGGATTATATGCGTGGGGTATGTGTTGGAGATGGTAATAATGATGGAGAATTTGAAGTTTACGGAGCATGTAGGGATCATCATATGTATCAGTTCAAATGGAATGGTTTAACCTGGGATATGACAAGTATGGGTTCAATCGGTGGTAATATGTTTGCAGCAGAAGTAGGAGATGGGAATAATGACGGGAAACTTGAGGTTTATGGAGTAAATGACAATGGTCATATATATCAGTTTAAATGGAACGGTTTTAGCTGGAATATGACAGATATTGGGAATGTAGGTACGAGTGATATGGAGAGAGTAGCAGTGGGTGATGGAAATAATGATGGAGAATTTGAAATCTATGGCACAAATCAGGATCATCATATATATCAATTTAAATGGAATGGTTCGACCTGGGATATGACGGACGTAGGTTCAGGAATAAATGAAATGATTGGAGTATATGTAGGTGATGGGAACAACGATGGAGAATTAGAGGTTTATGGTACTAATTTTGACAATCACATTTACCAGTTCAAATGGGATGGCGCTACCTGGGATATCACAGATATGGGCTCTGGGGAAAATTTTATGTCAGGAATAGTAATAGGAGATGGAAACAATGATGGTATCTTAGAGATTTATGGAGCTAATTATGATCATAATATTTACCAGTTCAGATCTACTCCAGCAATACTTACTATCACACATATATGGCCTGAAAGTGGAATTAATGATACATCTATTACTGCTTATATATTTGGTGGCGATTTTTTAGAAATTTCAGATATAAAACTTATAAAATCCGGAGATTTGGATATTAGTGCAAGTGAAGTAAATATTGTATCATCAAATTATTTAACCTGCACTTTTGACCTTGATAGTGCAACCACAGGATTGCATGACCTTGTAATCATACAGGCATTGGATGCAGATACATTGAGAGCCTGTTTTAGCGTCAATTCAAGGGTTGTTCCTCCATTTGTCTGGAAAAAGACAGATACAGGTTCCGGAGGAGCTTGTATGTGGGAAGTAGGAGTGGGAGACGGAAATAATGACGGTTTGCTTGAAGTCTATGGCGTAAGCACAGATCATCATATATATCAATTCAAATGGAATGGCACTAAATGGGATACCACAGATGTGGGTGATGGAGGAGATTGGATGGAGGGAGTAGCAGTGGGTGATGGTAATAATGATGGAAAAATTGAAGTTTATGGCGCTAATCGTGACGGCCATATATACCAGTTTAAGTGGAATGGCACTAAATGGGATACAACAGATATAGGAAGTGAAGGATATAGTATGATAGGAGTAACAGTAGGCGATGGAAATAACGATGGCGAACTTGAAGTCTATGGCGCTAATCCTGACAATCATATCTACCAGTTTAAGTGGGATGGCTCCAACTGGGATAAGGACACTGTGGGTTCCGGAGAAGCTCTTATGTCTGGAATAGCAATAGGTGATGGTAATAATGATGGTACACTTGAAGTTTATGGTGCTAGTTATAACTATCATATATACCAATTCAAGTGGAATGGTTCTAACTGGATTAAAACAGATGTAGGTGCTACATGGGATTATATGTCCGGAGTAACAGTAGGGGATGGTAATAATGATGGTGAATTTGAGGTTTATGGCGCTAGTTGGACTGATATGATATATCAATTTAAGTGGAATGGCTTTTCATGGGACAAGGTCACTGTAGGCTCTGGAGAAAGTGGTATGAGTGGAGTAGTAATAGGTGATGGTAATAATGATGGTACACCTGAAGTCTATGGCGCTAGTCATAACCATCACATATATCAGTTTAAATGGAATGAAACATCCTGGGATAAAACAGATATAGGAGCAGGTACAGATATGATGAATGGAATAGCATTAGGTGATGGTAATAATGATGGGAGACTTGAGGTCTATGGTGCTAATTATGACAGCCATATCTACCAGTTCAGACCAATGATGTATCAGAATATTGTGCTTTCCGATACCTCTCATAATTTTGGGAATGTTCAACCTGGTGATTCGGCTTTATGGCAATATCTCTATATAAAAAATACCGGAGAATTTACTCTTCATATAGATAGCACTATATCATCTAATACTGTGTTCTCGGTCTTGAATACACCTCCCGATTCAGTGTTTCCCGGAGACTCAGCAGGTTTCACCATACAGTTCAAACCACTGGCAGAGGAAGTATATCAGGGAACACTCTCGGTCTATTCGGACGATCCTAATGATTCACTTGTTTTTATATCTCTTGAAGGTACGGGGTTGCAGGGTATAAAGAAATTATCCCAAAAACCTCAGAAGTTTGAATTTAGTGTTAATACCCCTGTAAAGGGAAAAGCTATATTCAGATTTGCTGTTCCTGTTAGGTGTAGGATTGACTTAAAGATTTACGATGTAATGGGAAGACTTATTACGGTTCCTGTATCCGGTGAGTATTCAAAAGGTCTTCATAATGTTCCGTTTACTCCCAATTCAGGTGGTATATACTTTTACCGGTTGAGTTCGATGTATGGCGACATAACAGGAAAGGTAGTAATATTTTAATATAAGTTTAAAGGGACAGTGCTTGCATAAATACAAGCACCGTCCCTTTGAATCCATTATTGACATTTGACCTAAATAAGTATATATTCCGAATATATTTAAGGAGGCAATATGGAACAAAAGAAGATAAATATCAAACTTGATAAGGAACAAGCTGAAGGAACATATTCCAATGCTGTAATAGTTAGTCATTCAACTTCGGAATTTATAATGGATTTTGCAAGAATAATGCCGGGGACAAGCGAAGCAAAGGTTTATTCAAGAATTGTAATGACACCTCAAAATACAAAAATGCTTTTGAAAACATTACAGGATAATATAAAAAAATTCGAAGAACAATTCGGAGAAATAAAAATATCTAAAGATACCGGGCAAAATATTGGTTTCACACCTTAATTTTTAATCTCTTTACCATAAGCCAATAAAGCAGAATACCAAGACCACCTGCTGAAATTGTCTCTCCAATAAATATACTAATTATAATGAAAAGATACGGTGTATTTGTTAAAAACGAAAGATAAGCACCAACACCTAAAGCATTCAAAATAATTGGAGAAATTGGAGAAAGATAAGGAGATATTTTTCTCCCAATCAAATAAGAAAACAATGCGGCAATCAGCGTTATAAAACTTCCAAGGAAAATATCCCACGGTCCATACCCACCAATAAGGTTTGCCAACATACAACCTATAAACAAACCGGGTATTGCCGCAATATCTATTACAGGTAAAATGGTAAGCATTTCACTTACCCTTATCTGAATAGGTCCATAACTAATCGGTGCAAAAACCAATGTTAATGCAATATACAATGCTCCGACTAAACCGGCTTTTACAATATATCTGATCATCAAAGTATAAAATTATAAATCGTTCCTAACAATATCGCTAAAATTACCGAATAAAAAGTTCCTTTATAATCACAAATATCTTTTTTTCTACAGTATCTATGATATCCCAATTTTAGAACAATAATAAACACCACAAAAATATAGAGTTTTAAAATAAAAAGAACGAAAATTATTATTCTTTCTATCTCTCCAATAACAACACCATCAAAATAATTTTTACATTTTTCATTAAAAATCTTATTGTCAAATCTCCCGGTAAAAGTTTTAACAAATACCGTTCCTCCTCTTGTTACAAACATAATGAAAGCTGAGAAAATAATGATCTTATCAGGTAAATTACTGCTTAATTGTGTATTAGAAAAAACAGCTGCGATAATATTACAACCTAAATCATTCATTACCCATGGCTTAAAGGCATAGAAAACAAGCATCATAAAAAACAGATGCAGGATTTGATCTGCAATAAGAGAGAGAGAAGCTCTAACTCCATTTATATTGTATTTTCTTCCAAGTTTAATTTTTAAATAATCAATGATATAATGAGATATAAAGATAATGGAAATAGCAAATATGTACTTAGAATTAAAATAGAATAATCCGATTAGAAGATAAAAAAATAAAACAATAATCAAATGAATAAACAAACCGATATTACTCTTCATTTTCATTTTAACTATTTGTGATGTTTGAAAAGTAAAATCTCCCAGTACATGGGCAATTATCATAAAATATAAAAATGTATTCTCACTCATATACTATAATAATAAAGAATAAATTATAATATGTCAAAACCTTTTATCCGTTTTTTCTCTTTAACTATTTCATATGCCAGCATACTAAATGCATTTGAAACATTGATTGAGTTTTTAAAACCATACATTGGTATTTCAAGTATAGCATCGGATAGCTCTAATATCCGAGTGTTAATTCCTAAAGCTTCATTACCAAGAACAATACATCCTTTCGATTTAAATGGGAATTCCATAAGTTTTATACTTCTATTTGTTCTTTCAAGTGAAATAATCGGGTATGCTCTTTTTTTATAATACATTACACCGTCAGCACTCTCCCTAAAATATCTGAATTCGATATGGTTCTCTGCCCCCATTGCTGTTTTCATTATCTTTTTATGAGGAGGACATGCCGTTATGCCGGTAAAGCATATTTCTCTAAAACCAAATGCTTCGACTACCCGGATAATGTTACCTACATTATATGAACTCCTAAGGTTATCCAGAAGAACTATATAATCTCTTTTACTTCCTGTTTTATTTCCCCCGTCTTTATTATAAACCTTTATATTATCCACTTTTACACCATTAGTAATTATCTATTATGATAAAAAATTTTCAATAATCCTTGACATATCATATTAATGTATTATTATATATATATATATGAATAAATCAACTGTGAATTGAAAAATCGATTAATGCAAATAGAACAGGGAAAATTGTATGAAAGATAAAATTTTACTCATTGATGATGATAAAAGTATTCATGATATTTTGGAAGAAGGTTTAAATCAATATCAACTGTATCATTCATACAGTGCATCAGAATCATTAAAAATACTATCAAAAGAAAGAATCGATGCAATATTATGTGATTTGATTCTTCCTGATATTAATGGAATAAAACTAATCAAGAAAATCAAATCTAATTATGATATTCCAATTATTATGATAACGGGTTTTGCATCCATTGAAAGTGCAATCGAAGCAATTAAAGCCGGAGCATACGATTACCTTAAAAAACCTTTTTCCATAAAAGAGGTAAACAATATATTAAGTAAAGTGTTGGAACATGAACGACTAAGAAATGAAAATATAAGATTGATGAGTATATTAACCGGGACTCCGGAAGGACTTGGGATTGTTTACACATCGGAAGTTATGAGTAACATTATAGAACTTATTAAAAAAATATCTCCTTACAATATTAATGTCCTTATTTTAGGAGAAAGTGGAGTAGGTAAAGAACTGGCCGCAAATGCAATTCATAAATTAAGCAATAGAAGCGATAATAAATTCGTTGCTATAAATTGTAGCGGAATCCCGGAGACTCTCCTCGAAAGCGAACTCTTCGGATATACCAAGGGAGCATTTACAGGAGCAAACAAAGATAAGGATGGGCTTATAATTAAAGCGGATAACGGCACTATGTTTTTTGATGAAATAGGTGATGCAAGCCCCGAGTTTCAAGTTAAAATCCTGCGAATCTTAGATTCCGGAACATATACCCCTGTTGGAAGTACATCTATTAAAAAGGTTGATATAAGGCTTGTTAGTGCTACCAACAAAGATGTTGATAAACTTCTTTCTCAAAAAGCGCTTCGTGAAGATTTATATTACAGGATAAACGGTATAACAATAAACATTCCACCACTACGAGAACGAAGAGAAGATATTGGTGTTCTGGCAAAGCATTTCCTTAAATTGTTCTCCAATGGACAAAAAGAATTTTCTAAAAATGCTCTTTTATATTTAATTCAGCAGGATTGGAAAGGGAATGTAAGAGAACTTAAAAATGTCATACAAAAAGTGTCTATACTAACCAAAAACAGAATTGTATCGGCTAATGATTTTAAATATTTCAAGAAAAATTTCAGTTATCAAGGAATTATATATAAAGATGCAAAATATAATTTTGAAAGAATATATTTTCAAACACTCTACAAACAATGTAATGGAAAAATAACTGAGATGGCAAAACAATCCGGACTAACCAGACAAAATATCTATATAAAATTAAACAAGCTCAATATAAATATGTAATATTATTATTACATATTGTAATATATATTATACACTGTTACGATTGCCCTCTTTTTAAACCCCCTTATTATGTAATTTAACAATACACTATTCTGGCACCATATTTGCATATTATATTTATGGAGGTGTCGGATGAAAAACATAAAAATAATCATCATTCTTGTGATTCTTGCAATCTTAGCAAAAGGAGCAGACATTTATGCCAATAATAGCAAAACCGATTCAGGGGCAATATGTGTTCGAATAATATTTCCAAAGAGCAAATCAGGGAATATTGATACGATACCTTTAAAACAGAATAATCCAAAGGTGGTATATAAAAATTTTAAATATGAAGAAAAATTCAAAAACAATATTCTTTATATAAAATCGAAGAATGAAGATATGAAGAGATATGCTATAAATAATCTAAATAGTGATAATTTACAAAGAAGTATAGATGCGATTAAGGATGATCTAAGCAAAGGAATATATATTGCAACATATAAGGAAAACGGAACATTGATTAGCTATAGATTCAAAATTCCTTCATAATGATTGCTTTCTCTTTTTTTACGATACCGAAATCTATATCTTTAATTATACTACCTTGTTTTAGATATATTATCATCTTAAGATTATATATTGAAATTCTATACCCTTCGGGAATTGTTGAGACGGAAAGGATATATTGTCCGGGTATCAAATTTGCCAGAATATAGTTACCATTCTCATCCGTAATTGTCCATCTACCAGCCACTTCCACAACTGCCTTTGGAAGCCCTCTTTCCCCCTCATCATAGAAACCATTCATATTGTCATCATAAAATACTTTTCCTGAGATTGAACCTAATTTAAACAGTGGTAAGTTTATATCATGAAATCCGAACCTTGATATTAGAATTTCTTTTGCTCCTTCATCCGTTCCGATATAAGCAGGTATTGTTGCCATTCCAATAGAAATTGTATGTTTACCGGGAGAGATAAACGGAATTATATACCTTCCCGATTTTTTACTAATCCCTCTTAATTTTCCATCGATGTATATACCAATATCCGATTCACCTATATCATCTTTATCATATATATGATTATTATTCTTATCATAAAATACATAACCTCTTAGATAATTAAAATTTATATTTTCAACAACACCCCTTGTACTAAAAGTAAAATAAAAGCTATTATATGAGTTAGACCAGCTATACACCGCTGATATTGTTGTATAATTGATATTATATGACAATTCTCCCATAACTCTTTCAATACTATTGTTAATAGTTTTAAATTTTGTAGCTAATCTTATATTTTTATACTTACTTTTGATATAAAACAGATTAAATATACCTGACCTATTATAAATCAAGCTATTATCATTAAGATACCCTAAGGAATATTGAAGCATAATATTTTTCCAATCCCAATATACACCTGTTTCTATTTGGTTGTTAAAATAATTATTAAAAAAAGTATTATCAATATTCAATGAAATATTGCCATTCGAAAATCTATATAATAATCTATTCGAAATAATATATTGTTGATCGAAATTTTTATCAAGATTTCTTTTATACATATAGTATTTAATCATTGAACTAACACTTGTATTATTATTAAGATTAAATCGTTGAGATATATAGTGTGATAATGCAAAAAAGTTTAAAAAATCATTATTATAACTTAAACCACCATATAAATAGTATTTTTGACTTGAATAAATCGAAAAATATATTGAATTGTTAAGATATCCATAAGGGTAAAAATGATATAAAAAATGATAGTTTCTATACCAATATTTAAAAATAGCCCCCATTCTCATCCAATCATTGCTATAATATACATTAAAACCCATACCGGGAGATATATGCACCATTGAATCGACTGAAGGATTTAAAAATATCAGAGAATTAAATTTATAATTATTATGTATATAAGTGTTTTCAACCCCTATTTCCGTAGAAAATAAGTTCTCTGTAGAAAGCCGGAAGTATGTTCTGAAAGCATTGAATTTGTATAGTCCTCCTATAAAAAGAGAGGTTGGGTGAAGAAATGAATTTTTATAATATGCTCCAAATTCAATATTCTTCGAATAATCATAATCACATAATTGAAAACCGACAATATTGCTTATATCATATACAAGGGATGAGTTTATATTATAACCTATATCCCCCAACTTGAAATAAAGTTTATTACCATCTATTCTCAGCGTATCCGTAGTGAAATCAAAACCATTTATATCCCATTTCCCCCGGGCATTAGCGAATACAAAATTAAAAATATACCTTTCACTTAGTGATAATCTATTTTGAAAGATACCATTATTGTTATAATAATATCGGGCATTAATATCAAAAACAGTTCCATAAATCAAAGTAAAAGGAACTATCAATAATGCAAATATTATTCCTATTTTTTTACAAATCTCTTTTTGCCTCCTGCAATCTCATTTCCTCCATTATCAATATAAAACATAACTTTATATTCTCCCTTTTCAACATTACCAATATCAACACTAATATTTTGTGTATCCCTGGATAATACAAGAATGTTCCTAATCGAGTCATTAATTATTGTATCATTTTTTTCATTTATTATCAAATAATTCCCATTGAGATATAATCTATTATACGAATAATTAACATATAGAAGATCGATTTCGTTTTCATTATATTTAATACCTTCTATAAATCCAATATATTCCTTTCGCCCCATTTCAGCATATAAAGGAACACCAATACGAGCATTGAACATAAACATATTTGAATAACTACTTGGTTTTGCAATCGTTTCAAAGAAAATCATTGATCTGTATTCCCCTTTATAAACAGTATCCGGTTTCGTTAGCGTTATCCTAATTATTCTTTTCTCATACGGAAGCAATTCGAACTGTAATGGATTTACTGTTATCCAGTGTGAAGCAGAATAACTTAAGCTTCCAGGTTTTGTATAATATTTCTTTCCGTTTTTATATCCCCAGTCTTTAAAATAACACTTTATCGTAATGTTATTACTGTCTCTATTTACAACAATAAGAGAATCATTAACAATATTCCTCCGTATTAGGTCAAATTCAAGTTTTGGTGGTGAAACAAGAAATTCAACAGCATTAATATAAATAGGCAATAAAAAAATGACAGCAAGAAGCTTTTTCATATTGTAATATGAATTATCGAAAGAGAAAATAGAGAGTTAAACTCTCTATTTTCCTGTAATAGTATATGTTATTGTTACAGTATTGAAAGCCCCCGCATTTTCATCTCCATCAATTTTCAATTCGTAGTCTTGATTATATGTTGCAAAACCATTTGTTTTACTATTTTCATCTGCAATTGTAAAATCAACCGTTGAAAATGCATTCCAATTTCCACCTGCCACAGCACTGCCATTTGCGGTTTTTGCTTCGCCTGCATCAGCAAAATATAGATCAGACAATAGAAGTTCGGGAGCAAAATCCTGATCGCCCTTTGCTGTTACCGTATAACCATCGTTGTCATTTGTCCACACCCTGAGATCGACATGAGGTGTAGCTGCAGGATCCGTTGGCAAATACCACCATGAAAATGGATTTGCAAAATCAGGATAATTTACCATAGTGGAAAAATCGAATGTAACACCGTGACTTGCATTGTCGACATGAATATGTACAATCTTGGGGATTAATACATTCACTGGCATCGTTTGAGATGCAGTGCCAACACCGACAGCATTTCCCGTTGCAAAGACCGATACTGAAATGAACATAAGCACAGCGAAAAATAATAATGTTCTTTTCATGTTATACCTCCAAATATTAGGGTTTTTTATCCAGTATAAAATTTATATTACCCCTATAGTCACCAGGGGAACTATTTATATTAGCATTGAATCTTACATCAATTGAAATAGAATTGTTTATATCAACCGAATACGATTTATTACTTGCGACTTCTATTAAATTTCCTTTTTTAAGTTTAATGAATTTACCTTTCCCCGTTCTAAATTCAAATTTATCTGATTCGATTCTTTCCCCCTTATCATTAATGAAATCATCCGCAGCCATTATATAAAGTGCCCAATTTACATTACTGTTTACCTTAATTTTTATTGCTGAAGGGATTGTATTATTCATTTTTAAAGGATCTACTTGCCCCATATCAATCTGCTTTGTTAATAACTCAAAGTTTAGAATTTCCGATTGATTAAACCTAACCGGTAATGCTTTTACCTCCTTTGCTTCTATTATCGCAAAAGAGCATACCAAAAGGGCTATAAGAACATATAATTTTTTCACAATCACTCTTATAATATATAATAATATTTTTACAAAATGTCAAGTGCTTGCATATTTTGCCACCCATAACATAAAGTATTATAGTATATTATGCATTATATACAATATTTACACCTATATATAATGTGTGTCATATAATTACATACACAATATACAGTATTTTCAACAATACTATTCGAATGATGTAAGAAGTTAGTCAATTTATTAAATTTTCTCCATAACTGATTTATATAAAATAATTGAAGGATATAATATTTACTTAAATCGATAACACTGACTCAATTGGATCATATTCCATAAAATTCAATAATTATAAATCTTCGTAAAAATACAGATTAAATATACTTGGTGAAATATAAAATTAGTGCATTATTTGCATTGACTATTCAAATATGGAATATACTATAAAATACTTGTGCATATTGTTCCTGTTTTCACCCCTTGACAATTTGCAATAAAGTATTATATTTTACATTAATGGAAACATTAGGAGAATGTACTAAATGATAAATAAGGAACTGTCAGGTGCTATAGAGGAGAAGATGCGAAGTATAAACTGGGAAACATTGAAAGTGGGAAGGTCTATATTAAAGCATTACGGATTAACAGATCTTCAATTCGATGTCCTTGTTACTCTTTTCTTTTACAAGGAAATAGAAACATTAACAGGAGTTAACTCTAAATTGCATCTTGCTAAAAGTACGATATCAAGTGTTTTTGATAAACTTGAAAGGGAATTTTATATATCAAGAAAAAGAGTTATATCTGATAAAAGAGTAGTAAAAGTACGATTGTTAAAGAAAGGCAAGGACATAATACATAGAGTTATCTCATATAGAATAAAATTCATCGAATCTTTAATCGAAAATATTTCACAAAAGGATTTAATACTCCTTGATTCCTTATTGAGTAAAATGTTGATTAAATTAGGCAACACTTCATAAATTCCTCATTTCATTTTCTCTCCCCCTTTTTTTAGGACTTAGGATATCCCCTATCTTAAGTCCTTTTTAATATGATGAGATTTTATATTAAGTATGGAATAAAGGGGTATGTATCTCCCTATTCTTCTGGACAATATTAAATATTTGTTATAAAATAGCTACTATGAAATTAAAAATTATTATCAGGATTATTATATACTCATTATTGATTTTTATTCTCATATATAAATTAAAAGACTTTTTCTTTACCAACTCGGAATATTCAAAAGTTAATCCCAATTCATTAAAAATAAATATGATAAAAATTATCAATGATGAGAGAGAATCGAACAATATCCCCTCTGTGGAATATGATTCTATTACATCGGTTTCTGCTCAGTATCATGCTGATGAGATGAAAAATCACAACTATTTTTCACACTATAGTATAAACGGTATACCACCTTATATTCGATATTCATTAAAAAGCAACGGGGCTTTTGCTATTGGAGAGAATATAGCTTTAGGAGCAAATTACAAACTCCTAAAAATTGGTTTTATAGAATTGAAAGGTAAAATAGATATTAAAAATATTATTAAAAAATTAAACTACGATATGTATTCTGAAAAACCTCCAAATAACGGGCATAGGAAAACTATACTTAATAAACATTACAATCATATTGGAATCGGTATAGCATATAACGATACATTACTATTTTATGTAGAAACATTTACCGGCAAATATATTAAATTACTTAATGATATTCCCCATAAAATCAAAGCTGGTAATAGTATTAATGTTTATGCTCAAATATTATATGATAGTTTAAAACTTGACCATATAAAAGTTTATTATGATAAAATTCCGGATTCACTGCCTTTAGGTAATAACTTCTTTATCGATCAGAGAAATTGTTATAGCTATCCCGATAGTATAATCTACTATTTAACTGCTCAATTAAAAATAAATAGTAATACCAACTTTTATAATACGATACAAATATATGATAATCAATTCTATGGTAATATTTATACATTTTACAAAGGATTTTATACAATAGTACCAATTTTATCCGATGGAATCGATTTATTCGAAGGAGCAAACATATCTATATTAGCCGAGTAATATTAGAAATTAAACGATAAAGTCTTAATGTCCAAATTTAATATTTTCAATAAAATATGTACCTGTAATAATTATTTCGAGGGAATATTATTATATTCAATATTAAAATTTATATGATTATTTTGAAATTTAATGGTGGAAATATTGCAATTATATTCAGAAAGAAGGGGCTAACCCCTTCATTCTGAATATAATAATATATACAAAATATATTACTGAAGGCTCATCCCTTTCTTGATGTCTTTCATTGCTCCTTTTTTATCTCCCATTTTCTGCTTGGCAATACCTCTGTTCGTATAAGCGCCGGCATTATTAGGGTCAATCTCAATGAGTTTATTAAAGATTTGAAGAGACTTTTTATATTCCTTCGTATTAATATAACATGTGCCGACATTCATTAATGCATCTTTATCTTGATCATCAATCTCCAATAATTCAAGTAAATATGGAATTGCCTCTTTATAGTTTTTATTCCTCATCAAAACGATACCTATATTAAAAAGTACATCCTTTATTGCCTTATTATCGTCATTCTTTTTATAAATTTCAATAGCCTTTTTATAATTAACAATAGCTTCATCATATTGATTTAAACCACTGTATGCCACACCTTCATAATAATAAGCTTTTGGCATATCAGGATTTATTTTCTTGGCACTTTCAAAGTATTCTATTGCTTTTTTGTATTTTTCCTGATTTGTATAATATTGACCGAGATTAATATATGCCTGTAAATCCTTACTGTCTATTTTGATTGCTTTTTCATATATATTTACCATATTCGGATAATCTTTTTTTAGAGAGTATGAATAACCGAGAATATTATAGGATGAAATGGATTCGGGAGTAATTTCAATTGCAAATTTTAACCTTTTTATTGCCATATCAATATCCTTATTCTCTACTAATTGCACTCCGGCATTATGGTAATAAAGCCACCAGTTTCCTTTGTCGGTTTTAATATCCTTTTCTGTCACCTGTTTATCAACAACCATTGCTTTATCAAGATAAACAACCGATGAGTCATATTTCTGCATATAAGCAAAGGTTTTCCCTACCCATAAATAGCCATCAGCTTTATTTGGTTCATTTTCAATCTCAAGTTTGAATTGCTCCATTGCATTTGCATAATTAGATTGCTGCAAATATACCTTCCCTGCAGTCATAAATGATGTTTCACAACCTGTAAAACCTACCACAACAACAGTAATTAGACAGACAACAAGTAATAATCTTTTCATTATAACCTCCATTCTCACTTATTGTAATATGTTGAATTATGTATTATTTCAACCTTTTTCATCACATCCCCTTGTTGAATACCCTGAAAAATTTCTGTTCCCTTAACAACCTGACCGAAAATCGTATATTTATTGTCAAGATGCGTTAGTTTGGAAAGGCAGATATAAAATTGGCTGCCAGCACTGTTCGGATCCTGAGATCTTGCCATTGCAACCGTTCCGATTTCATGGTGTAAATCATTAAATTCCGCTCTTATGGAATATCCGGGACCACCTGCTCCTGTCCCTTCAGGATCTCCACCCTGAACTACAAAATCAGCAATAACCCTGTGAAATTTCAACCCGTTGTAAAAACCCTTCTCTGTTAAATAAATGAAATTTTTACATGTAAGTGGTGCTTTTTCAGGATATAAAATAAAATAGATCTCTTCACCGCTTTCCATTGTGATTTTCACAACCTCATCACCTTTGATAACAGTTTTTTCAACCTCTTCAAGACTCAACTTCTCTTTATTTTGTTCTTTTTCTGCCATCTTTTTAACTCCCTTATTAGATTTACACGAAATCAACAACATCATAATCAATATGCCTACAATAAAAAGTTTCTTGGTCATTTTATTCCTCCTTATATACATTTTTAATAATATCCTTTCTGTCTTTCCAATTTTCAAGAACCTTGACATATAGCTCTAAATACACACCTTTTCCAATCATATTTTCTATCTTTTCCCTGGATGATTTTCCTATCTTCTTCAGCATTTCTCCTTTTTTTCCAATAATAATATGTTTGTGAGATTCTCTTTCCACATAAATAAGAGCTCTAATATAATCCTTTCGGTTCTCATGTTCTTTATATTCCTCTATCCCAATTAAGCAAGAATATGGTAATTCCTTCTGTAAATACTGATAAATAGATTCGAGTATATACTCTTTGACAAAAAACCGAACATTTTGAATACCAACTAAATCTTCATCATAATATGGTTCATTTTCCGGTAAAAACTTTACAATAATATCTTTTAATTCTTTCACATTTTGTTCCCTTCTGCAGGAAAGAGGAAATATTTCATCGAACTTAAAATTATCCGATACCCATTTAAGATTCTCAATTATCTTATCCTGTTTTACTACATCTGTTTTATTCAAAACGAATATTACTTTATTCTTAAAATTATTTACGATAGGATTTATTTTCTCTAATAATAAATTTCTATTTTTATAAATATTCGATATATCAACAACTACGATAAGAATATCAGCATCTGCGATATTTCTTCTAATATCCTTCATCATATATTCCTGCAATAAATAAGCGGGATCGATTATACCCGGTGAATCAACAAACACACACTGATAATTTTCTCCGTTTAGTATCCCTATTACGCTTTTTCTTGTCATTTGAGGTTTAGATGATACAGGTGCAAGTTTGGTTTCTATGAGCAGGTTCAGGAGTGTGGATTTGCCTGCATTCGGCAATCCTATTATCGCAACAAAACCTGCTTTAAATTTTTCCATATTTTTTATTCACCTCGAAATATGTCTTGAATGTACCAGCATCACTCCAATATGAATCTTCAATAATATAATCCAGATTACCATCGGCAATCAGCATATTGTGTAGATCCGTTATCTCATACTCATTTCTTTCGGACAATACCAATTTCCGAATGTAAGCGTATATATTAGGTTTGTAATAATAAACACCTGTTACTATAAGATCCGAAGATGGATTTTTAGGTTTTTCGACAATTCTAACTAATTTGTTATTTTTGATTTCAGCAACACCAAAACGATGTGGTTCGGAATTTTTATTCAATATTATAATTGATTTGATATTCTCCATAAATTGTTTTTTTATCCTAAACATATTAAATTCGAAAATATTATCACCGAGAATAACCAAAAATTCATTTTTACCTACAAAATCTTCAGTAAGCCCAATAGCATGTGCAATTCCCAGCGGTTTATCCTGTACGCGATATGTAAAATTTACCCCTCTGCTTTCTCCACTCCCCAACAAAGAAACAATATCTCCCAAATGCTCGGTTCCGGTAACAACCATTATATCATAAATATCTATTTCTTTAAATTTATCTATCGAATAAAAAATCATTGGCTTTTTTCCAATAGGTAATAAATGCTTATTTGTTACACTCGTTAGGGGCAATAATCTTGAACCACTTCCACCACAAAGTAAAACACCTTTCATGAACTTCATATTATTAAAATCAACAACTTTTGTCAAGTTATACGGTTTAATAATCGTAAATATGTATAGACATATGACAGTTGCAAGTTGCAAGAGCCAATAGCATTGCTATTGAGGGAACGCCAGTGCCAACGGGAA
>Ga0209121_10002888_pt1 | contig 17057 bp, 14 predicted proteins | sample Cruoilmetagenom3_FD_187292 | JGI IMG/M metagenome (GOLD analysis project Ga0209121, IMG submission 187292) | Oil polluted marine microbial communities from Coal Oil Point, Santa Barbara, California, USA - Sample 3 (SPAdes) (version 2) | ecosystem: Environmental > Aquatic > Marine > Oil seeps ... | reverse complement strand
TCTGGTGTGGCAGTAATGGCGATGTTTGCTCTACCGAACCCATTCTGGGGAAGAATGATGTTCGTGCTATGTGGCGGTATCGTGTTTATCGTTGGTCTAATGTTGGTGAAAGCCGTGGACGACTCGGTGGAAGATGCGAAACAAGAGAACAAAACGGCTTAGGTAACTAAACCTACAAGATAGGCAATTTAGAAATAGAACGGCTGAGCGTGATTGCTCAGCCGTTTTTTATTGTGTGAGCCATTGAGATTATAACCAATAGAGTGAGTAACTTAGTTGATTAGGGAAATGAATTTAAAAGGGGGAGATGAACTAAATCAGGCGTGAAGAGATGTACATCAATAGGGCCTGTAGGTCGACACTGCTACGGGTCTTTTGTAAACGCTCGTTGACCTGATCGTGAAGCAGGTTTCTGGTTAGATTAGTGGCCGCCACAATGTGCTCTCGCTGTGGCTTGGTAGGCAGTACCAAAGCGATGGCAACATGCACTTCACCAATGCGTGATGCCCAATCAATAGGATCATCACTGACAATGACTGCAATCGAGAGATCTTGAGTCGATTCAAACATCACATGCGGCAGTGCGATCCCAGGTGACACACACGTCGAAGAGCGTTCCTCTCGTTTAATAAACGCCAGAATCAGTTCATCCGGATCTTGTGGATACACCAGATGAGCAAGCCCTTTCAAGCATTCAAATTTGGTCAGTTGAGTTTGTGCTTTGGCATGGTGCCACTTGATGTCACAAGGCGGGCATATCTGCGGCATGCGCTGGATTAAGTCTTTCGAGAACTCATGGTTCACTTGTGAGCCGACCATGGCGTAATGCTCAGCAATCACATCTTTAAGAACGAAACACGCTAGCTCGGCATCGATGCCAATGGCAGTGATCTGGCACAAATCGCCACGAAGTAGGCCCACTTGCAACATCGCAACAGATTTGGAGAGATCAGCCGTTCGATTTTGAGTGATGTTGATAATTCGGATGGTACTTTTGAATTTCTTTGCTAAGCGGCTAAGTGGCTGCGCAACGTGTGAGTTAGCTGCAGGATCGTCAACGAAGAAGGTGATCTGATATTCGTTCATGAAAGGTTTAGGTTCGACAATGCTTAATAAAGACTTTATCGACACTCAACAACACTTCTTCCATTGGAATGAATAAGGTTTTAGCTGGGTCGAAGCGGCTTGGCTGTTCAATGTCGATATCAGAGACGATCAACACCTTGTCTGCGAGGCTAATGTCCTGTGCAGAGAGTAAGTTTTCAATACCCATAGCGCCTTGTGTTTCAACTTTGATTGAAACGTTGAATTTAGGGGCTGTTTTATTTAAAGCATCAGCTGCCATATAGGTGTGTGCGATGCCTGTAGGGCACGCAGTTACCGCTACAATTCTCATTATTATTCTCGGCTTAATCTCGTCCCTGTTACGTTACATAAGCTACCTTTCAGAAGCTATTTTGCAAAAGCTATCTTGCGTGGGAAATCCAGTATGGAAAGCTCGCATAGGGGAGGGGCGATATTGTTATGGGTTCTGTGGATTTTATGGATTGGCGTTTTTTATTCCAAGGTGAAAGTCACACTCTGAGTTCTTGGTTACAATAATCCAGTTAATGCACCTTTCGTCCTATATATTGAGTGCCCCCACACCGTTAATCTTTTCATCTTATTAACCTCTTTATCTCATTCATTCAAATTGGTACTCGGACGAGGCAGCACATGGATATCACTGACATTATCGAGCCCGAGATTATCTGCTTGGAATTGAAAGCAGACTCAAAACAGGCGGTATTTGAAGAGCTTGTCGAACTGCTCGACCGTGCTGGTAAGCTTTCCAATAAAAGTGAATTCCTTGATGACATTTGGAAGCGTGAGGCCATTGGTAATACGGGCTTTGACGATGGTATCGCCATTCCACACGCGAAAAGTACCGCGGTTGCTAAGCCTGCCGTTGCGGTTGGGATTAGCCGAGCGGGTATTGATTATGGTGCTGATGGTGGTGAACTGTCTGATGTGTTCTTCATGCTCGCTTCGCCTGACAACAATGATGACCATCATATCGAGGTACTGGCTCAGATCTCGACCAAGCTGATTGAAGATAACTTTGTTACAAAATTAAAGGCGGTTGAGTCGGTCGAGGAAGCTCAAGAGTTGTTTCTCGAAGCTAATTCTGAATCGTTCGATAGTTACGCCTCAAGCCATCATGAAGTTTACGTCGAACCACTTAGCCCTTGGGCTCAATCTCTTAATCGTCTAAAAGAACACCTGCTGTACGGAACTTCGCACATGATCCCATTCGTGGTCGCGGGCGGTGTCCTGTTATCTTTGTCGGTGATGATGTCGGGTCACGGCGCAGTGCCTGAGAGCGGTGTTCTGGCAGATATCGCGCAGATGGGCATAGCGGGGCTAACCCTGTTTACTGCGGTGCTCGGTGGTTACATCGCGTATTCGATGGCCGACAAACCGGGTTTAGCGCCCGGAATGATTGGTTCTTGGGTCGCGGTCAATCAATACAACACCGGCTTTCTTGGGGCGATTGTGGTCGGCTTTTTTGCGGGCTTTGTGGTTAATCTACTTAAGAAGATCAAGCTGCCAGACAGCATGATCTCGCTGATCTCTATCTTCATCTATCCGCTTGTCGGCACGTTTGTTACCTGTGGGGCTGTGATGTGGGTGATTGGTGCCCCCATTGCGCAGGTGATGCTTGAGATGAACCAAATGCTGACTGGCATGGCAGGCTCAGGAAAAATGGTGCTCGGCAGTATTTTAGGCGCGATGACGGCCTTTGATATGGGCGGCCCGATCAACAAGGTCGCTACACTGTTTGCTCAAACGCAGGTGAATACTCAGCCATGGTTGATGGGAGGCGTCGGGATAGCAATTTGTACACCGCCACTTGGCATGGCATTGGCGACTTTCATATCGCCGAAGAAGTTTAAACGAGACGAACGCGAAGCCGGAAAAGCAGCGGGAATCATGGGAATGATCGGCATCAGTGAAGGTGCGATTCCCTTTGCAGCCGCCGACCCTGCTCGTGTTCTGCCTGCTGTCGTGGCTGGTGGTATTGTCGGTAATGTGGTTGGCTTTATGTTTCATGTGGTTAACCATGCGCCATGGGGTGGTTGGATTGTGCTGCCTGTGGTAGATGGCAAGATTGGCTACATCATTGGCACACTCGCGGGAGCACTAACAACAGCTTTAATTGTGATACTGCTGAAAAAGAATGTGGTCGAAGGTGAGGCTCACTCTAACCAGTTTGCGGGTTGTTCGGTGACAGAAGAAGGGCAAGCGGATGTACTTGCGATCACGTCTTGTCCATCTGGTGTTGCCCACACTTTCCTAGCGGCTAAGTCTTTGGAAAAGGCGGCGCATCATCTTGGGGTTCGGATTAAAGTCGAAACACAAGGTGCTAACGGGATTGGTAATCGCATCACACCAAAAGACATCGAACGAGCGAGGTTGGTGATCTTCGCGCACGATGTGGCGATTAAAGAAGTCGAGCGCTTTGCGAACGTCAAAACCTTAGACGTCAGCACCAAAGAGGCGATGCTTAATGCGCAAGCGTTGATCATGAGAAAGGTGTAACCCTCAAACTGTAAAGTTAACTTAACTAGATCAAAACTAAAAAGACTCCACTCTAGCGCTTTAGGCTAACAGTGGAGTCTTTTTGTATGGCTTCTAAATAAGCTCAGCTTTTAGAAAGGATGATACTTAAATACGTCTTCAACCATTGAGTTAAGCAAATCGATGTCGTCACAGGTTTTCGCGTAGGTACGCAAGCCTGCAATTTGAACCTGAACATGACGAGCAAGTTGAGCGGGTTCTCGCTCTTTGCTTATCTCACCTAGCTCTTGTGCTTCCGCAATCACTTTAGCAAATTCACCTTCCATGATCTTTAGTGATTTCTTTGCTTCTTCCAATAATTCTGAATGTTCATCAGTGAGTTCAGCAACCGTTTTTGCCAGCATACACATGCCGTTAGGTGAACTCTGTTTAGACTCGACAACAACGCGTCTTACAAAGTTTTCGAGTGCTTGAATGGGCGAGTCAGTTTCATTGCGAAAGCGGTTCAGATTGAGGATGCCAAGTTCGGTATAGCGAGCAAGAGTTTCCTTAAACAGTCCTTCTTTGCTGCCAAAAGTCGCGTAGATGCTTCCCGGGCGCATATCAATCACGTCCTGTAGGTTACGCATAGATGTTGCGTGAAAGCCTTTTTCCCAATACAGGTTAGTTGCTTTGTCTACTACATCTTGTCTATCGAACTTTGCCGTTTTAGCCATAACATCTACTTCATTAAACTGAACACATACTCAATATTTTATGCTGAACGCTCGTTCTAGTAAAGCCACACCAGTAAGAAAACAGGCTGCTTAGTCTAGTTATTTGCTAAATGATTGAAACAAAATGGCTAGTGTGTAACTGCAGGCTGCAATTTATGCGTCAACAACTTCTACGGTTTTATGTTGCGCACCGTAATAGGTGCCTTCATCAATGGTATACATTAAAATTTCATCGCATTCTGGGCAGTTGAATTCTTCGTTGGGTTCAATTGCTGCCTCTTCTACCCATTCCCATCCAATGTTTTGTTCGCAAGCAGGACAATCCATAAAAAACCTCTAATTATGCATCTACGTTAATTTTACGAGCTCGGCATTATACATAGTTGATGTTGAATATATAGACGGTCGTGAGGACATAGCTTGATAAGGCTTGTACAGTTAGTGTGGTCTACCACTTTGTGGTTATGTGAAACCTGTCAATTTTCAGTCACTTGCGCCGGAAAAATGTTGAAGATCGTATTTGTTTTCCGCTTAAGTTGCATAGCTAACAGTTTTATAAACAAGTCAATGAGTTCTACAAGGTTAAGTGTTAGGTTTATCGATTGCCGCCGATAGGGAATGGTAATTACTAAAACTGAATAATTATATGATCTCAACAAGGGCACATTGATATATAAGTGTGTCTAATTACAACCAGAAAGAGATTTGTTAGCTGCTAGGGAATAAAAATGAAATTAACCGATATGTCTTTTAAGCAAAAAATCATCGCTTTGCTTATTTTGCCGATCTTAGGCTTTCTATGGCTTAGTGTTTCTGCGATATCAAAAGGCGTAGAGACCACCAGTGAAATGTCATCATTAAACCAACTGACGCGTTTGTCGGTTGTATACAGTGAATTAGTGCACGAGTTACAGAAAGAGCGTGGAATGACTGCCGGTTTTATCGGCTCACAGGGTACTCAGTTTGTCAGTGAACTACGTTCACAAAGAGCAAGTGCGGATACTCGACGTGACCAGAGAAGCGAATATTGGCAGTCGGCTGATATCGATTTACCGCAAATCACAAAGTTGAATACAGAAATCAGCCGAAGCCTCAATCAGATCACTTCTATTCGTAATCGAGTCGACTCTCAATCTATCCCACTTTCTGAGGCTCTAGGTTACTACACTCAACTTAACGCAAAGTTATTGAGCGTATCGGCATTGATTGCAGAGTTGAGTTCGGATGCCACCATTACTACAGAAACCATCGCTTACTACAACTTCTTGCAAGGCAAAGAGCGTGCTGGTATTGAACGTGCTGTACTCAATAATACCTTCTCTAAAAATGAGTTTGGCCCGGGTATGCTTGTGAGGTTTATCTCTTTAATGACTGAGCAAAATACCTATTTCTCTAACTTTAAAGTGCTGAGCACCCCAAGCAATGTGAGTTTTTTTGAGCAACAATTGAATGATCGATCTGTCGCAGAAGTTGAAAAACTTCGACAGCTTGCACAATCGAAAATGAGTGGTTTTGATGTTGACCCTGTTTACTGGTTTGCACAATCAACGGCGCGTATTGTTCAGTTGAAGAAAACAGAGAACCAGTTAGCTGATTCACTGATCGCACTCACGGAACAAAAAACGACAGAAGCGCAGACTGCCATGATGGCGAGTATCGCGATGTTTGTTGTGATTACTTTGTTTGCAACTTTTGTTAGCTTCAAGGCTATAACCGATCTAACCACACGAGTGAAAGACCTTACTTTAGTGCTTTCAAAAGTTCGTGATGATAATGATTTGACAGTTCGTGCGACTTACGTAGGTAGCAGCGAGCTTGGCCAGATATCTTTATCGCTTAACGAAACTTTAGAGAAGTTCTCGCAGGTGATCGACAACTTGTCTCAATCGAGCTTAACACTCGCTTCGGCAGCAGAAGAGACGGCGCAAACTTGCCAATACAACTCCAATACCTTGGTTGAGCAACAAAACCAAATTGGGCTGATTGCAACGGCAACTGAGGAGCTTTCGGCAACCGTGAATGAAGTCGCGGCTAAAACGCAGCAAACGGCGACTTCGGCGAAAATGGTGGATCAACAGTCACAAGAGGGCTTGAGCACGGTCCAACACTCTTATGAATCGATTGAAATCTTAGCGTCTGAGATTAACGGCTTAGCTGAGAAAATTACTCATCTACACGAAAGCAGTAATAATATTAATAGCGTGATCGATGTGATTAAGTCGGTTGCTGATCAAACAAACTTGTTGGCGCTAAACGCTGCGATCGAAGCGGCTCGTGCTGGTGAACAAGGTCGTGGTTTCGCTGTTGTAGCTGATGAAGTCCGTACATTGGCTCAACGCACTCAAGAGTCGACGTTGGAAATTGAAGGCTTCATTAGTTCGCTACAGTCTGATGTACAAACAGCGTTCAATGTGATTGATAACAGTAAAAAAATGTCATCAAGAGCGGTTGAAGATTCGCGAGACGTAGAACAAACGCTACAAGATATTTCTGGTGCTGTGAGCGAGATATTCAGTATGACAGAGCAGATTGCAACGGCAACAGAAGAGCAAGCGGTAGTGACACAAGACATTGCTCAGAACGTAGTGGCGGTAGAGCAGAAGTCGACAGAATCTACGACGGGCGCGACTCAAATTGCGGCGACAGCGAAAGAACAAGCAGAATTGGCAACATCACTAAAAGAACTCTCGAATACGTTTAAGAGTTAATTTTTCCGAGATCATGGCTAATGGCTTAAAGTTAAGAGTTAAGAGTTAAGAGTTAAGAGTTAAGAGCTATCTTACATAACGAAATGTCCCGCTTAGTGCGGGACATTTTTTAGGGTTGAAGCGACTAAGACTGCGCTTTATAAAAACGACAAGTTAAAGCTCAAACAATACGTCAGTACGAATAATGTATTTAGTCCCAGAAAGTATTGGTGCTGAGCCGTGTATACAATGGGCAGGGTGAGTACCGTGAGGAAAACATAGGACACTACCACTAGGTGTTTTAATCGATTCTATATCCGCATTCTCATGCCTTTGACGACGAGCAGGCTTACTCGGGTCGTCACGGTTAACCATGAATTGGGTTTCACCACCGACGAAATCATCACTCAATAGAAGCAAGAAAGTATACATGCTCCAACGGTCGCCAAAAGAGTCATCGATCAGTTCTCCATCGACAACTTGACTACCGGGCCAAGAGCCATCGGTGTGCATTTTAAAGAAATCCCCTTCATCGTAGCGATAAAATCGAAAACGACCGTTGATTCCAAGTGGTTTCACACCAGCAAAATGGTCGTACTTATCAACGAAATGATCTTTGCATCGGTTCCAGATGATTTCGAGTGTTTTAGGATCGGCGATCAGGTTGAGGTTTCGGTTATGGCGTATTTCTCTTGGCAATGAAACTGCGGCATCTTCTGTGAAACCAAGTTGGTTCGCTTCATCAAGTATCCGCTTAACCTCTTCAGGAAGAAGTACATCTCTTAGCTGGAAAGCTCCAGGTACATTGTTTACTTCAATGCGTGATACTGCGCTGACGCTGTTATTAAGTGAAAATGGATTAGCCGATTTTGGTGCCCAGACTGGTAGGTCACTGCACTGAGTGCCTGCTTCTCGTCTAACAACGTAGAATTTCTGTTCGTTATTCATTATGAATCCTTATTTTGAAACTACTTTCACTTGAGCAAATTGACGATGACCATCTACTGAACCGTGGTAGCCAAGGCCACTCTGTTTCGCACCAACCCAGGGAGCGTCACCACTACCGCCCTGACCTTGATTGATGCCAACCATGCCAGCGTCAAGTTCATCAGCAACCTCGTTGGCACCTTGGTTGCCGAATACCACAGCTCCCAATCCATACTCGCTGGCATTAGCACGTTCGATTGCATCATCAATGTTGGAGTAGCGAGTGATAGCGACCACTGGTCCAAAAGTCTCTTCTGTTTCTAACTTCATTTCAGGAGTCATTCCAGTGATAACAGTAGGACGGATATAACGATCTGGTTGTTCAATCCCGCCTAGAAGGAAAGTTGCCCCTTTTTGTTGTGCGTCTTTTAATTGTTCAACGATTTTTCCATGCTGCGTGGCATTGATGATCGGTCCTATGTTTACGTTAGGCATATCCCACGGGCCAATCTGGTACATGTTGGCGATCTCGGTGACACGTTGTTCAAATTTTTCAGCGATACGATCATCAACATAGATACGTTCAATCGAAGTACACATTTGTCCTGAGTTCTCAAAGCTGCCTGCGACGGCAAAGCGAGCTGCTTGTTCTAGGTTGGCATCACGCATCACTATCATTGGGTCTTTGCCACCTAGCTCCATGACCAAGCGTTTTACCTTGCTCGCTGCGCGTCGCATGATGTCTTGGCCTGTTGCTTTTGAGCCAGTGAACGCGATCATTTGGATGTCGCCTTCGACTAATGCCTCACCAGTTTCTCGGTCGCCATGCAAAATTGTTAATACGCCTTCGGGTAGGTGTTTTTGCAGCTCACCAAAGAATGCTTCAGCGATGAGAGGCGTTTCTTCTGAAGGTTTTAAAATCACGCTATTGCCCGCGACCAGTGCTGGCACAATGAGGTTGTTTGCCATCATCACAGGGTAGTTCCAAGGAGATATAACTCCGACAACACCTAGTGGGCGGTATTGAAGCTCTGTTGACCCTGACAATTTGCGAGTGTTGAGCGCGCGGTGTGCTTCTTCTGCATAATGCTGCCCCATGTAAATTGCGCCTGTTGCTTCACCAGTGGCGCGTCGGATATCTTTACCCATTTCGCGAGCAAGTAGTTCTGAGAGGGAATCTGCATACTGATCAAGGTGTTGGTAAGCTCTAATAATGGTTCGCACGCGCTCATTTATCGGGAGTTTTTTCCATACCTTTTGTGCTGACTTTGACTGGCGGATCGTTTGAACGACTTCATCTCTAGAGGCGCTATTGACTTCACCAAGCAGTTCTCCATTACTAGGATTAAAAGATTGAATAGACTTGCTCATGTTTACCAACTCCGTTTAATTTTTCGTATATTTTTTTCTATTTAATTACATATCTACATAGCTAGATATTGAGAAATTTCGATATCTAATCTTCTAAAAATAGACAAGATTAAAATGGGCGGCGTTATCCACCCAGTCTGTTTTGATTCTGCTTGTTAGAGTGAGTTAGATAACTCTTTTAAAAACTTCTCGATGTATTCGTCATTACGCTTGTAGTACGTCCACGAGCCAATGCGTTTTGAAGTAACCAGCTTTGCACGTTGCAAGTTAGAAAGATAAGACGAGACGGTCGATTGGGATAAGCCACTTTTCTCTTGAATAATGCTGACACATACCCCTTCAACGTCGGTATCAACGAGTTGTTTCTCTAGGTTAAAGTGCTCATGCGGTGACTTTAGCCAGTGTAGAATATCCCTTCGTACTGGGTTGTTGATTGACTTTAAAACTTCATTCATATCTGACATGGCGTTTGGCTGCTGTTTTCGACTAACGTGAAATATACTCTTTAAAGTAAGATATCGCAATATCGCAATATCTCGATATCCTGCTTTCTCTACATTGAGGTAAGAATGGCATTCATGTTTATCGTCGGCGTGTTGATTTACATAGTTAAGCTCTAGGCTCTCGTTCTATGTTCAAGGCTTTTTGGTACCGACTATCGTTTAAATGACAGTCGGTATGTCATTCGTTTGGGGGCTAACTCATGAACCAAGATATAAAGATCAGAGCACCAAAACCGAATGTTGCGATAAGTGCCGTGTCGCCACCGGCTGCAGTATAGCTGCCTTCAGTTTGAAGGTGAGGGAAATCAGGTCTACGAACCTTAACTACCATCGCGAGAGGGCCCCATATAGCTAAGAACACCAATACCATGCCCGCATAATCCAGCATGCTCACAAACTGGCTCGCGAACAGTTCAGCGAGTGCCAAAGGCAATACAAAGGTCAGAGCGTAAGCTAGCAGTTTGTTATTGGTGACGGCATCTTTGTTTTGGTCGTAAAGTGCCATCGACACACCAAGGAAAGAGGTCACCAATGCCAATGCTGAGAACAAAGCAATCACGACTTTCAGCCAAGCAGACTGTCCGCTAAACGCTGAGATCAGTTCTGAAATATTATGGAATTGGCTGATTGCATCTGTGCCAAGGTTGCCGATAATCGCAAATAACCAAGTTAGGTAGCAGATTAGTGGAATCACCGAGCCCAGCAGAATCATATTGCGGATCTGTTTTTGAGTGGCTTCTCGGTTGTAGATAACCAGGGACGGGATCACCACCATAGAGGCAAAGCTAGTAAAGATAACCGCACTGTATTGCACCACATCGTTAGCCGTGTATTTGCTGGATTGAGTCAGGTAATCAAGGCGAATGTTGCTAAACAAAGAGGCGATAACAATAAATAGCATCACCACCATCATGATGAATAAACTGCGATTTAACTTGTCGATATACGATTTACCCGCTACCACAATCACACCCATTAATAGGCTGAAAACGGTATAAGCAGCCGATGCAGAGATGTCTACGCCCACATCGAGCAATTGCTTATGAATGATATCGCCAACACCCAAGATATAAGCGATCAGCATGCATACCAGCAGCAGGTAAAAGAGTGCATTGATAAAGTGTTTACCTTTGCTGCCCAGAGTTAGGTAAGCAACGCTGCTCATTCCACTGTTGTCTTTAGTTTTAGTGCACGCTTCTGCCAGTAGAAGAGCTGAGTAAGTGGTGCCGATAAAGATAAGTAGCATCAGCGCAGAGCTGATCATGAAGCCAAATTGGGCCAGGACCATGGGAATGGCAAGCATACCAGCCCCTAATGCAGTTCCTGACAGAATCAAAGAACTACCGAATAATTTCATATTCAAGAAAACAACCTCGAGGTACCCAATTAATTTTTAGTTGGATTGTAAATATTTGTTGCCAAGACTATCAAATTACTCACTAAAGTTAGGGGTTAAATACTAATAATTTTTGAATTTTTCTAAAATCATTTCAGAGGAATTTGTGGTGTATATGGTTGGTGATTTTTGGTATTCACCTTGTGATTTATTTTAGCTTTTTGATAACTTTTTCAAATTAATAGCCGTTTAGTAATTCGCTTGATACGGATGTTTAATGGATGCATTAATTTAAGTGAAAGCCAGTCAAACCTCGCTTCTTTTATGGAGTCTTGTCTTATTTCTTTATCTGATGAGAGTTAATTGGTGAGCGTCAAGAAGGAGAGGATCCAGTTGTAGCATTATGGTTTGTCGTAAATGGAAAGATCTGTTGTCGTAGATGCCACTCGGTAGTTTGGCGTTTCGCTCTTATTATCCTCACACCAATTATGTGGGGGTGTTATGTACCGTTTTCTATTTTGTAGTTTTACGCTTGTTCTCTTGTATCCGACGGCTATTGATTTGTATTTAGTTGGGTTGCCTCAAATTGCCGCGGACCTAAATGCGTCTGAGGCTCAGCTTCATGCCGCGTTCTCTATTTATCTCGCAGGAATGGCAACCACCATGTTGTTTGCCGGTAAATTTGCCGACAGTGTAGGAAGAAAACCTGTCGCTATTTTCGGTGCAATTGTCTTTGCTACCTCTTCGATGTTCGGCGGTGTTGTGACCAGTGCAGAACCATTTCTTCTCGTGCGTTTCTTTCAAGGTGTGGGGGCTGGCTCTTGTTATGTGGTGGCGTTCGCTATCTTGCGAGATGTATTGGATGACCAAAAACGCGCTAAGGTGCTGTCGATGATGAATGGCATTACCTGCATCGTACCAGTGCTTGCGCCTGTGATTGGCCACTTAATCATGACGGTTTACCCGTGGCCGAGTTTGTTCACGACCATGGCGAGCATGGGTGTGGTGGTGTGTTTGTTGTCGGTGCTCGTGCTAAAAGAGACTAAACCTAAAGTTATAGGGTCGGTGTTAGCGAAAGCTTCTTTATCTGAGACATTTCAACCGACTTCAACTGAAACGTTCAAAGACCCGTTGTTTATCAGCCGAGTGATCATGACCAGCCTAGGAGTGACCGCAATTCTCACTTATGTGAATGTCTCTCCACTGTTGATTATGACAGAGCTTGGCTTCGACCGAGGTCAGTATTCTTACACTATGGCATTAACCGCATTGGTGAGTATGTTGGTGTCATTCTCTGCACCATTTGCTTTGAATGTGTTTAAGCAAAAGAACTTAATGCTGACTTCACAAGTTTGCTTTGTCGTTGCGGCTATCTTGTTGCTCGCATCGATTGATGGTGGGTTAGGGCATTACGTGACGTTGTTGGGCTTTGCTTTTGTGTGCGGCGGCTTCTCATTGGGTTTTGGTGTCGCGATGAGCCAAGCATTGAGCTGTTATTCACAGCGCGCAGGTGTGGCAAGTTCAATACTCGGAGTTTCCCAAGTATGTACTTCAGCACTGTTTATCTGGCTTATGGGCGTTATCGGGCTAAGTGCATTGAATATGTTGGTATTTATATTGGCTGCTGGTGGAGTTATCAGTATTGCTCTAATACTATGGATAAGTCCTTCCCAAGTAAAAAGTGATTATGAAGAAGCCACTAGCCCGTCTTGATCTGAATTTGTTATTCACTCTGCAATTGCTGTTGCAAGAACAGAGTGTTTCAAAAGCTGCCAAAAAGCTTAACGTAACGCCTTCAACGGTAAGCAAATCACTGACTAAGCTGCGAGACTGGTTCGATGATCCTCTATTTGTGAAAACGCCGAGGGGCTTAACGCCAACACCACTTGCACTGAGCATGGTGAAAGATCTTCAAGACTGGTTGCAGATTGGTAGTCAAATACTCACTACTCGTGGCGACGATGCCCCAAAGGATTTACGTTTAAACTTAGAAGCTGAATCTCCGTTATCATTGATCATGCTGAACGAATTGACGCAAAGTGTGTATCAACGTTATCCCAATGCGAAGATTAAAATGCGTAATTGGGATTACGATTCGATAGATTCCATCGTACGTGGCGAATCTGATATTGGATTTTCAGGGCGAGAAAGCCACCCACGTTCGAAAGAATCTCTAGACGCACTGCCATACTTCATTGATTTCGAGGTGCTGTTCCACGATTTGCCCGTGGTGTATCTGAGAAAAGACCACCCAGCCTTGCAAGAAGAGTGGAACCTTGAGGCTTTCCTCAAATACCCTCACATCAATATTGTGTGGGAGAAAAGTGAAGCATGGGCGTTGGATGAAATTCTCACAGATTTGCAACTCGACCGACATATCGCACTTACGCTAGCGGGTTTTGAGCAGTCTTTGTTTATGGCGGCTCAGTCAAACCACACCATGACTACCGTGGCACCGAATTACTGCCGACGTTACGTTGAACAACTTCATCCTAATCTTACTTGTCTGCCTATTCCTCTAGATGAAGAGAATGCCAAAAAGCTGCTAATCCCGTTCACCATGATTTGGCATAAACGCAATGCTTATAACCCAATCGTTCTATGGCTAAAAGACACGCTTAGAGATCTTTACCAGTTTGAAGGTGAAAATGTCTAACCTTGTGATGAGATTAAATGTGATTAGATCACCTGAGGGCTTGTGCCGTTAATATTGGAGCGTTGATTTAAGTAATAATTCAGACTTAGAACAAAACCCATCAGGTGTTACCTGGTTGGTTTTTTATTTTAAATCATGCAGTTAGAGTTAGAACTGTTCAAATGAATATAGTTATTCCATAATTGTTGATTCGATAAATTCAGCCTATTTGAACGAATGTTCAAAATAAAACTTGAACGATCGTTCTTGTTTGTTCTATATTGTTTTCACGCCAACGGAGAACAGTCTCATATCACTCCGATTGTGAACCAAATTAAGATAAAGAATCGAAAGGAATAGAACATGAGCAACTTTAAAATTCATTCAGTAGAATCAGCACCAGAACAAAGCAAACCTATTCTTGAGGGTGCAGTAAAACAAATGGGCCGAGTTCCTGGTCTTTTTGGTGTGATGGCTGAATCACCAAATACTCTGAAAGCTTACACACAGCTTCATCAAGCATTTAATGAGTCATCTTTTGATGCCGATGAGCTGACAGTGGTATGGCAAACTATCAACGTTGAACATGAGTGTCACTACTGCGTTCCTGCACATACGGGTATCGCACATTCAATGAATGTAGACCCAGCGATTACCGAAGCACTGCGTAACCGTGCTGCACTGCCAACTGAAAAACTTCAAGCACTGCATGATTTCACGCTAAGTATGGTACGTAATCGTGGCAATGTGCCAGAAAGTGAAATGGCAGCTTTTTTCGCTGCGGGTTACGGTCAACAACAAGTGCTAGAAGTGATTCTTGGCTTGTCGCAGAAAGTGATCAGTAACTACGTAAACCACGTTGCTCAAACACCAGTAGACAAAGTATTTGAACAGTTTGCTTGGGAAGGTTAATCGCTTAAATATCAACTTGCTTAGAGAGTAGGTTGCTTGAAGGCTACGCTAATTAGCCTTTGGCTATGGATATAGTGAAAGCCCCGCTTGGTTGAGTGGGGCTTTTTTGTTGGTGTCAGTTCTAATTGAGGAAAGTGAACGGTTAATGTGTATGTTTAGCGATGATCATAGCCAGTGTCACTATCCCTTCTTTCCAATCTTTGTTCTCTTCAATGTTCGCGACCGTGAAGCGCAAACAGTGTTTGTATTGGTCGTGTGTGCCAAAGACAGTACCAGGTAAAATACCTAATTTATGTTTTAAGCAATCTTGATAGACGGAATAACTGTCGACCGATTCCGGTAGTGTTATCCAGTTTAAAAATGAGCCTTCAGGTTTTGATAGGTGGTAACGCCCGACAAGGTGAGGGTAGCTATCTAATGCATGGATTAATAGGCTTTGGAACTGCTTTTGATTGGTTTGATAGAGTCGTTTCATTTTAGAAAGATGACTGCGGTATTTGCCTGTAGTGAGAAACTGACCTACTGCGGATTGCATCAGGTTTGAGCTCCCCATGTTGTCACAAAGGAGATATTTTTCGACTTGAGCTTGGTAACGCCCCGAGAGCAACCAACCTATACGTAGGCGTGAGTCTAAGGTTTTAGAGAGCGAATTCACGTAGATAACTCGATCTTGGTCATCAAGCTCTTTTAGGCTGGCAATAGGTGCATCAAACGCCAGGCTACCAAACACATCATCCTCGATAATCGGCAAAGTTCCGGTTATCTCCAACAGCGTTTTTCGATTAGATAATGGCATCCGTGAGCCCGTTGGATTGGTAAAGTTTGGTGTTAGCACTAGCGTTTTTACATCCCATTTATCCAGTGCACTTTGTAGAGAAGGGATGTCGATTCCGTGGCTAACACTGCTTGGTATTTCAAGGGCTTTTAAACCTAGCGACTCGAGCAACAACAAATTGCCGAAGTAACACGGTGACTCTACCGCCACGATGTCGCCCGGTTTGGTGAGCGCGCGTAAAGCCAAACTGATCGCCTGTTGTGCGCCATGCGTAATCGCAATCTCTTTCGATCCCGCAGGTACGCCTAGATCGTGGGTGATCTTTAACAATTGTTTTACTAATTGCTCGTCACCAGGAGGCAATTGGTAGTAACCGGGTAACTGAGTTTGCAATCGGCTGTGGCGACCGATCTCAGCGTACAAGCTTCGTATTGCGGGGTTATTGATGTTGGGATGGGCAGAGCCAGCTAGAAGCTTTAAACGACCTTTGGGGCGAGAGAGAACTGATTTAGTGACAGATAAGAGGTCAACTTTTTGAGGTTGGCTTGGTGCATCCCAGCTGGTGGTATTGGGCGCTTTCACACGATAGCCTGATTTAGGTACTGAATAAACCCAGCCTGTCGCTTCCAGTTCTTGGTAGGCGCGAATCACGGTATTTTTACTCACACCAAGCTGCTCGCTTAATTGACGAATTGAGGGAAGGCGATCGTCTGGTTGAAAGAGTCCTTTATCGATCTGAGCCTTAATATGTTGTTCGGTAGCAAGGTATTTATTGCCGCTGAGTTCTGCTTCCACGTTTTTCTCCCTCGTTGCTCACTCTCAATCTGTAACCATTTAAAGTGTTATATCTGTATCTTTATTAGTTATCTGTACCCAACTAAGGTAACAGCATTGATGAAGAGTTGACCAGAGGTTTGTAATGCTGATTAAAATGATTCCGTTTGTGTTTGTAATATTGTGGTCGTCAGGCTTTGTCGGTGCACGTCTTGGTGTGGAATACGCGGAACCCGCAACATTACTTTCACTGAGGATGGTAGCCAACGTGGTGCTGTTCTTGGTTTTGATTGCAATCCTTAAGCGTCGTATCCCTCTTGGTCGCGCATTCTTCCATGCTTGTGTGGTCGGCATCTTGATTCATGGTTTCTACCTTGGTGGCACCTATCTGGCGATTGATATGGGTATGCCTGCCGGGTTGAGTTCTCTACTTGTTGGCTTACAACCGATTCTTACCGCATTGATTATGATCAGCTGTAGTTCGCAGCGTTTTAATTTCGCACAATGGCTAGGATTAGCCCTCGGTTTTGCGGGTATTAGTTTGGTGTTGATGGGCAATATTGAATGGCAATCTGATGACCAAAAGGGCATGGCGACGTTGTTGTGTTTGGTTTCGCTGGTGGGTATCACGGTCGGTACATTGTACCAAAAGCGTTTCTGCAAAGGGACAGACATGGTCGGTGGTGCGATGGTGCAATATCTTGCTGCGGCTTCGCTATTTTTACCTTTCGCCGTGCGTTACGAAACCATGCATGTGAATTGGACTATTGAATTTACACTAACGTTAGCTTGGTTAGTGATTGTCTTATCTTGCATTGCTATTCTGTTGTTGTTGTACATGGTGGAGCATGGGGCTTCTT
>Ga0209121_10002887_pt1 | contig 17064 bp, 13 predicted proteins | sample Cruoilmetagenom3_FD_187292 | JGI IMG/M metagenome (GOLD analysis project Ga0209121, IMG submission 187292) | Oil polluted marine microbial communities from Coal Oil Point, Santa Barbara, California, USA - Sample 3 (SPAdes) (version 2) | ecosystem: Environmental > Aquatic > Marine > Oil seeps ... | reverse complement strand
GACTAATACCCTTTTTAGCATATGAGTAGGCCTCCCGTTTGTTTGTGGGATGTTACATCCCGCATTGGTAAGACCATAATCTAACGTACTTGTTGGTGAAAGTCAAGCAGAAGAAGAATTACCTCGCCTCAGAGAGGATTTCGCCGATCACCCTCCACAGAGCAAGGCCGGCTCGCTTGCGGTCTGGTGCGGCTACAATAACGAGCAGATCTCCTTTTCGCCTGAAAGGGAACGCATCTTTGATCACTTGTTCATCGTGTGGATTGTGCACGCTGATTTGCTCTTTGCTGTGTGAGAAATACAAGCCATCAACGCAGCATCGGATCAAGAGCATGGCGCTTGCTCCCTCTCTCACTGCGTGGTCGCGATACCACCACGGCGGGCGTGCGGCTGGACAGGATAGAAGAGCGGCCAGGTTAACTGCGTCCTGAGCCAGGGTGGTCAAGGAGATCTCTTGGAACGCCCCAACGTGTGTGAATAGGGAGGCGAACCGCTCCTTCCCTAAGGCGGTAAGAGCGGTCCCTTGCTTATCCACGGCGAGGAAGCCTTCCTCCCGCAACCGGTCCATCTCAAGGCGCACCGTCATCTCAGAGAGCCCGGTTCGCCGCGCTAGGCGGCGGCGTCCTAGGCGTTCCCTGCTTAGCAGAAATGCAAGCTGAAGTGTGATTGTATCTGTTAGCAACTGCATTTTTTCGTTTGCTACACCCTCCTCCTGGCCGGATTACATACGTCTAGTACTGCTTAGCTAGTATACTGTTTGGGATCGTTTTAGGCCGTGTTCTTCTCTGATCTTGCGTTTCGCGAGGACGTCGCTCGCTGGAGAGGCACAAGGCTTGCTGCATTGCTATCGAACCGCTCTCTCCAATTGCCGAACGCCATAGGTTTACCCGGCACGTGGCCATGTCAGCCACTTTCATGGCCTAGAGATGCTTACCTATGCTGTTGGCACAATGAGTATCGAGGGCATCCCATACAAATTCTGAGGTAAACACCAAACATTATCCCCGTTGAAGGAGGCGTAACTCCCCTCCCAAGTTTTGTGTTGTTGTCATAGTTAAGCATTCGGGGAAGCGTGACTCCAGGCTACCTAAGGAACGTCTTGCCTGAGGAGAGCACGGTTCCTGGGGTTATTGGCATTCCTCCTTTGAAAGACACCTCGTAAGGCACTCATGTGCCTTACGCTGACAGAATCTGGCCTTGACATGCAAGAATGATCCTGCTATACTTATTGGTAATACCAGTGATACCAGAAGCGTATTACAGAGTGTCGGCAAGCATTCTTAAGCTTGTCAAAGAGAAAGGGAGGTGATTACACACAAGAACCGTTTCCCCAGGTCGTTACATGTGGGTAGCAATGGAAAATACCGAGCACATCGGTAAAGGAGGCACAGACGTGTATAAGCGAATTTGGCTGCTTCTTATTGGGTGCTTGCTCCTTGCTCTCCTAGCAGGGGGGGCTACGTTTGCTCAGGAGCTGAGAACGTTAACCGTGGGATTGCCTGGCACCGTTCACTCTCTTGACCCGGCGGCTTACCGTGATCGGATGACAGAAGGTGTAGTCAGAGCGATATTTGATGGTTTGGTAGAGTGGGGTTTCGACATGCAACCCCAGCTTGAGATTGCGGAGTCCTGGGAATGGATCGACGATATGACCCTGGAGTACAAGATCAAAACAGGGATTACCTTCCATAACGGTGAGCCTTTAACCTCCGAAGATGTAGAATTCAGTCTTAACAGGGTCATCACAGAAGGTGCTATGTGCGGAGAGACCTCCCCTAGAAAGGGCTTAGTGACCAATGTGGAGAGCATCTCATGTGTAGACCCTTATACTGTAAGGCTTCACCTAAGTATGCCCTCACCCACACTGCCAAGGATGCTCTCCCATCAGCAGATAGTTCCCAAAGACTATCTGGAAGAGATCATGGCTAGAGAGGGTGGAACATGCGAGGAGTTTAGAGAACATCCGGTTGGAGCAGGCCCCTTCAAGTTTGTGGAATGGAAGAAGGGCGAGTATTTGGTGGTGGATCGCTACGAGGGTTACTACGGCGGTTTTCCCGGAAACGTTGATCGGATCGTGTTTAAGATCATCCCTGAAGAGGCCTCACGCATTGCAGCGCTGAAGACCGGAGAGATCGATATCGCTTTGGATATATCACTCTCTCAGGTCCCTGTTCTGGAAGCCGATCCAAACATATTGGTAAAGTCGGCCATGGGAACGCGAGGACGGATGGTGGAAATGAATGTCACCAAGCCGCCATTTGACGATGTGCGCGTCCGATGGGCCATGAACTATGCTGTCGACATACAAGAGATCGTCGATGCGCTCTATTTAGGGAAAGGGACCGTCTTTGCTGGCCCTCTCCTCTCTGCCGACGCAAACCTCAGCCCCTACCTTGAGCCATACGGCTACGATCCTGACAAGGCGAGAGATCTGCTAACAGAGGCGGGCTATCCTGACGGATTCCCTCTGATCATCGATGCGGTCTCGCCACATATAGAATGGGCCCAGGCAGTTGCTAACTACCTGAGAGATGTCGGTATTGACGCTTCCGTTAGAATATGGGAGTACAAGATTGTAAAACCTGAGCTTCTAGCCGGCAACCGGCAGATGTTCGTCCGTGACTGGGGTTGCTCCGGGCTGGACCCTGTGGGCTATTTGGATGCCAAGGTGGTCTGCGGAGGTCGCGGTAACTACTCCTGTTATTGCAATCCAAAGGCAGATGCGTTGATTGAGTTAGCTGCAGCGGAAACCAATCCCGATATTCGAAAAGGGATCTACTGGGCGGTCCAGGAGATACTGTACTACGATGCACCTTGGGTCTTCGGTTATAGCGTCGACGAAGTGGGTGCGTGTGGATCTTGGGTGGACGGCTGGGAGGCGCACCCAATCAGTTACCTCTTCTTGGAGAACGTCACTCTGAAGGACTAAAGGTCCTGGCTCAATTGAGTAATGAGGGGCATGCCTTAGGTATGCTCCTCGTTGCTTCTTACCGTTTAACAAGAACTCAGCAAGGGGACTGAATGAAGGGGATTCCACGAACTGGCTTAAAGGGAAGCAGAATACAAGCCCTGACCAAAGATGAGGTTGAGCATGTTCATCGGTCTTCCTTGCGCCTCTTAGAGAAAACGGGTGTATTAATTCACGACGACGATCTACTCGGATTGCTAGATGTGAACGGATGCAGAGTCGATCCCGCCACAAAGGTAGCTCAACTACCCGGTGAGTTAGTTGAGGACACTCTGAAAAAAGCCCCGGATCGAGTCAGGCTTTGCGGAAGGGATAAACGCTATGACATGGAACTTGGTGGTGGAACCCTATACGCCAGGACCCCTGGTGGGCCGCCACACATACTGGACCTTGAGACTCAGAGACAACGAAAATCGACGATCAAAGATGTAGGCCAGTGTGCCAGGGTAGCGGATGCCTTGCCCAATATCCATGGCGTATCCATGGTTCAATGTGTGCCAATGGATGTTCCTACGCAGCTAATCGATATCTATGCTGCAGAGGCGTCACTCAATAATACCCAGAAACCACTTTTTTATATTTGCCATAATGAGCGCCTCATAGAGTTTGTGCTCGAAATGGCCGCTACAGTCGTGGGTGGAGAAGAAATGCTCCGGGAAAGGCCACTGGTCGCTGGTTTCTGTGAGGTAACATCTCCATTGCGACTTGACCCAAGTCCAATAAAGGTGCTTAAGACCTTTTCTTCAAGGGGTCTGCCTCTGATAGTGCACTCTCATCCTATAGCCGGGTTTTCATCGCCCGTAACCCTGGCAGGTGAAGTGACCTTAATGAATGCTGAGACGCTGGCGGCTGTCACGATTGCCCAACTAATCCATCCTGGAGCACCGATCATCTATGGTACTTCTGCATCGGTTCCCGACATGAGAACGGCGTTGAACCTGGCTGGAGCAGTTGAGGGTGGACTATTGGGCTGTGCCCTTGCTCAAATGGCGCAGAGGTATCACCTGCCGAGCTCGATGACGTCAGGAATCGACGCGAAGACTCCCGATGCTCAAGCGTCCATGGAAAGGATCTTGACGGCTTTACCTCCCATACTGGCTGGAATCGATTTGATCAACCTCTCCACTATTGATACCAAGCTCACCTTTTCCCTTGAGCAACTCGTCATCGATAATGAACTGCTACGCGTGGTTGCACGGCTCTTAAGAGGGATCGTCGTCGATGAGGAACACGTGGCAGTTGAACTGATTGAAAAGGTTGGCCACAGAGCAGGCTTCCTGACCGAGCGACACACCGTACAACACTTTAGAGAGGAGTTATTGGATCTGGATCTAGTGAGTAGGGAATCGTGGGAAACCTGGGAGAGCGCTGGTTCCAAAACGCTTCACCAGAAAGCAAGGGAAGAAGCCATTAGGATCCTGCGTGAGCATCGTCCTCAACCTTTGAGCGAAGAAACTCAGCAACACCTCACAAAGTTGGTGGAATCGGGATGCGCTCGCGTTCAGGTGATGAATGAGTAAGGATCAGAGATGAGGACAATAAGAATTGTCGAAAGAGTCTTGGTGGCGGTTCCGATTATGTTGGGTGTAGCTATCAGCGTCTTTCTTTTCATGCACCTCACACCTGGCGACCCGGTTGACGTCATGCTAGGCGGTGCAAGTTATGTGACAGAGGAAGAGGAGCAGGCGCTGAGAAAAGAGTTCGGCCTGGATAAACCTCTACACGAACAGCTCATGCTCTTTCTCGGTGGCCTTATGAGGGGAGATCTGGGCAATTCCTTTACCGAGCGCCGACCGGCAGCGGAGATGATCCTGGAGAGGCTACCTGCGACCGTTGAACTTGCGTTGGGGGCGCTGCTCTTTGGTCTGGTAATTGCGGTTCCTATTGGAATTATCTCTGCGGTAAAACAGAACTCTCTCATCGATAGGACGAGTATGGCTGCTGCCTTTATTGGCATCTCTATGCCCGGCTTCTGGTTAGGGCTTGTTTTGATTATGATCTTCTCAGTGCGGCTTCATCTCCTACCCGTCGCAGGAAGGATTGTCTACGCCCTCAAGCCGGATCATGTTACAGGTTTGTATGTTCTGGACAGCCTCCTTACAGGCAATTTCCCAGCTTTGGTGGATAGCATCAAGCACCTTATTCTCCCCTCAGTAGCGCTGGGATCTGTTTTGGCTGCGATTGTCGCCAGGGTATTGCGATCCAGCATGCTGGAGGTACTGAGGGCCGACTACGTAAGCCTGGCGCGGGCTAAAGGCCTTAGGGAGTACGCTGTTGTAGTTAAGCACGCACTTCGCAATGCCCTGATCCCCACGATCACAGTGGTGGGCATCCAGATAGGGGTCCTTTTGGGGGGGAACATGATCATTGAAACGGTCTTTGCCTGGCCGGGACTGGGAAGATTGGTGGTAAACTCTATCTTTGCCAGTGACTATCCTGTTGTGCAAGGGACAGTGATAGTTTATGCCTTCATTTTCGTACTGGCAAACCTGCTGGTAGATATCCTTTACACCTTCCTGAACCCCAAAATCACCATGTAAGAAGAGGTTAATACCTAAATGAGTAACCAAGTTCAAGAACGTAAGGTCATCGACCTTTACAAAACGAAGCTTGATATCCTGGTGAAGGATCTCACCTCCTTCCTGAGGGAGTTGATCGCTCATCGGACAGCGTTCCTCGGGGCGATGATCATCCTCATCTATATACTGGCCGCTCTGTTAGCCCCTTGGATAGCACCGCATACCCCTTTCCAAGGGAGACTCAGGCTCAGGTTGTTGCCCCCTGCTTGGGAATCGGGTGGAAGCACATTACACCTGCTAGGGTGTGACGAGTTGGGGAGAGACCTCTTGTCCCGAATCATCTATGGAGCAAGGGTCTCGTTGTTGGTCGGCGTATTGGCTGTGGGGATCTCCGTATTTGTTGGGGTCGCCTTGGGGTCGATCGCAGGGTACTACAGGGGATGGTTCGACCAGGTTCTCTCCCGCTTTGCCGACCTGCTATTATCCTTTCCCTACTTGATCTTCGCGATTTTCATCATGGCTATTGTCGGCCCTGGTTTTGCCAATCTGATCTTCGCGTTGACCTTAAAAGGATGGGTCGAATTCTTCCGCCTGGTGAGGGGAGAGATGCTATCGGAGAAGACAAAGGAGTATGTGGATGCAGCAAAGGCAACAGGCCGAAAAGACTTTGCTATCATCGCTTCTGAGATTCTCCCGAATATCATTCATTCTGTCATTGTGCTGGCGACTCTGCGTATGGGGTGGATGATAATCATGGAGGCTTCCCTGAGCTTCCTTGGACTGGGCATTCAACCCCCTACTCCTGCCTGGGGCTCGATGATAAATGCAGGCAGAGCCTATATGCTGAGCGCGTGGTGGCTCTCTACCCTTCCAGGAGTAGCGATGCTGGCTCTGGTTTTGTCCATCAATCTCCTCGGTGAGGGATTGCGCGACATCCTTGATCCAAGGTTGAAGATTGATTAGCTATGAATAATGACTATTTGCTCAAGGTGACAGGCCTAACGACGATCTTCCCCACTCGAAGGGGTGTCGTGAAAGCGGTCGATCATATTCATTTTAATGTCAACAAAGATGAGATCGTCGGTTTTGTGGGGGAATCCGGCTGTGGAAAGAGCGTGACTATGCTCTCTATACTTCGGCTGGTCCCCTATCCTGGCAAGACGATCGATGGCGAGATCCTGTTTGATGGAGAGGACCTGTTGAAGAGATCCCTGCCTGATATGAGAAGAATCCGGGGAAAGGAGATCGCAATGATCTTCCAAGACCCGATGACAACTCTAAATCCTGTATTCAAGGTGGGCGAGCAGGTTCGCGAATCGCTTAGAATCCACAAAATCGTTGCCGGTGTTAGCGAAAAAGCAGTGCCATGGTATCGCCGTCATGGGAGCGGAAAGAAGGCTGAACGGCTTCGGGTGCTTGAGCTGTTGGAGGAAGTGGGACTTCCCGCACCGGAGGAGAACTACCGTCAGTACCCCCACGAATTGAGTGGTGGTATGCAGCAGAGGGCCTTGATCGCCATCGGCCTATCCTGTAAGCCAAAGCTCCTGTTAGCCGATGAACCCACAACGGCGCTAGATGTAACGATTCAAGCTCAGATTTTGGACTTACTGGAAAGAACGATGAGAGGACGGGATACCAGCCTAATCCTGGTCACGCATGACCTGGGCGTCGCCTCGGAGTTCTGCCAACGCATCATCGTCATGTATGCAGGACGGATCGTGGAGATGGGCCCAACCGTGGATGTCCTTAAGGCTCCAAAACACCCCTATACAACCGGTCTGTTGAAGTCGATCCCCAGAATCACTAAGGAGAAGGTCAAGATAAAGTCGATTCGCGGCACCGTTCCGGATCTCATCAACCTGCCCCACAAGTGCGCTTTCTACCCGCGATGTGAGAAAGGATCCCCTGCATGTGAGGAGAGAGAGATGGAGCTTGTAGAGGTGGAAAAGGGTCATTGGGTTCGGTGTATGCTCTACGATGAAAGGACGGAGAGGTCGTGATCTCCAGAACCGAGGTATCAGCACAGGCACGAGAAAGCCGAGGGAGAAACGGCCCTCTCGTTGAGGTACAAGAGGTCAAAAAGCACTTCATCAGACAGGTAAGCCCATTGGCCAAGGCCTGTGGGAAAAAGAACATTGTTCTCAAGGCCGTCGATGGTGTGAGTCTGAAAATAAGCAAGGGTGAGACGCTCGGGCTTGTGGGAGAGAGCGGATGCGGGAAGACCACTCTGGGACGGGTGATATTGAAACTCTATGAGCCCACAGATGGCAGGATCCTCTTCGAGGGAGAGGACATCGGTGGTTACAGTGCAACAGAGCTACTGAGGTTTCGCCGCAAGGCCCAGATCATCTTCCAAAACCCCTATGCTTCGTTGAACCCTCGCAAGACTGTGAGAGAGATCATCTCTGTTCCGTTACGAAACCGAGGGGTGAAGGATCCGCTAAAGAGAGAAGAGGAGACGATCAAGCTCCTAGGAGAGGTTGGGTTAAGCGACCGCTACATTAACAACTACCCGCACCAGTTCAGCGGAGGGCAGAGACAAAGGATCAGTGTTGCTCGAGCCCTCGCCATGCAGCCTGAGTTTGTCGTCGCCGACGAACCTGTATCTTCACTCGATGTCTCTATTCAAGCACAGATCATCAATCTGCTGGATGCCCTGCAGGGCAGACATAAGCTGACGTATCTATTCATTGCCCATGACCTCAGCGTAGTCTTCTACGTCAGTGATCGCGTAGCAGTGATGTACCTGGGAGAGATCGTAGAGGTGGCTGAAACCATGGAGCTATTTGATAATCCTCTACACCCCTATACTAAAGCGTTGCTATCGGCAGTCCCAACCGTGGAAGCCAAAGAAGGAAAGAAGAGAATTATCCTCGAGGGAACGGTCCCCACTCCTATCGATCCTCCTCGTGGCTGTCGCTTCCATACCCGATGCTTCATGAAAAAAGGGAAGGTATGCGAGACGGAAGCCCCTCGCCTCACCTTGGTGGATGATGATCACCTTGTTCGGTGTCATCTTTTCTCATGAAATTTAAGGGAGAATTTGTTTCTGCTCAGGTTTCCCAACCAACAGGTGGGTTTCTATCCTCTCACAAAGGACATCTGAATGCGAGGAAGAGAGTAGCTGTACTGCATCTTTGTCTTTGCGCTATTCGGCTTTTGCCCTGGAACTTAGGGCAGTGTTGGAAAGGACCTTCCTACCTTGACAGGAGGAGCGGGGAGAAAGTATACTTTGGTATTACCAGTAATACCGTAGAACAGAAGGAGGGGAGTTATGCAAAATAGCCCGTGGCCGACGTATCAACCGAAGAAGAGCACGCTTGTCGCTGAATGGGTGTTAGAGCAGATTCGCTCACAGGTCTACCCTGAGGGAACCAAGCTCCCCTCCGAGCGGGAGATTGCACAGACGCTTAGCATGAGCCGACCGCCGGTCCGGGAGGCGTTGAGCGCACTGCAGATCGCCGGGATCGTCGAGATCCGTCCGGGTGACGGGACCTACGTAAAGAGCGCCACCCCTGCAAATGAGATGGTAAGCAATACCATCTCGGTACTCGAGGAGAGCGAAAGCCCGTTTGAAGTTATGCAAGCACGGCGCGTACTGGAGGAGGGAATTATCAGAGTCGCAGCCATACAAGCGACTGATGAGGACGTGGTGAGGCTGGAGCAGGCCTTGGAAAGGATGGAAGATGCTGTAGAGCACAGTGACCTCTCTCGTTACTTCCAGTCGAACCGTGAGTTTCACCTTGCCGTTGCTGCAGCTACCCATAATTCCGTACTGCAAAAACTCCTCAAGTCTTTGTTGCTTTCCGAAGAGAAAAAATTGTGGCAAGAATCGATTCAGCGATACCTCTCAGATCCTGACCACATCAAGAAATATACAGCTCGCCACGAACGTATTCTACAAGCGATCAAAAAGAAAGATGTGGATAAAGCAGCCCAAGAAATGAAGGAGCATTTTTCTGGGACGGTGGAAGAAGTACGCGAGTACCTTTAAGGAGGCGCATTGCAAGATCGGGAATGCTCGTTGATCTCATGGGCTGAGACGATCGACCGCTTGATTACAGTCGATGTCGGCGGGCGGGGGGTAATCGGTAAGCTGTATCAGGCTTCACGAGCATTATCTTCCAAGCCGCTTGTTCTGATAGCGGCTGAGGGATTACAGCGTTCCTTGTGCAATAAAGAAGTGGTCTTTATCGCTACCGGTTGGCCGGACCGGGCAGCAGTCGATCTCTCAATTGCTGAGACAGATGGACCATCGGGAGCAGCCATACTTGCGCGCACCCTCCACCAAGCATTTGGAGTCGTTCCCATTCTTCTCACCGAGGAGCAATTGGTTCCCGCTTTATGCAAGGTCGTTGCGTCTGCCGGATTCAAGGTCTTACCCGTGGAGTCCGCACTCCGCACTTACCATTCCAAGGGCCCGATCCACGCGGCGACCGTCCTGCCATTTCCGATCTCCCTGCCTGAGGCGCAGCGCGAAGCAAAACGCCTATTTGAACTCTACTCCCCTGGCGCAGTCATCGTTATCGAGAAAGGAGGAATGAATGAATCTGGCTCCATCTACTCCTGCCGGGGCGAGGAGACCACCGAAACGATTGCTAAAGCTGACCAGCTCGTCATCGAAGCACGAGAGCGCGGGATCTTCACGTTGGGTATCGGAGACGGCGGTAACGAGATCGGGATGGGATTGATTCATGAGAAGGCTGAAGAGGTTCTGGTTCAAGGCATTGGTAAGAGCGTTGCCGGCGGCTTTGCCCCCAGGGTTCCTACGGACGCCTTATTGGTCGCTGCGGTCTCCAACTGGGGTGCTTATGGGATTGCGGCATGTTTGGCCGTGCTTTTACAAGACCGGGGTGTTTTTCATGATGAAGGTGTGGAACGGCGCGTTCTCGAAAGTTGTGCACACGCCGGTTTCATCGACGGAGTCACAGGGTACGTTGAGGGAAGCGTTGATGGTATTCCTATGAATGTGCATCTTGCCTTGGTTAGGATCCTGGGATCAATCGTTAACCAAGCCCTGAGAAGGAGTGGAGCATGAGCTGGATCACTGTGTGTGGAGGAGGAAACGGCGCACACGCTCTGATTGGGACCCTTCTCTTGCAAAACGAGACGACGCATATCCGGCTCTATCTACCCCTTGAGGAGGAGATGAGCCGGTTTGCAAAGGTTGTCTCCTTACACTCCCTGTTCGAGGTGCGGGGCGCAGGAGAGGTTCATCGCGTAGTATCCAACCGGATACACGTCACCGCGGACCCCAAACAAGCCGCACGATCGTCTATCATCATCATGGTTGTGCCGGCGTTTGCCCATGGGCCAATCCTTTCGCAACTGGCTCCTTATTTGACAAAAGAGAGTACTATCGCTGCCTTGCCAGCCCGTAGCGGTCTGGAATACCAAGCCGGGAACATACTTGGTAAAGCCGGCCGGGAGGATTGTGTCCTAGTTGGTTTCCAGACGCTCCCCTGGGCCTGCCGAATTAAAGAGTTTGGTCACTCGGTGATCATCCATGGAACCAAGAAAATGGTGGGGGCTGCCTGCCTACCGAAGAAAGAAATCGGGGAGAAGGCGAAGGTCTTCTCGACCCTCTTGGGCATGGACGTGATCCCTTACCAGTCGATGCTAGAGCTCAGCCTTGCGAACACCGGCCAGTTGATCCATCCAGGGATCATGTACAGTGTCTTCGCAGATCGTCTCGGAGAGATCTTCCCTTCAGAAGCTGCGGTCCCGTTGTTCTATGCCAGCGTCGATGATAAAGCAGCGAAGGTTCTGTCCCGGATGAGCGATGAGGTGATCGCCATCAAGGAGGTAGTGGAGGAACGGCTGCCCGGCTTTGAAATGCCCGGTGTTGTTCATCTGTCTCAATGGCTTGACGAGACGTACAGTAAAGAGATCAAAGACACCTCAAGCTTAGCAAGCAAGTTCCAGACCAATCTGGGCTATCAGACGCTTAAGGTTCCTGTAACGAAGGTCAATGACGGCTATCGGGTGGATGTAGCGACGCGGTACCTCACAGAAGATGTTCCGTTCGGCCTGCTGGTAACGAAAGGGATCGCGTCAGTAGTAGGGGTTGAAACTCCGACCATAGATGAGGTGATTACCAAGACCAGTGCCTGGATCGGAAAGGAATACCTCATCGACGGAGAACTTATTGGGCGTGATGTGATGACAACACGCGCCCCACAGCGCTACGGGATCGATTCTTTAGAGGGATTAATTAGATAAGAAACTTAAATCGTAGAGGGAGATGCAAATTGAGCAAGCAAGTTAACAAGAAACGGAGAGTCTTGGCAGGGTCGATGGACCCCTGCGTACACACGTTGGGGACGGAGAAGTTCGCCGAGTGGTTGGAAGACCTTGGGGTAAGCTACGTAGCCGTCAAGCTGGGGCCCGCGGTCACTATCGACGAGCTTCTCAACAAGGTCCAGGAGTCACACCCCGAGATTGTAGCCATTTCCTATCGGCTGGGGGATTTGCACGTGGATGAGATTGTTTCCGAGCTGATCGAGAAGGCTCTGAAGCGCGGTCTTGGTCCGAAGACAAGTGGAATCCGTTATTCCTTTGGGGGAACGCGTCCCGCGGCCAACCTCGTGCGAGCAATGACCGGGCAAAAGATGGAGCCCGATCGGTTCTCTCCTTCCGAGGACCGGCACTTCGACCTTGATGCGATTGCCAGTGAATATGCGGGAAGGGAGGGATTCAAAGACTTCTTTGAGATCATCGTGGACGACTATGTCACGATGGAGGAACTGGAACAGTTTGCAAAGCGGACTCAAGGGAAGAAGAGCGAGAAGCTGAGCTGGTCGGACGAGCTAATCGAAAGGATCAAGCAGGTTCGCGAGCGAGAGAATCGTCCCATCATCCGCGCACACATCGGGATCGCTGCTGAATCCCTCGAACCGACAATCAAGGGCGTAGAGGAACTGAGCGACGCTGAGTGTCTCGAGATCGTATCGTTGGCCCCTGATCAGCCCTCCCAGGCTTTCCTTGCTAAGTTCGTCCGCGGGGATGAGGATCCAAATGAACACCCTCGCGGGCAAGGCGGAGCTCCCATCACCTCCAAGGAGGATCTTTTAGCCCTCAAAGGAGCAACCAAACGTGGCAACTTCCCGCTTTCAAGGATCTACTCAGGGACAGACGAATTAGGTGAGGTGGCTAAGATTTTTGAGGAGACGCTTAACATGGCGTTTCCCGCAGTTCCTATTTTCTACTACAACATGTTGGATGGGCGTGGCCCGCTGTCGATCTGGGACGGTTTTGTTGAGCACTTCAACGTCATGCGCTGGTGGGCATCTATCGGTAAGCCGCTTGAGATCAACGATCCCCACCAATGGCAGCTTAGGAACTGTACCGATGACATGTACGTGACGGATCACGTGCTCTGCGGGGTAGTCGCCCTAAAGATGGGGATCAAGCACTACGTCATGCAGTTGATGTTTGACCTGCCGCCCGAGATCTACCCCCTCTATGACCTGGCGAAGATGCGCGCCGCCTACGAGCTGATCGAGCCACTTACCCAACACTTTGATTACAACATCATCCGCGAGACGCGGGGTGGCCTATCGAGCTTCCCTCCAAACCTCGACAAGGCGCAGGGACACCTGGCGTTGACCACGTACTGGCAGATGTTTATGGAGCCAGAGATCGTCCATGTTGTGAGCATCTCCGAGGCGCACCACGAGGCAAAGACAGCAGACATTGTAGAAAGCTGTGAGATCACAAAACAGGTGCTCGAGGAGTTCCTGCGGGGACCGCAGCCTGATATCTGGAAAGATCCCAAGGTAATGGCGCGCAAGGAAGAACTAAAGAGAGGCGCTATGTACAACATCTTCCACCTGGCGCTCCTCGGTGGTTATCAGGGCAAGGTAACACTGGATGACTTCTCTGAGTACGCCGTCTCACAAGAAGAGTCTCGTGAGGTAAACTACGAGACGATGCTGCTCGACCTCATCGACGAGGCGAACTACCCCACCGGGGGCTGCGAGATGGTAAGCCCTGACACCCTTGATCTTGCGTTGCAGACCGGATTGTTTCAAGCCCCGCAGGTAACGGTAATCGACAAACGCTACGAGATGAGCGGAAGGTGTAAGACCGACAATACCCAGGGGATGTGTAAGATCAAGTTGTTCGATGGAAAACCCGTGAAAGACGAGTTCGAGCGGGTCGATCGGATCCGCGAGAAATACCCGTGGTACTTCTATTCAGATGTTTCCTTCGGCGATGAAGAATCGACCATTACTGAAGTGGAGGAACAGGTTAACGACGCTCAAGTACAGGCGTTCCGACGTAAAGTGGGTGTTAAGAATCTAGATAACCTAAACGTCCTCGCGGTCGATTTTGGCAGCACCTTCACCAAGGTGCTCACCTTTAACACCAAGGACGAAAAAGTGAAGCTGCGCTACGTTCCAACGATCGTTGAGGATATTCGTCATTCCCTTGCCAACGGTCTTGGTCTAGATGAAGAGATCGCAAAAAGCGGTAGCTGGAAGCCGTTAGAGGAGAAATTAGTCGAGTTTGACATCAAGCTCCCTTGCTCCAGTGCGAAAGGTGGCTTGAAGATGGTCACGGTTTCACTCACCGATGCTGAGAGCGGGTTTGCCGCGGATACAGCCGCCCTGACCGCCGGAGCGAAGATCGTCGGTCGTTATTACGGCAAGCTCACAGAAGAGCTGGGACGAAAGATCTACGCAGGTGATGAACCAGAGATCATCCTCATTGCTGGCGGAACCGATGAGGGGGGCGAGGCGAAGACGCAACTGTACAACGCAAGAATTCTAGCCGATACAGCAAAGTACGTTACGCACACCAAGTACGGGGTGCCCATTATTTACGCCGGCAATCAAGATATCGCAGACGAGATAGAGGCAATCTTCAAGGAGAAGGGGATTGACATCCGCGTGGTGGACAACATCATGCCTGAGGTCAACCAATTCGCTATCGAGACCGTCAACGAAACGATCCGCGACCTGTTCCAGACGGTGGTCATTCGTGGGAAGGGGTTCGACGTAGCAGAGCAGTACATGGACGCCCCGTTCATTCCCACTCCACGGGCGGCCTTCCTTGGCGTGAACCTACTCGTGCGCGGTTATGGGAAGGAAAAGGGTATCGGACCGTTGGTCTGCCTCGACGTCGGAGGGGCAACAACCGATTTCTACGCCAACGTGCCGGATAACCCCCTCTATATCTACCCGTGGGACGTTGCCGAGAAGCGCAACAAGCGAACGATCCTAAAGACCCCGAACATGCCGCTCGCCTACCGCCGTGTGGAAGGAAAATACGGTATGGCGTACAACGCGGAGAACCTGGTTGAGATCGATCGTTACCAGAGCGGGGAGATGCAGACCGAACTGAACGAGCTGTTCTCAAAGAGGTTCTCCAAGTTCTCCCTCTCTGGCGATGATCCCTTCACGAAGTTCCTGAAAAAGGACGGGAAGGGGTATGAGATCGACCTTGGGAGCTACATTAACTGGATCCATAACAACCCGCACGAACTCCCGAGGAGCCGAGAAGAGAATTGGGTGCGTGCGTTCATGACCAACGAAGTCATGCGGATCACCACCAAGAACAACGTTGGGCACGTGCGTGAGACCGATGTGTACTTCCTCCAATACGGCGTTAACTTCTTCTCTCAGCCGACCAATGTTCTTATGGTGGGCGGAACCATCTACGGAAAGGCCCGTGAAGGCACACAGGAACAGATGGAAGACCTGAGGCTGATCGCTAGAGGAACCCTGTTTAACAAGGATGAGTACACAGTGCTGCGCCCTAACGGGCAGGTGCTCCTGGATGCCGACTATGTCCTCTCGACAGTAGGGGGGCTGTATGGCAGGGTAGATCCGGAGCGTGCTGTACGGATGCTTAAAAAGTATCTGATGCCATTAGAGGTGGAACGGGTCGAGGCAGACTCACAGGATGAATGAACTGGGATTGGTTCAAGTCTACACCGGCACTGGAAAGGGAAAGACCACTGCTGCTATTGGAGCGGGCATCCGCGCCGTTGGACAAGGGCTGAGAGTTCACATGATCCAGTTTCTAAAAGGGGGGGATAACTTTCCCCCATACGGGGAGGTCCGTGCCATCGAACAGATACCGCGGTTTACGTTGGAGCAGTTCGGCCCTTCTCACTTTGTTGAACCAGGAGCGATAAGCGATGAGGACCGCGAAATTGTCAAGCGTGGCCTGAAGCGATCTGGGGAAGTCCTCGCCTCAGGAAACTACGACCTTGTGATCCTCGATGAGATCAACGTTGTCCTTCAACTGGGTATGGCAACGCTTCAAGAGGTTCTCGATCTGCTAGATAGGAAAGCGACGCAAACAGAGGTGATCCTGACTGGCCGCGGGGCCCCGGAAGCGTTGCTTAAACGCGCCGATCTGGTGAGTCGAGTTGATGCAATCAAGCACCCATTTGACAGGGGGATCAAAGCCCGGCTTGGGATAGAGTACTGAGAGGTGTTTTAACCTAACCGTGACTTCAATTCTATTGATGGAACGGCCAGGAACGGTTGTACCTAAGAACGTTTCTGACACAGACTGGGAAGATTGTCCTACTGGTAGGAAGCGTGAATTTCCCATTCGATTAATTGCCACACAGCTTTCTACTCCACCACCGCTCTTGACATTTACTTAGATCCAGATTATCTTTGCAAGAAACGCTTCAGAAATTGATAATGATGAAGGTTTTGCTTCGCGAGCCCGACAAGCGGGCTGATAGGGAGGTATAAGAGGTGGCTAGATTCGAGGCGTTGAAAGACTTGATCGCTAAAGAAGATCTAGAGTTTGTCGATTTCAAGGTCGTTGACCTGATCGGACGGTGGCGTCATATTACGATACCAGTCAGTCGGTTTACCCCCCACCTGGTAAAAAACGGCGTTGCTTTCGACGGCTCGAACTTCGGCTACGCGAGTGTGGAGGGAAGCGATATGACAATGCGCCCGGATCTTGATACAGCCGCTGTTGTTTCCTCCCAGGGTGAAAAGGTGCTTTCCATCATTAGTGACATTCACATAGCCGGGGGAAAGGGGCCTTTCATCGGGGATCCACGCGGGGTTGCCAAGCGGGCTGAGAAGTACCTGGTCTCTGAGGCTATCGCGGAAACCGCACTGTTGAGCCCAGAGTTTGAATTCTATGTCTTCTCCCAAGCCGAGTACAACAGCAAAGCCAGCGAATCCTACTATACACTTACCCCGTTAAATGAGGGTTCCGCGTACTCTTTCTACCACATCTGCCCGCCAGAGGATCAGCTGTTCGCATTGCGCAATGAAATCTGCAGGCAACTGGAGAAACGAGGAATCCCTGTCAAGTACCATCACCACGAGGTGGGTGCCCTAGGGCAACTGGAGATCGAGTTAGGGTTTGACTCTCTGCTAAAGATGGCCGATACCACGCTTATCGTAAAAAACATCGTGCGTAACGTTTCAGCAGAGGCCGGGCTGAGCGCTACATTTATGCCTAAGCCGATCTTTGGCGAGAACGGCAGCGGCCTGCACATTCACCAGTACCTAGAAAGCGGTGGGAAGAGCGCGTTCGAGGAGGAGGGAGGGCTCTCTGAGATGGGGCTTTGCTACATTGGAGGAATCCTGT
>Ga0209121_10002886_pt1 | contig 17068 bp, 14 predicted proteins | sample Cruoilmetagenom3_FD_187292 | JGI IMG/M metagenome (GOLD analysis project Ga0209121, IMG submission 187292) | Oil polluted marine microbial communities from Coal Oil Point, Santa Barbara, California, USA - Sample 3 (SPAdes) (version 2) | ecosystem: Environmental > Aquatic > Marine > Oil seeps ... | reverse complement strand
CTCAGCCATCTCTTCTCTGGCTGACGATACCCGATTATACTCCAACTTCGGCGAAAGCCAAAACACGAAAAGGAAGGGAGTCACCCTTCGCCCCGCGCTTGGGCGATGGCCTGTTGCTCCTCCTCCGTCAGCGGGTAGGACGATTCCCAGGCAGCTAGTGGCTTGGCGTAGACGCGAGTGCTGTCGCGGGTGTGCAGGCTGCTGATGATCACCCCATACCCTTCGGCATCCGCCACCGCCAGGGCGAAGCTGTGGTCGCCGCCCATGTGGCTGAAGGGATTGAAACGCACGACGCCGCAATGCTGCAGGTGTCCCTGTCCAGCGCGCTGCAACTCCCGTGTCAGCAGATCAACCTCGTGTGCCTTCTCCACCGCCTGTTTCACCTGGGCCATGTGATGGTCGAGCATTGTTTCCAGATTGCCCCCTTCACTGCCGCCGAGCAGTGACTGGTAGTGGTTACGCAGGCTGGCGAACTGCCGCTGCTGCCAAATGAGCCATGCCACCGTTCCGGCGAGGACGAAGGCCAGGACAAGCGAGAGAGGGGCATTGTAGATTTCTATCCAGTACCAGAGGTTCTGCCAGAATGAAGTCATGTGCACTCTTCCCTGTCGGCAGCAGATGCCTTCCTGAGCGGCCCTCTCTTCTTCTTGGGCAGCAGATAACTGATGGACGTGCCCTCATGAATATGCCCGATCACTTCCGCCAATAAGGGAGCGATGGAGATCACCTTCAGTTTGGGATGTTGCTTTTCTGGCGGAATGAAGATGGTGTCCGTGACCACCAGTTCTTTGATCAATGGATTGTCCAACCGCTCCAGTGCTTGGGGCAGGAGCACCGGATGGGTGATGGCCAGGTAGATCTCCTCCAGAGCGCCCTCTTCCACCAATGTCTCCAGTTCCGTCAACACGCTGCCGCTGGCGATGATGTCGTCAATGACGATGGGAATCTTGCCTTCAATATCTCCTACGATGTGGGTCGCCTTGACCTCACCCACTTCCTCGCGGCGCTTGTGCATCACGACCAACGGTAGCTGCAACAGCTCGGCGTATTTGCCTGCCATCTTGGCCCGTCCTACGTCCGGGGAAACGATAGCCGCGTTCTCGAAACGCTTGTCCAGGAAATAACCGGCAATGGTGGGCGTGGCCGAAATCGGATCCACGGGGATGTTGAAAAAGCCCTGTGTGGCCGGAGAGTGCGCGTCCACGAAGACGACCCTGCTGGTTCTCAGGGCCTCTAGCATCGTAGCCACCACCTTGGCGCTGATTGCTTCCCGGCCAGCGGCCATACGCTCCTGCCGGCCATAGGGGAAGTAGGGCATCACCGCCGTGATGCTGTGCGCTGAGGCGCGGCGGAGAGCGTCCACGTAGAGCAACAGCTCTATCAGGTGGTCGTTTACCGGCTCGGAACAGGTCTGCAGGATAAAAACATCCTGGTCCCGCACGCACTCGCCGATCTCCACGTGGATCTCACTGTCGGGGAGGTGGGTGGTGGTGCATTTCCCCAGAGGACGGCCCAACTGCTTGGCAATGGCTTCAGCCAGTGGTCGGTTGGCCGTGCCGCTGAAGAGACACAAGGGATGTATTGACATCCTTCCTTACCTCCTGACATCTCAACAGAGCGAATCAGCGAGTCAACGAATCAGCGAGTCGGCAGAGATGCCCATTCGCTGATTCGCTGGTTCTCAATCCCTATCTCAAACGGGCATATACGGTCCCTACCGCCATGGCGACGAAGAGCAGCCCCCAGAGCAGGGTCCAGATATAGGGGAAATGAAAAAGAAGGTAGAGGGGCAGGAAAGTGAGCAGTGCTCCCACCGCGACCAACCCGCCACCTATCCAGTCGAAGCGCCGCGCCCGTTTGCGGCCACTGGCGCGGAAAATCGCTTCCCCCACGACGCCACCGACCACGGGAGCGATGAAGATCGAGAGCCAGGAAAGCTGGCCGACGAAGTACGCGACCACTCCCAGAAGTAGCCCCAGCACCAGGGCTACCATGCTGCCAGCAGCCTTGTGAGTCTTGGTGGCGGTGTAGAATACGGTTTGCTGCCCCCGTATACACTCCTCGCAGCGGTAGCCCACGGGCGTGCGCACGGCGCACTTCATGCAGATTGGCTTGCCGCAGCGATTGCAGCGCAGCAGCGTCTCGACATTGGGATGGTTAGCACAGTAAAGTGTAGCCTCGCTCACCCATTCCTCCTATTGTCTTCATGGCGTATTGCTTATCGCCTATCGCTTGGCCTGCAATTGGCGATGCGCGATAAGCGATTGGCGATGACCTCCCTACATTTCCCAGCGCAGCCGTTCCATCAACGTCTTGTAGAAATAGGCCCGATCCAGCAGGCGCACGAAGTGTGCCAGGTGAGGGCTGGCGGCGATCTTGACCACATCCCCGCTTTGCAGCTCTACCTGGAATTGCCCATCCACGGTGAGAATGGCCTGGTGGTCGGTGAAGATCCGCAGTTCCACGGTGGCCCCCTGTGGCAAGACTACCGCTCGGTCGAGGCTCAGGTGAGGCGCTATGGGGATCACCAGGATGTTTCGCAGCTCAGGTGGCAACACCGGCCCGCCCACGGCCAGCGCGTAGCCTGTGGATCCGGTCGCGGTGGACACGATAACCCCGTCGGCGCTGTAGGTTGTGAGCTGGCTGTCATCCACGCGGGCGGCGATGCGCACGAGGCGTGCCAGTCCTCCCCGGCTGACAACCACTTCATTGAGTGCTTCATGGGCTTGGCTGATGGACACATCGTGTCGCCAGACGGCGGCGTGCAGCATCATGTGCTCTTCCAGCCAGTACTCGCCGGCCAACACGCTCGTCAGTGGCCTTTCCCAGTTGCCTGGCGATATCTCGCCCAGGAAGCTGACGCGCCCCATCTTGACACCCAGGATGGGGACGTCGTGACGGGCCCCCAGGCGTGCCGCCCGCAGGATGCTGCCATCTCCGCCCAGAGTGATGATCAGGTCCAAGGAGTCCATCTGAGCGGCAATAGTGTCCCTATCCCACGATGAACTGACCCACGGTGCTTTGCCACACTGGCGCAGCATCCTCGCCATCTCCTCCGCCAGCTCCAGCGACTCTGGCTTGCGCGGATGATGAAAGATGCCAACGCAGTTGATCTCCCGCTTGCTCAATAGGCCTTTCCCTCTTTCACCAGGCGTTCCAACTCCGCGGCGACATCTTGGTCAATCCGGTGAACCTCACAATCGCTTGCCTGCAAACTTCGCTCGTCCGCCATGCTGACAGCTCGCGGGCTGCCGATGATGGTCACGTGTGCTGCCTGGCGTGCTTCCTCCACGTCGTAGCCCAAGACGGGGGCGAAGCGAGCGGCGTAGCGCATAGCGGCCAGGAAGCTCTCTCGGTCCCCCAGCACCCGTCCGAGCAGCAGGTAGTGATCCATCGTCTTGGGCGGCGGCACCTCCAGGTTCACCTCCACCGTCCCGGCTGCGTCCAATCGTATGCTTTCGCTCACGACGGATGTATCCCGGATGCGCAGCGTATACTCTCCTGGCGGCAGGTTGGCAAAGCGGTAGATGCTGTTGGAAGCTACCGTCGTCTCCTGCCGTCCCTCGGCCCACTCCAGCTTTATCTGCCGTCCGGCGCCGTTGCGCACCCGTCCCCAGACGACCCCTCTGTTCACGCCGGGCATCCACAGATCCAACGAGACTTCCTCCATGCCGTCGGCTTGGAAGGTTTGGGTCACCTTGGTGCCTTTCACCAGCAACTCGTACGTGCCGGTGCCCAGCTCACGGAAGCGGAAGGTCTCGTCATCGCCCACCCCCCTCTCGTTGCGATAGCCGCCGGGCCAGATGAGAACGACCGTCTGCCCCGCGCCGCCGTGCAGCGAGCCATTCAGCACGCTCGTCCCGCGATAGGGGTCGTAGCGCCGCACGTCGAAGTCGAAGCTGGCTTCGTTTTTGCCGTCGAGTTCGATCTCCTCTTTGACCTGGCTGGCGATGGCTGACTTACTCTCGTACCATTCTCCCGGTCTGACGTCCTGGCGAATCACTCGCAGCAGCCGTAACCTATAGGTCCCCGCTGGCAGCCCTTCGAAACGATAGCTGCCGTCGTCGGCTGTGCGAACCTCTCTTCTGAAGGCATCCGTCCTGCTGAGTTCCAGTGCGTAGCTGGCCCCGCCCAGCACGCGGCCGTTGATGACGCTGTCCTCTGCAGGTGATGCTGGTGGCTGAATTCGCTCGCGGAACTCCACCCACACCACGCGGCTGCCGTCAATGTCCACCTCTGCCCGCACCTCCAGCCCTTCGGGCTCGATGGTGTAGTGGCCACCGCCCAAGGGGGCGAATTCACAGGCATACGGACCGTACTCCGCTTTGCTCCCTGTCAGTTGCACTATCCCTGACCAGCCCTCAGTCCACAGGTGCACAGGGAGGTCTGCCAACCCATCCACGGAGCAGCGTACTACGCCGAAGCCAGGGCCAGGGCCGCCGTCCCACTCCTCCCAGGTCCAGCCCTCAGCCACCACCAGGTCTAGCACCTGCTCCCCTTGCCCGTCCAGTGCGATGCCGCTTGCGCTGGTCGCAGTCCCTTCCACAGTCAAGGTGTACTCGCCGCGGGGCAACTCCTGGAAGCGATAGGCCTCATCTTCGGCGATGGTGGTCAGGCGATCGACCGTGCCGCTCAGTCGCAGCACGTACCCCACGCCGCCACTCACGCGTCCGCGCAGCACGCTCTCCCGCGGCGGCTCAATGTGCTCTGGGGTCAGTTCCATTTCCACAGTGAGTAGCGCCTGCCCCTCTGTCAGTCTGACTTCCTCGCTCAGTTCGGTGCCGCGCACCATCAGGCGATAGCGGCCGGTGCGCAATCTCTCGAAGCGGAAGCTCTCGTCCGATCCCACGTCGGTGACGCGGGACACGGGGCCGTCGAGCAACAGCGAGCGCCCCGCGCCGTTGTGCACCCGGCCCTCAATGATCCCTTCTTCCCAGATGGGGCCGAAGCCCGGCCGACGCTGCTTGGGCAAGGCCTTGAGTGCATCCACGACCGGCAAGCGGCCACCGGGGCGGGTGGGGCTGTACCAGGCGTGCGATTCCCAGCCATCGAACAGCACCGTACCGCCCAGCAGCCAGAAGGCGGTGCAGAAGTACTGCGGTGGTGCGGGGTCGAAGCGCTCGCTGGTGCCCATCATGATGCGGCACATCTCCAGCACCTTGTCGCGATGGCGCTCCGGCGTAGTGGCGGGATAGCGGGGATCGTCGTCTTCGTCAACGATAGGGCCGTTCTCGGTGGAGAGGATGGGCAGCGGACGGCCCAGGTGTTGCTGCGCCAAGTCGTCCAGTCGGGTGTAGGCCAGCCAGCAGGAGGGATCGTCGTGGATGGTGTGGCCTGGGTTCACCCCCAGAGTGCGCTGCTCGTTGATCCACTCCAGGGAACGGTGTCCCCAGTTGCGGCCATCCCAGGCCCCCTGGCGATTCAGTTCCTCGTACTCCTCGCGAGTGAGTTGTTGCCCCCGCTGGTTCACACCGTCGTGGGGATAGTCCAGAGGGTGATTGATGTCGTAGTTGTGCACTGCGATCCAGACCGGTTCGTCGAAGAGGTCATGGCGGCCCAGCTCGATGATCTTGCCGACGAGGTCCCACTTGGTGCCAATGGCCGTGGCGGGCACGGCAGGGTGGCCGCCCTGCTTCAGGATCGTCTCCATGTCGACAATGGCGTTGCGGGCAACGATTTCCTCGGCGTTGGGAGGCACATGGCCTCCCTCCCACTCGCTGTGCAGTTCCGGCTCGTTGTTGAACTCGAAGTAGCGCACACCAATGGACACGTAGCGTTCCAGGTACTCGATCTCGCGCGGGCCCAGGGTGCCCTTGCCCGGCGAGGGGTCGGTGGAGTTGGGCTGGTAGCGGTAGAACCGCACGATGGGCATGATGTCGTTTTGCAGCAGCAATTCGGCAAACTCCACGCCGCCGTCGTGCAGGATCTTCACCCACTTGACGCCCAGGGCGAGAAGTTCGGGCAGCCAGTAGCTGCGTAGTTCTCCCATGCCCACGGCGCCCGCGTGGCCCGCGCTCCAGTGCACACCGATGCCCGTATCGTTTGGTGGTCGGGGATAGTCACGCAGCTCCACCTTCATTCCTCCTTCCGCTACAGACGCCGTTTCAGCCAGTCTTCAATCTCTGCCAGCGATACCCGCTGTTGTTCTCCGGCTGCCATGTCCCGCACTGTCACTTCGCCAGCGGCCAGTTCGTCCTCCCCCAGGATGAGCGTAAAACGCACGTTGGCGCGGTTCGCTTGTTTCATCTGCGATCTCAGGCTGCGCTGGCCGAAGGCAAGCAGCGCGCCGATGCCCGCCGTCCTCAGTTCGCTGGTCAGCGTCACCGCCCGCGTCTTGGCCTCGGTGCCCCGATGGGCGACCAGCAGTTGCGGCGCTACCAGTTCGGGAACGGCTGTTCCTTGAGCCTTCATAGCCAAGATGATGCGCTCCAGCCCGGCGGCGAAGCCGACGCCCGGCGTCGGCGGCCCGCCCAATTCCTCGATCAGGCCGTCGTACCGGCCGCCGCCGCAGACGGCATTCTGCGCCCCCAGCCCCTCCTCGGCCCAGACTTCGAACACCGTCTTTGTGTAGTAGTCCAGCCCGCGCACCAACCGGTGATTGAGGGTGTAGGACCGCCCCAGCAGGTCCAGGTAGCCCAGCAACGTCTCGAAATGCTTGGCGCATTCACCGCAGAGGTGCTCCCGCATACGCGGCGCACCCTCAATGATCGGCTGGCAAGTCTCGACTTTGCAATCGAGGACTCGCAGTGGGTTGCGCTGCAACCGCCGCTTGCACTCCTTGCAGATCTCGTCCCGGTGTTGTTCGTAGTAAGCCACCAGATGCTTGATGTAGACGGGCCTGCAGGCGGGGCAGCCGGTGGAGTTGAGCTGGAAGGAAAGTCCCTTTGATCCCAGCGCCTCGTACAGGTCCCAGGCAACGGACATGATCTCCAGATCCACAGCAGGGTCCTGCTCGCCGATGGCCTCCACGTTGACCTGGTGGAACTGGCGGTAACGTCCGGCCTGGGGAGCTTCGTAGCGGAAGGCAGGGCCGACGGAGTAGAGCTTCACCGGTCGCGGCCAGGTGTGCATGTTGTGTTCGATGTAGCCTCGCATGACGCCAGCGGTGAACTCCGGTCGCAGGGTCAGCTCCCGCCCGCCGCGGTCGGTGAAGGAGTACATTTCCTTCTCCACAATGTCGGTGGCCTCGCCGACGCCGCGCACGAAGAGGGAGGTCTCCTCAAAAAGGGGCGGTTCAAGGCGGTGGTAACCATAACGGGCGCATAATTCGTGGATGGTGGTCTCCAGATGCCGCCAATAGGGGGCATCCTGGGGCAAGATGTCCTGCGTGCCACGGACGGCTTTGTACATCGACTTTTCTCCTGTAGTAGCTCCTGCGCATTATAGCGTATCTCGCCCTGCTTGTCCATTCAGGATGGCTGGAAAGTGCACAAATGGCAGGTAAACGATGGAGGTGCAAGCGGACTTGCCCGGTTAGGGAATTGGCGATATAATATATATACGGATTGCGTTTGAGGACTCTGCTCAAGAAAGCCAGAAGCCATCAGTGGATGAAGTGGATGGAAAAGGAGACCACACCTTGGACATTTCGCCTGAACTGACCAGACTTCGAGACTTCCTGCCCTCGCTTATCGAGGACATGGAAAAGCACGTGCCCTATGCGGCGGCGCTGGTGCAGCAGCAGACAGGGCACACGATTCGCGTCGATAGCCGCGAGCAGCATGTAGAGCCCGCCGACCCCTCACTGGGGGTAGTGCTCAGCGCCTGGACGGGACGCCGCTTCGCTGAGTTCTCCACCACCGAGTTGGACCCCGAGCGGCTGGCCCGCAGGGCCCATGAATTCGTGGCCGGGCTCACTGTGGAGCCAGGCGGCTTCACCGTTGACCCCGGCGAGCCGCTGGAGCAAGAGTTCGCCACCTCCTGCGAGATTGACCCCGCCACCGTGCCCCTGCGGGAGAAGTTCGCCCACTGCGTGGAGATTCAGGCGCGCATGGCCGCGCTGGATCCTCGGGTGATCACTGCCCGGGCGATGTACATGGACGAGGCGGAAACCAAGCTCTTCGTTAACCGCAGCCGTCGCCTGCTGCAGCGCATCCAGCGGGCGCGGCTGATGCTGTTGCTGCTGGTGACGGACACGAAAGGAACGAAAAAATGGAACGGGCACACCGCGTACGACTGGCGTATGCAGGATGGCACGAAGGGCTACGAGGTTACCCGCGTGTCAGATGAGACGCTGGCCTCTCTCCGCGATGCGGCGCTGGCGCTCCTGAGCGCCGAGCGCATCGAACCCGGCTTCTACGACTGCATCTCTTGCCCCGGCATCTCCGGCTTCATCGCCCACGAGGCCTTCGGCCACGGCGTGGAGCTGGACATGTTCCTCAAGGGCCGCGCCCGCGCTCGCGACTACATCGGCCAGCAAGTAGCCTCGCCGCTGGTGAGCATGGTGGACAACCCGCTGGCCGTGGGCGGCTACGGCGGCTTCTTCTTCGACGACGAAGGCGAGCCAGCCCGGCCCATCACCATCATTCGCGACGGTATCCTGGAGCGGGGGTTGGGTGATCTCACTTCCTGCTTCTACCTGGACGTTCCCCGCACGGCGAGTGGTCGCCGCGAGAGCTTCGCCCGCAAGCCCTACGCCCGCATGTCCAACACCTACGTTCTCCCTGGCGAGGGTGCGGTGGAGGAGATGATCGCTTCCGTGGAGCATGGCGTCTACCTGGAACATGGCTCCAGCGGCATGGAAGACCCCAAGGACTGGGGCATCCAGGTGATCTGCCACTACGGCCGCGAGATCGTCAATGGTCAATTCACCGGCCGCGTCTTTGCCCCCGTGGGCATCACCGGTTACGTGCCCGACCTGCTGCAGAGCATCAGCATGGTGGGCGACGACCTGAAGCTCACCGGCGGGTACTGTGGTAAAGGCTACAAGGAGAGGGTGCCCAGCGGCACCGGTGGGCCGCACCTCAAGTTCCAGGCGCGACTAGGTTAGGGACGAAGAACCAACGACGAAGGACGAAACGCGTATTGTTTGTGCTCGTCATCCGTCCTCCGTCCTTCGTCGTTCGTCCGATCATCTGTAGGGAGTGTTCAAATACATGTCTATGCTAGTACAGATCATCAAGCAGTTGAGGTCCCACACTGCCGTGCACGACTGGCAGGTGGAGCTCAACCGCAAGCGAAGCCACCAGCTTTTCCTCGTCGGCGAGCGGGTGGAGAGCTTGCGCACCGTGGAGACGGTCCGTGCCCGGGTGCGCATCTACAACGATCACCCTTCTCCAGAGGGGGAGACGGCGCGGGGCGAGGCGACGTTCATTGTGCATCCGCAGGATGGTGAGGCTGCCATCGCCCGCAAGCTGGAGGAGGCGACTTTCGTGGCTGGGCTGGTCAGCAACCCACCTTTCGGCCTACCCGGCCCGGCGGAGTATCCGGTGGTGGAAGTGCTCGACACCCGCCTGAGGGATGAGCCGCAGGCAGTGCTCGACGAACTGCGCGGGCAGTTGATCGCCGCCGCGAGCGTGGAGCCACAGGTACGCCTCTCCAGCGCCGAGTTCTTCCTGGACGTCGGAGAGAACGAATTGCGCAACAGCCGCGGCATCCAGGCCGCGGCGCAGAGCAGCCAGGCGCTGTTCGATTTCGTCATCATCTCCAGCGACGGAGGGAAGGAATCGGAGGTGCACATCGCTCTACGGCGTCGCCGGGCGGCCGATTTCGACGTCCCCGCGCTGGTGGCCCGCAAGGCCGCCCAGGCGCGGGACGCGCTGCAAGCCTCCGTCCCTTCCAAACACACCGGCCCGGTGGTCATCAGCCGCGAGGCCCTGCTGGAGATGCTGGCTTTCTTCCGCGTCCAGACCGCGGCCCAGAGCAAGTTCCAGAAGTTCACCCAGTTGGAGGTGGGGGAGAACGTGTTCGGCTCGCGGGAGGTGAAGGGCAAGCCGCTCACCCTGCGCAGCGAAGCGCTGTTGTCCTTCGGGCTGCGCAGCGGGCCCTTCGATGGCGAGGGGCTGCCAGGGCAGGATATCTCCATCATTGAGGACAGTGTGCTGCAACGCTTCTGGGCCGAGCAGCGCTACGCCGAGTACCTGGGCATCGAGCCCACTGGTGCCTTCGGCAACCTGATCATCCCGCCGGGCGCCACCCCTCTGGCTGAGCTGCTGGCCGATGGCCCGCTGATTCACATCGTGGCTTTCTCGGACGTGACGCCCAACATGGTCACCGGCGACGTGGTGGCGGAGATTCGCCTCGGCTACGCGCTGGATGGCGACAGGGTGACGCCCATCAAGGGCGGGGCGCTCAGCACCAACCTCTACGACGCGTTCGCCAATGCCGCCTACTCGCGGGAAACGGTCTTCCTGGGCGAATACCAGGGGCCGGAGGCGATCCGCTTCGGGCAAATGGTGGTGGCAGGGGAGTAGTGGTGGAGTTGGCGATGTCGGCGGAGGAAGTGTGGGGGGATGAAACCACAATGGAAGACAGTTCTCTGTGCAGTGCTCATCGGCGTCCTGCTGACGGCGTGCGCACCAACTGAGCGCGCGCCCGCGCCCACGGCGGAGGCCTCGGTCGCCACCAGGCCGACGAGTAGCGCGCCCCCACGCCCTCCCGGTGAAGTGCGCAGGCCAGCCGTTGCTGGCAGCTTCTACACCGACGACCCGCAGACACTGGCAGCGCAGGTAGACGCGCTGTTGGCCGAAGCAGAGGCAGTAGAGGGCTGCCCTGCGCCCATGGCCCTCATCGTGCCCCACGCCGGATACGTCTTCTCGGGCCACGTGGCGGCCCAGGCATATAAGCAAATCGAAGGGGTGGACTACGAGGCCATTGTCGTTTTGGGTGTCAACCACCGCGACCCGGGCTTCCAGCAGGTATCGGTCTGGGCGGAGGGAGGTTTCGAGACGCCGCTGGGGACGGCGCGCGTGGATGAGGAACTGGCTGCCGCACTTCTCGCCGCCAACGAGCGTATCGTCTTCGACCGCGATGTGCACCGGCAGGAGCATTCGGTGGAGGTGCAGGTGCCGTTTCTACAGCGTATCTACGGCGAGGAGTTGCGCTTCGTGCCTGTGGTCATCGGCGATCCATCTCCAGAGAACTATCGTGCCCTGGCCGAGGCTCTGGCGAAGGAGCTTTCGGACAAGCGATCGCTCATCGTCGCCAGCGCCGACCTTTCCCACTACCCGGCCTACGACGATGCCGTGCGCTCCGATACGGCCATCCTGCAGGCCATCATCACCCTGGACCCGGAGCGGTTCACCGCCGCCCGCGACGAGATGATGGCCCAAAACATCCCCAACCTGGTCACCTGTTCCTGCGGTGAAGGGCCCATCATGACAGCGATGATGGCTGCCCGGACGCTGGGAGCCAACCGCGCCATGCTGCTGCGCTATGCTAATTCGGGCGATACTCCCTTCGCTGAACGAGACCAGGTGGTAGGCTACGGTGCGGTGATGTTCTGGAAGGGAGACGAGTCAGCAATGGGGGAGCCAACCAAGCCGGGGCTATGGCAAGAGCGGGGTGTATTTGTCACCCTGGAGAAGGAGGGCGAACTGCGCAGCTGCATCGGCGAACTGGCAGTAACCTTCATGGTTGCCCCTGTTTGTCATTTGCACCGGATGGCATTGCAGCCTATAATGCGTTGGGTAGGATTGTGGGGGCAGATTTCCTTATCTGCCCACCGTTCGCCTCGGTCCAGAGACCTTTGGCGAACGGCATTGGATGGCGGGCTAGAAACCCGCCCTACTGCGAACAGGTCTCGACGGGCATGATCCGTCCCTTTAGGCTGAGTGATCTCTTCCTGATATACCGCCTGCAGCGGCAGGGCGTGTGGCTTGACCCGCGCCACGCTCTGATCGGCTACGAGCCATCTGCGTGGGCTGCGCTGAGCGCGCCACTTCGTTGGTGGAGCGGTGGCTCAGCGACTTATGTCTCCAAGGTGGCTGGGGGAGGCATCATCCAGATGCGGCCGCGGCCAGGCCGTCCGGAGGTGGACATCGTTCTTCTGGCTCCGACCTTGGAGGGCAACGAGGAGATCGCGGCCCTCTGGCGTCGCCTGCTGTTTCACTGCGTCCAACAGGCGGGCGAGTGGCAGGTGCAGCGGCTGTTTGTCAGCGTCTTGGAGGACGCTGAGGAGACGCTCTCGCTGTTCCGCCAGGTGGGCTTCGTTCCCTACACGCGGGAGGAGGCGTACTGCCTGGAGCAGTCCACCGGAATCGCTGTCGCACCAAAATCACACCAGGTCCGCCCTCTGACCTCTGTGGACAGTTGGGCGTTGCAGAAGCTCCACGCAGCCGTCACGCCTCGCCGGGTGCAACAGGCGGAGGGGGGAGGGGCGAGCCGAGCGGGCGCCCCCCCACTGACATGGTGGGCTCCTGGGCGCTGGGAGCGAATGGCGCTGGTGCAAGAGGGAGAGATTGCCGGCCTGGTGCTGGTGGAGGCCGGATGGTCTGGCCATTGCTTGAGGCTGTGGGGGGATTTTCATGAGGATACCGAAGTGTTGGCACTCTTGGAGCGGGGTCTAGCGGCTTTGGCGGCCTACCCACGGCGGCCGGTGTATTGTCTGATACGGGAGTACCAGAGCGGGGTGCGTGCACCGTTAGCCGAGCATGGTTTCCACCCTGCCGCTACCTGGTCCTGCTTGGTCAAACACACAGTAGTGCGGGTCAGGGAGCCAGTGCGGCGCGTCTGGCCCGCGCTGGAAGCCCGGCCAGAGCCCTCGGTGCCTGGCGCGGTGCCCAGCGGCATGGAGTGATCGATGACCAGCGATCAGCACGCTTCCCTGGCATCTGATCACCAATCACTGATCACGGGAATCAAGGAACGACGTACACAATATGCAACAACGTATTACTGACGATCTGGATGCCCTGCTGGCCGTCTTGCCGCCGCATCTCGAACAGGCAGTGCGACAGGCCAATCGCAGCGACGAACTGCTGGAGGTGGTCCTCGACCTGGGCCGCCTCCCCGAAGCTCGCTTTGTCGCTCACGAGGTGACTCTGAGCGACCAGGAGGTTACCCGGGAGGAGTTGGATCACGTTGTCCAACGCATCGGAGAGTTCACCACCGACAATCGGGCAGGCATCGAGCGCACGCTCCACCGGATTTCCTGCATTCGCAGCCGGCGCGGGTACATCGTGGGGCTAACCTGCCGCGTGGGGCGGGCGGTGTACGGCGTCGTTGACATCGTTCAGGACATCGCAGAGTCGGGCAAAAACATCTTGTTGCTGGGGCGGCCCGGCGTGGGCAAGACGACTCTGCTGCGGGAGGCGGCCCGTATCCTGGGTGAGCGAGACCGGGTGGTGGTCGTGGATACGTCTAATGAGATCGGCGGCGATGGCGACATCCCCCACCCCGCTATCGGCAAAGCGCGGCGTATGCAGGTGCCCACCCCGGCGCTGCAGCACGAGGTGATGATCGAGGCAGTGGAAAACCACATGCCGGAGGTCATCATCATTGATGAGATCGGGCGGGAACTGGAGGCGGCGGCAGCCCGCACCATCGCCGAGCGGGGGGTGCAACTCATCGGCACCGCCCACGGCAACACGCTGGACAACCTGCTGATGAACCCCACCCTGGCTGACCTGGTAGGGGGTATCGAGAGCGTGACCCTGAGCGACGAGGAGGCGCGGCGGCGAGGGACGCAGAAGACGGTGCTGGAGCGCCGCGCACCTCCCACCTTTGACGTGGTGGTGGAGATCCAGGACCGCCAACGGCTGGCGGTGCATCACGACGTGTCGGCGGCCGTGGATGGGCTGCTGCGGGGCCGGCCGCTGAGCCCAGAGCTGCGCTACCGCGATGACAAGGGGAGTGTGCAGATTGAGGCTGCTCCTGCCGTCAGACTGCCACTGCCGGAGGCCAAACGCCGCGCGGCTGTGCCGCAGATGACGCCGGATCGAGCGTTGCGGATCTACCCCTACGGCATCGGCAGGAACAAGCTGCAGCAAGCGGCTCAGAACTTGCAGATACCGCTGGAAGTTGTAGACAAGGTCAAGGCGGCCAGCCTGGTTATGACGCTGAAGAACTACTATCGCCGGCGGCCGCGCCCCATCAGCCAGGCGGAAGATCGGGGAGTTCCGGTCTACGTGCTGCGTTCCAACACCGTGCGGCAGATGGAAGACTGTCTGGCCGACATCATGGGACTCACTGTTGAGCCTGAGGAGCCCTTTGCCGATGCCATGCGAGAGATGGAGGAGGCCATACGCCGCGTGCTGGCGGGTACGGAAGCGGTGGATCTTCAGCCGCGGCCATCCTTCATCCGGCGTCAGCAGCACGAGATGGCGCGACAGGCGAAGTTGGTTTCGCATAGCTATGGTCGCGAGCCGCGCCGGAGCGTGCGCATCTACCGAGATGAGAGATGAGCATGGGCTCCGTGGTGGATTTCCACACCCAACTTGCGCCCTACGAGACCATCCAGCCCTCGCTGATTGAATGGGCCTACTGTGTACATGGAGAAGATCCTGGGCGGCAACGCGGCACGTTTGCTAGGATTGCCCTGGCGGCGTGAGCCTGCGTTGTGAAGCTCTTGATCGCTAGGCTGGTCAGGAGCTTTTTCTTGCCAGGGCGGCGACGTGAGGTATAATTCGAGTGGATGGTAGCATGAAGTGAGGTTCGATGACTGAGAAGGCTAGGCTAGTGAACCGTTGGAAAGTTGTGCGAATCGGTGTCAACCTGCTGCTGGTGCTGGGGGTGCTAGCGGTATTGGCATCGGGAGCCGGCGCGCTGGAGCGCGGCCAGGTGGTGGTGCTCACGTTTGAGGGTGCGGTGACGCCCATCTTGAATGGTTATATCGAGCGAGGCATCCGAGCGGCGGAGGCACGCGACGCCGAGGTGCTCATCCTGCAGTTGGACACACCGGGCGGATCGGCTGACATCACCCAGGAGATCAGCCAGCGTATGATCCAGACGCGGGTGCCCATCGTTGTCTACGTGGCGCCAGCGCGGGCGCACGCTGGCTCGGCAGGGACCTTCATCACTCTGGCGGCTCACGTGGCAGCCATGGCTCCCGGCAGCAGCATCGGCGCGGCTGCACCCGTGACCGGTGAAGGGCAGGACTTGCCGGAGACGATGATGAAGAAAGCCACCAACATCATGGTAGCCGACATCAAGAACCTGGCCGAGCGGCGGGGGGAGAAAGCGGTGGAGTGGGCGGCCAAGGCGGTGGAGGAAGCGGCCGCCGCTACGGCACAGGAGGCCCTTGAACTGGGCGTCATTGACTTCATCGCCGATGATGTGGATGACCTATTGCGGCAGCTCGACGGCTTCGAGGTGCAGGTTGGCGGGGAGAAGCGCACGCTGAGCACGGCCGGCGCACCTGTCGAGCACCTCTTGCTGAATCCCTTCGAGCAGTTCATGAACACCATTCTCAATCCCAACATCGCCTTCATTCTTCTGACTCTGGGGCTCAACGCTCTGCTGTTCGAGCTTTCGAGCCCGGGCGGCTATGCAGCGGGTATCGTGGGAGTTGTCTGTCTGCTGTTGGCGCTCTACGCGCTGGGGGTGCTGCCTGTCAACTACAGCGGCCTGTTCTTCATCGGCCTGGCGTTTGTTCTCTTCATCATGGACATCAAAGCGCCGACCCATGGGGCGCTAACGCTGGGGGGCATCGTCTCCTTTATCTTCGGCACCTTGATACTCTTCAATAGTCCATATTTCCGGGTCTCCCTGCCACTGGTGATTGGTGTGGGCCTGGCCACAGGGGCCTTTTTCTTCTTCGCCATGGCCAAGGCCGTGGCCGCGCAGCGTATGCCTGCGGTCACGGGCGGTGAGGGACTGGTGGGGCAGATCGGCGAGGCGCGTACGGCGCTGGCTCCCGATGGGACCGTCTTCGTGCAGGGGGAGTGGTGGAACGCGACCGCTGAGGACGGGCACGTGGCTGCGGGCGAGCGAGTGGAGGTGATGGACCGCGACGGATTGCGCTTGCAGGTGAGAAAATGGCAGGGCGGGAACTGAATCGCTCTTGCTTCTGAGTGGGGACCACATGCTGAACTACCTCGGATACCTTTTCTACAGGCTGGGCGAGGCGATAGCGGTGCGTGTTCCGATGGAGCGCGCCTATCGCTTGGCGGAAAGGATCGCCTGGCTCTACTGGATCATCCATCGGCGCTCGCGGGCCACACTGCTGGCCAACCTGCGTCAAGTGCTCGGTCCCAATGCAGACGAAGCGGCGGTGCGGCGGACGGCGCGTGCAGGCTTCGATCATTTCGCCTACGGCGTGGTGGACTTCTTTCGCCTGCCCCGTCTGCTGGACGGAGAGTTGGATGAACTTATCGTTTCGGTCACTGGCGAGGAACATTTGCATGAGGCCCTGGCAGCCGGTCGCGGCGGCATTCTGATGATCGCCCACATGGGACCCTGGGAGGCTGGCGGTGCCTGGATTGCCAGTCGGGGGATCCCGCTTACCGGTGTAGCCCTAACTCATGAGGCGGCGCGTGTGGAGGAGTTCTTCTTGTCGCGGCGAGAACGGAGCGGTTATCGTACGGTTCCTTTGGGCCGCGCTGCGCGTGACTTGCTGCGGACTCTCCAACGCGGGGAGATGATCGTCCTGGCCGCCGACCGCAATTTCACCGAATTCGGCACCCAGGTGGAGTTCTTCGGCCGTCCGGCGCTGATGCCGGATGGTCACGTGCGTATCGCGCTGCGCACCGGAGCACCCATTCTTCCCGCGATCCTGGTGCGCACCACGGAGATGAAGGTGCAAGTGATCATCGAATCGCCCATCACCTTGCAGAAGGGCCAAGACGATGTGCTCAGTGGCATGCGGCGCTGTCTGGACGTGTTGGAGCATTACATAAGCCGCTGGCCCGAGCAATGGTTGGCCTTCAGCCGCATCTGGCCAGAGGAGTTAAACGGCAACTGAGCGAACTGTTGCTCGCCAGGCGAACGTAGGGGAAGCGTAGGGTAGGCGTCCAGCACGTTAGCAAGAGATGTGGTAGAATGTCATACAAGAGTAAATCTCTTCTTCTCCTCCTTTTTTCATAGAGCACCTAGGGCTTGGGCAACCCCGGGTGCTCGTCGATTCTGGGCAGTTGAGACGGGGGACACCCCCGGAACCCCCGGCCTCGCACGGCTCGGCGAGCACCCAGGG
>Ga0209121_10002885_pt1 | contig 17068 bp, 16 predicted proteins | sample Cruoilmetagenom3_FD_187292 | JGI IMG/M metagenome (GOLD analysis project Ga0209121, IMG submission 187292) | Oil polluted marine microbial communities from Coal Oil Point, Santa Barbara, California, USA - Sample 3 (SPAdes) (version 2) | ecosystem: Environmental > Aquatic > Marine > Oil seeps ... | reverse complement strand
GGAGAAAGCGGGAGCCGATGATTAGGTCGGCTTCGTTGCCCAGAATGGGGACTAACAACCGGGGAATTTCATCAGGGTTATGCTGTCCGTCGCCATCCAAGGTTACCAATATATCAGCATTGCCCATTTTAGCAGCCTCAAAACCTGAATTTGTTGCTGCCCCAGCTCCTTTTCTTACTTCACGCCTTATCACCTCAGCACCGGCAGCTTGGGCAACTTTGGCAGTATCATCAGTTGAGCCATCATCTATGACTATCACCTGGTCAACATATTTCTTAGCTCTGGTGACTACATCGCCGATGAACTTCCCTTCGTTAAAGCAAGGAATGGCGGCGACGATCCTCAGTCCAGAGTCTAGAGTCGAGAGTCTTGAATCGTTAATCTCAAGTCCTGGGTCTGGAGCCAAGAATCCTGAGTTATATATCACCATTGGCTCTCCTTTAAGTATTTTGTGAACCCCGAAATAAGTCTTATAGTTTCATCGGTTAGCTTATACAGCTCTTTGAAGGTGGCTTTCGATATATGCCTTAGGTCAAGAGCCACATATAATTGACTTTGTACTTCAGACGCAGAGCCCTTAGCAATGCCCAAGAACTGAGCGAATTGCTTGTCGGTCTGTCTAGAAAACCCTTCAGCAATATTACTCATTACGGAGACAGAAGCTCGCCTAATCTGATCCCTTAAGCTGAAGTCTTTAGAAAATTCTTTATTTTCTGTGGTCACTTTGTAAACCTCGGTTACTAAGTTCCTAGCCTTTTGCCAAGCCTGAATGTCCTCAAATTTCTCTATTTTCATCTCTCTTGACCATTGACTGCTGACTTTTGACTATAGACTGTGGACTATATTTTCGCTTACTTCACAGTAACTGATTTGGCCAGATTGCGGGGTCTATCCGGGTCATGTCCGCAGCTAACAGCCAGGTGATATGCCAAAAGTTGCAGGGGGACTATGGTGACCATGGGATACAAAAGCTCGTCAACTTTGGGAATCTTAATCCAGAAGTCGTAGATTTCGTTCTCCTCATCAGAAACAGCAATAATGTAAGCTCCGCGGGACTTAGCCTCCATGGCATTATCCAGGGTTTCATGGAAGGTGTAATCGGCAGGGCAAATCACAGCTACGGGTGTCCCTGGCTCGATAAGGGCTAAGGTGCCATGTTTGAGCTCTCCAGCAGGCATCCCTTCAGCATGGATGTAGGAGATTTCTTTCAGCTTCAAGGCTCCTTCAGAGGCAATGGCAAAGTTAATTCCTCGGGCTATATAGTAGAAGTCATGTTTATGTTTCAACTGCTGGCTAAGCTCTTCCAGCTTGTCATTATTGCAATTGATGGCTTCAGCTACCTTGCTGCTCATGTTCTTGAGCTGGTCACAAGCTTTATCGAAGGAGTTAACCATGGAAAAGGACAAGAGGTAGAAGATTGCTAGCTGGCTGAGGAAGGATTTAGTGGCAGCCACACATAGCTCGGGACCGCAATTAAGGTAGATAGCCTGGTGAGATAGCTCGGATAACAAAGACTGGGGTCTATTGATGATGGAGATGACCTGGGCTCCGGCAGCTCTAGCTCTTTTCACACCTTCAATGACATCGGCAGTCTCGCCACTCTGGGATATGGCTAAAACAACAGTGTTTTTATCTACCGAATCGGCAAAATAATGAAACTCAGAAGCCATGACTACATCACAGAACTTTCTGCCCACTTTGGAGAAAAGGTACCTTCCCACGAGGGCGGCATATCGTGAGGTGCCGCAAGCGGTGATGACCACTTGCCCCGCTCTGAGAACATCCAGAGCGACCTGGGTGAACAGCTCTTTATCTTGTTGGATGGCTTTCCCCAGCAGTTGAGGTTGCTCCATTATTTCTTTAAGCATAAAGAACTGGTAGCCATCTTTATGGCTATCAGCCCAGCTTCCGTCCAACTCTCTGGATTGTTTGGTCAGTTTATTCCCAGCGGCATCGAAGAACTGGATTTCATCTGGTGTTACCATTACCACTTCAGTGTCTCCCAGGGACATTATCTTGTTGGTGTGCTTGGAAAATGCTAGAGCATCGCTGGCGATGAAATAATCTTGGTTGCTGGGCCCAATAACCAAGGGGCTACCTTTCCTGGTGCCGACAATCTTGTCTGGATCCTGAGATGATAGAGCTAAAAAGGCGTAGGAGCCTTCAAGCTTGGGAGCTATGGCTAAAACCGCTTCTTCAAGGGTGCAGCCCTTTTTTAGTTCATCTTCAAGAAGATGGGGAATGACCTCAGTATCGGTTTCTGAGGTAAAGTGATGCCCATTGCTAATAAGTTGGCGGCGAAGCTCTTGATAGTTGTCAATGATGCCATTATGGGCGATAGCTACTGTGCCGGTACAGTCACAATGCGGATGGGCATTAGTTTGGGTTACGCCACCATGAGTTGCCCACCTGGTGTGTCCGATAGCTATATTCCCGCGGATGGCTTCCAGCCCTTGCTTATGATTAACTTCATCAAGCTTGCCAACATCCTTTTTCACCAGCAGTTGTTTATCGGAGATGCTAGCCATGCCTGCTGAGTCATAGCCGCGGTATTCCAAGCATTTGAGAGCTTCGAAAACGATTGGAGCTGCTGCCTGTTTACCACAATAGCCAATAATGCCGCACATTTCACTTTGCCAACTTTCTTAGTAATTCCTTCCTTTTGCTTTCTACCAATTTTGTCTCATTACTTAGCACTCGATATCGGGGCTCAGCCAGAGCCATTTTGTTAGCTTCCAGGTCGTTAGTGAGACAGACATGAGGTCCAACAAAGGAGTTAGGGCCGACTCGAATACCAGGCATAATGCTAGCATTTATCCCGGTTCGGCAGCCTCTACCAACCATAGCTCCTAATTTATCATGGTCAGTATCTAGTTCATCGCTACCGACTTTCATGCTGATATTAGCTTCATCGAGGCGAAAGTTGGCTAGCACTGTTCCGGCACCAAAGGAGCAATCGCCCTCGATAACCGAGTCGCCGATGTAGTTGGAGTGGAACCAGCATCTATCGCCAATGTAGGAATGTTTTACTTCAGTGCCATAGCCAACGACACAGTCATCACCGATAATTGAATTTCTGAGAAGAACGCCATTGCCGATAATAGAATTTCGCCCGATATAACAAGGTCCCCGAATCACTGCTCCCTCAAGCACCCTGACATTATCCTCTATGACCGTGTTGCCATCAATTACAGCTTTGTCTGAAATGCGCGCTGTAGAGGAAATCCTGCCAGGCAGCCTGCTCAAAAAGTAGTCCACGGCATCTAGGATATGCCAGGGATATTTAATAGCTTGCCAGGCTCCATTGTAAATGATAGCTTTCATCTTAAGTCCATCCTGAATCATTTGGTCAAGAGCTCGTTCGTAAACATCATCAGCAGCCGATTTCGTATCAGCCAGGTATTGTAGCAGCTTTTGTGGCTGGCTATGGAGATGAATAACGATGTTTATCAGATGGGAAGGTTCTTCCCCTTTTGGCGGTTTTTCCACAATATGACTTATCTCATTGTCCTTGTTTAGCACTAGATAGCCACCAGGAAAGTAATTTGGCACAGGGTAGGCAGTGATATACGAGGAATAATTGCTATTTCTATGATATTCACTAAGTAGCTGAGTATAAGCTGAAGCCTCAAAAATATCATTTGAGTTCACCAGAATGAAGGGCTCCTCGGCTAGCAAACTTGAGGCAGATAAGAGAGCATCAGCCATGCCCGAAGGTTTTTGTTGAATAACAAAATCTGCGGCTATGCCTGGAATGCCAGCTACAATGGGCTTAAGCTCGGTGATATTTTCTGGATTAGCAATGATGACAAAGCGTTTGAGTCCCGCCTTTACTGCCCCATCAATCTGATGAAGGATAAGGGGTTTGCCCGTAAACTTCAACAGAGACTTATCCCCAGTTATGGGAAACATTCTCTTGCCTATCCCACCACAGAGCAACACTAATTTCATATTTCGCCCATGGTAGCAAACTTAATCAAGTTTGTTTATTATACCCTGCTATTATCTTCGATTATAGCCAATTTACAACTTAAATGGTGGGAATTCAAGATTACTTTCGTACCCTGACGTATTGACATTCATGTAACCTTATATTACGCTCGCTTTCAGCTTCGCCGCAAGAGGAGATAGTGTCAGCATTAAGAAACCCCGAGAAGAAGCGCTTATTTGGCACCAGCGGCATCAGAGGTATAGTCGATCGTGACTTAACCCTAGAATTTTGCTACCAGGTTGGACAAGCATTAGGCTCTACCCTGGCAGCTCAGTCAAGAGTCTGCCTTGCCACGGATACCAGGGTGAGCAGAGAAGAGGTTAAGAGCGCTGTTACCTCGGGGTTAGCCTCCACCGATGTGAATGTGATTGACCTTGGGATCTTACCCACCCCAGCCTTGGCGCTTCTGACTCGGGAGTGGCAGTTTGACACTGGGGTCATGATCACTGCATCTCACAATCCACCAGAATATAACGGCATAAAGCTGTTCAATGGCAATGCGATGGGGTATAGCCAAAGCCAGGAAGAGGAGATAGAAAAGGTATACTTTGCCAAGGCGTTCAGAGATGGGGGGCAGGGAAAAGTGGAGCTGGGAAAAGGGGCGAAGGAGAAATATTTTCGCTTCATCAGGGAAAGGTTGCCAGCCAGCAAGATTAGCAGCAAACTGCGGGTGGTAGTCGATGCTGGCAATGGTGCTGCTTCTGGCTTTGTCAGCGTCCTATTTGCCGAAATGGGCATCAATGTTATGCCCCTAAATGATGAACCCAATGGCTTTTTCCCGGGCAGGGAGCCAGAGCCAAGAGAGGACACGCTCAGAGGAACAGTAGACTTCCTCAGGAGACAGAATGCAGATATTGCTGTTTGCTTTGATGGTGATGCTGACCGAGTTGTTTTCTGCGACCGTCAGGGCTTCCTTGGATTCGATGAGATGATTGCCTTTATTTCCCGATTGATGGTCAAGAAGACAGGAAAAAAAGTGATTGCCACTACAGTGGAAACAGGCAAGCTCCTCGATTTGGCGGTGAAGGATATCGGAGGTGAAGTAGTCAGAGGCAAGGTTGGTGATGTTAACGTCGCTTACTTGACCCGTGAGCTTGATGCCGCTCTCGGAGTGGAGGGGGTGGGCGTGTATATAATCCCCAAGGCAGGATACTATCCCGATAGCATCTTTGCCAGCCTTACTTTGCTCAGCCAATTAAAGGATATCACAGAAATTAGAGAATTTCTCGAAGGATTGCCCATGCTTTCCCTAGAAAAGAGAAGAATTTCTTGCCCCAATGAACTAAAGGAAAGCCTTATGGCGGAAATAAGGGGGAAAACTCATCTCTTTGGAGCCAGGGATATTAACACCTTGGACGGTATAAGGCTCGAATTTGATGATTCCTGGATGCTTATTAGAGCTAGTGGCACTGAGCCAGCTATTCGAGTCGTTGCTGAATCTATATCTCAACCTACCACAAAAGAGCTAATGAATAAAGGAATCGAGGTCGTTCAATCTTGCTTTGGGAGCCAATCTGCCAAATAGCAAAGTGGCAGGCAAACGCTTCAACATCTTGAGGATGATTGGTCTGTGCCAGTCAAAGGAGAAGTCTTGCTGCTCAGCTACAAGCTTAGATATGCCATTATCTTTAGCTAATCGAAATAGCCAGTCAACGTGGCGATTACTAAGCTTTTTGTAGAAGCGGCGCGCCCGATAGCCAGTTTTAAGCTCATGAGCTAATTTGGCTCTCCATTGTTTATCATATAAAGAAAGCTTTGCTGCAGAGAAATCAGCTAGCAGGAAAGCCTGGTGAAGACAGTCAGCAGCTATATCACTACATAGAAGTCCGCAATATATGCCTCCACCGGTGGTAGGTTTAACCTGACCAGCAGCCTCACCAAGCACTACTATTCGGTCACCAAAGGTTCGAGGCAAGGAACTCAAAGGAATCATGCCAAATTTCACATCAGCTTCGGCTGAAGCTATCTTACCTTCAGTTTGGAGACGGCGGAGAAAGTTTCGCAGATACGAATCTGGAGCTTCTGGCACAAGCAATCCAGCCAATCCCTTATTAGCTGAGGTGGGCACAAGCCAGCCAAAAAAGCCGGGAAAAGATTTCTGGTCAAAATAAACCTCTACTTCGTCTATGTTTATTACATCCACCTCAGCCTGGGCTCCAAAAACAAAGTTATTGATTTTCCCCAACCCGAGCTTTTCAGGAAATTTGGAGCCAAAGCCGCAAGCCAAAACAACTATCTGGGCAGCAAAGGTCTTTTGTTTACCTCGATGAGCCACTGTAACTGAGATGTAATCTACCTCAGGGGTGATAGCTCTTACCGGAGCGGAGAACAAATAATCAGCACCATAGCCCTGAGCACGCTCCTTTAAGCTTTTGTCCAGACTGGCACGGTCAACTATATAAGCCTGTGGGCCTTCTCTGTACAACCGGATAAATTCGCCGCACGGGGCAAAAAACTTGGCTGAGCTTGCCTGTCTGAAAACAGTGGCATCAAGATTAAAAGCATTAAAGCACTCAGCACTGATGATGCCTGTGCAGCAAATGTTTTCACCTGCGTCTTTCTTCCGCTCCAGAACAATTACTTTATAACCAAAACTAGCCAGCTCAGAGGCTGTATAGCTCCCTGAGGGTCCTGCACCAATTACGATAACATCGTACATGCTAGATTTAAATACTACCTTTGTTCAACATCAACATAAAGATGGAGTGGTTTTTCAAAGCAGGGCTCTGCTTCCTCATCTTTATACAACCAGAATTCCACCTTCTGGTTTAACCCAGCTTTTTTTGGAGTGAAGCTTACCTCTTGCTCCCATTTCTCCTCATGGGCCAAGGTTCCAGTGCGTATTTCCTTGTTTCTAATTCCGTTTATCTCTATCTCCACCCGATAACTTGTCGGCTGATGCTCATGGTTAACTATGCCTAAAATCACTCTAGCTTCCTCTCCAATAATTAATTCCTCAGGATAGCTTTCATCTTTGCCTTCCGAGCCCAGAATGTAGAACTCAGTGAATTTCTCGCCTTGCTTGGGATTAGCTATGACATATCCCAGGCAGCCCAAGGCTGCCACAATGGCTACCACTAGCCCAATAGAAAGGGCTCTGTCCAGGTTGCCTATACCAGCCCAGTGTGGCAATCTGAAGTTAAAAGCAACTTTGAAACGCTCTTCAACGGCTGATCTTCGTTCTCGCAGCCAGGCAAGAACAGAGGTGATTAGGATGAAAAGGGTGATAGAAATAAGAATAGGATAGAGCCTGATGCCCCAAGGAGTGTAATTGAGTATGAGTCCAATGAGGGGAACTACAGCAATGCTTAAGCCAAAACTGAGGGCGACTCGTTCAATGCCACCAAGGTCGCCTTTCTTGGGAAAGAGAACCGACAACAAAGTGTAGCCGGGGAAGAAGAGGACAAGACAAAGACCAAAGACAATGCGTAAAATCCCGCTGGTAAAGGCAACTAAGGGAAATAAAATTAAGGTAACGGCGATAATGACAATTAAAATCTTTCGATTGCCTATAGTCATGCTAGCCTATCGCTTCTTGGGTAAGGCATTATAAAGTAAATCAGGTAGGCAAACAATACCTTAGTGATATAATAGCCAAAGCTATGATTGAACAATTCTTAAGCTGGGGTATCTCCAAGGAACTGATAACTGTGATCATATCCGCCTTGCCAGTAGTGGAACTTCGGGGTGCTTTACCTGTAGCTATAAACTTGTTTCATATGCCGTGGTACCAGGCTTTTTGGCTAGCTATTGTGGGCAACCTACTGCCTGTACCAATCCTCCTACTGTTTTTAGACTCGTTGGCCAAGGTCGCTAGTCGCGTGGAGATAGGCAAGAGGGTGGTCAATTGGGTCTTTGAGCATACCAGGAGACGAGGAAAAGCTATTGAAAGATATGAAAAGATCGGGTTGACACTATTTGTAGCTATCCCACTTCCTGTAACTGGTGCCTGGACTGGGTCAATCGCTGCCTTCCTGCTTGGCTTAAAATTCAGATATGCCTTTTTGTCTATCCTCTCAGGAGTCATCATTGCCGGAGCAATCGTCACCAGTCTATGCCTGCTCGGCTGGATTGGAGCAGTAATTGCTGGTGTTGGACTTAGCACCTTAGCTGTTTTTGGCTGGCAGAGGACTTCTTAATCCGGCACAAGGAATTTGTTGACACCTCCCAGTTGTCAACGTATAATTTAAAATGATGCGGATAAAGCTGAATGATAACCAATTGAGTGGATTATCAAAACATCTCCCCTTCGAAGTAATATTAGAGCAACCCAGAGATGTGAAAGGTCTCCTCGAAATACTAGGGCATAACATGCCCTGGGATGAAATTGGGCTTAGTAAATTTGGCGATCCCCTGAGGAAACCGAATAGGGTAACTTTTTCTGTCGAAGCAGTTAACGGCGGATATATCTGTGATATTCATCCAGCTTTTGCTTGTTATATTTCCAACCTTTTGACAGAGGAATAGGAAATTCGTATCCTTAAAACCATCGAAATTTTGTTAGGCTTGGTTTAATATTGATTTACGGGCCGTTAGCTCAGTTGGCAGAGCACCTGACTTTTAATCAGGGTGTCGTGGGTTCGAGTCCCTCACGGCCTACTAAAACCGATTTTCAAACGCCTATTGACAAATTCAAACTACCTGTGTAGAATAGCAAATTAAATATAGGAAAGGCTGAGAACAGGACTAGTATAGCTTAAGGCGGAGTTCAGAGAGTCGGGTAAGGTGTGAGCCGATGCTTGCGCGAAGCTGGAATGGACCTGGGAGCCGCAAACCGAAAGGCTATAAGCTGAGTAGGCTTTGACGTAGAGGGCAGCGTTATTAAAGCCCAGGGTATAGCTAATATAAGGCAGTACCTAAAAAGAGATGGCCTGAAAAGACCGAAGTAGGGTGGCACCGCGAAGGTTTAAGCCTCTCGCCCCTTGGCGAGAGGCTTTTTATTATCAGGAGATGATATGTATTACCCAACTTTAGAAGAAGTTCGCCAACTGAGGAAACAAGGCAATCTAATCCCAGTTTATCGTGAGGTTAATGCTGATCTAGAAACGCCTGTATCTGCTTATCTCAAGATAGCTCGCGGTAGCCACTCTTTTCTTCTGGAAAGTGTTGAAGGTGGAGAGCGATTAGCTCGTTATAGCTTCATCGGTACAGAGCCTTCCCTTATCTTAAAGACAGGAAATGGGAACCTCGTTGACCCACTGTGGTTGGTGGAAAAAGAGTTTAGCCAGCTCTATCCAGTGCCAATTGCTGACTTACCCAGATTCCACGGTGGTATGGTTGGCTATCTGAGCTATGAAGTTGCTCGTTACTTTGAGAGGCTGCCCTCACCTGACCATGACCCTTTAGGTCTCCCTGAGTCTATATTAATGTCGGTTGATACTCTCCTTGTTTTTGATCATCTCACTCACAAAATCAAGATTGTCTCCCACGCTCACCTTAATGGAGATGTTGCGACTGCGTATCTTGAGGCAATTCGTAAGATTGACAGCCTCGCGGAAAGGCTAAACCAGCCAATTCATTCTGAAGTTCTGAAGAGTGCTCCACCAGCTAAATCTGATGTGTCATCGAATTTTTCCCAAGCAGAATTTGAGGCTGAAATTTTTCAAGCTAAGGAGCATATCTACGCCGGTGACATAATCCAGGCTGTCTTATCGCAGCGGTTAATAAGACCCACTTGTGCCAATCCCTTCACTATATACCGGGCATTACGCTCCATCAACCCCTCCCCCTATATGTACTATCTCCATTTGGGCGACTTCTATATCATAGGCGCTTCACCTGAGCTTCTGGTGCGTGTGGAGGATAGAGTGGTGTCCAACCATCCTATCGCTGGCACTCGCCCTCGAAGCAAAGATGCCGCCGAAGATTTAGCTCTGGAAAAGGAACTTAGAAATGATGAGAAGGAGCGTGCTGAGCACATTATGCTTGTTGACCTTGGACGTAATGATATTGGGAGGATTAGTGAGCCAGGTACGGTTGAGGTGACCCAGCTTATGGACGTGGAGCGCTATTCCCATGTTATGCATTTGGTATCCCATGTTCAAGGTAGGCTAAGAGCTGGACTTTCCCAGTTCGATGCTCTGCGTGCCTGCTTCCCTGCAGGCACTGTTTCCGGCGCACCCAAAATTCGAGCTATGGAGATTATCGCTGAATTGGAAAAGGAAAAACGAGGACCATATGCCGGCGCAGTAGGCTACTTCGACTTCTCAGGAAACCTAGATACTGCCATTACCATTCGCACCATCGTTATCAAGGATAACATCGCCTATATTCAGGCAGGTTGTGGGATTGTCGCCGATAGTATCCCTGAGCGGGAATACCAAGAAAGCCTGAGTAAAGCCCAAGCACTGCTTACTGCTATCGAGCAAGCGGAGGTTGACCAACATGCTTTTGCTAATAGATAACTATGATAGCTTCACATATAACCTCTTTCAGTACTTGAGTGAATTGGGCGAGGAGGTATGGGTAGTTCGTAATGATAAGGTGAGTCTAAATGAGATTGAGATGAGATGTCCCCAGTCTATTGTTATCTCCCCCGGTCCAGGTACTCCGGAGCAAGCTGGTATCTCTAATGAGGTTATCTGCCACTTCGGAAGCCGCATTCCTATCCTAGGGGTCTGCCTTGGGCACCAATGTATTGGATATAGCTACGGAGCTAAGGTCAAGCGTGCCGGCGAAATCAAGCATGGCAAATCATCGCCCATTTACCATGATGGCAAAGGGCTTTTTGTCGGATTACCCAATCCTTTCCCTGGCATCCGCTATCACTCTCTAGCAGTAATGCATGATGGCTTGCCTGATTGCCTTGAGCTTAGCGCATGGACTTCTAACGGCATGATTATGGGGTTGCGCCACCGCCAGTTTCCCGTGGAGGGAGTTCAGTTCCACCCCGAATCAATTATGACCGATGTGGGGAAGGATTTGCTCAAAAATTTTCTAAGCCAAGGAGGGCATCAATGATTCGCGAAGCTATTGAAACTATCGTCTGCGGCCGCTCGCTGAGTATGGAGGAGGCTGCCAAAGTAATGGAGGAGATAATGAGTGGAGAGGCAACCCCAGCTCAGTTTGCTGCATTTGTCACTGCACTTCGCATTAAAGGGGAAACAGCGGATGAGATTGCTGGATTGGCAAGTGTCATGCGAGCTAAGGCGATACCTGTCTTAGCTACTCCACCGGTGGTTGATACCTGTGGCACCGGTGGCGATAGCTCCTTCACTTTTAATATCTCTACAGCGGCTGCTTTCGTTGTTGCTGGTACAGGGCTTAAGGTAGCCAAGCATGGCAACAGAGCAATGTCTAGCCACTGTGGCAGTGCTGACGTTCTTGAATCGTTGGGAGTCAAGATCGACCTCGGAGCTGATGCAGTAGCTCAGTGTCTCAAGACAATAGGTATCGGCTTTATGTTTGCCCCCGTTTTCCACCCAGCGATGAAATATGCCACTGCGCCTCGGCGCGAAATTGGGATTCGCACTGCGTTTAACATTCTCGGTCCCTTGACTAATCCAGCTAGAGCCGAGTTTCAGGTCATTGGTGTTCCCTCTAAAGAACTGGGAGAGAAGATTGCCTTTGTCCTCCAGCGCCTAGGCACAAAGCATTCCTTGGTTGTGCATGGCATGAATGGCATGGATGAGATTTCAATCAATGGAGAATCGCTGGTGTGGGACGTTAATCAAGATAGAGTATCGCCAGCTTATGAAGTTTCCCCTGAAGATTTTGGCTTTGAGGAGGCAAGTGTAGCAGAACTCAGAGGAGGAACTGCCAAGCAAAATGCTGAGATACTACGCAATATATTAAGCGGAGAGGCGGGAGCCAGGCGAAATATAGTTGTTATGAATGCTGCTGCAGCATTAGTTGCTGGCAACCAGGCATCAGATCTTAAAGAAGGCACCCGTATTGCTAAGGAAGCAATTGACAGCGGAAGAGCACAAGCCAAACTTAAGAAGTTAATTGAGTTCAGTCAGAGCCTTAAAGAAGAAACACTAAATACTTTTGCCAAAGGCAAAAAAGGGGAGGAGGAATTAAATAAGTTTAACTGATTTTGCCCAAAGGGCAAATTAGAATTTGGGATTTAAGTTAGAGGAAATGCTAGATAAAATTATCGCCCAAAAAAGAGAAGAGGTTGAACAAAGAAAGAAGGCACTGCCCTTAAGCTGTCTAAAAGAGCGCATTGCTCAGCAGTCACCGCCGCTTGACTTTGCTTCTGCTCTTAGAGGCGACTGTATTCGATTGGTTGCCGAAATAAAGCAGGCATCCCCATCACGAGGAATTCTTCGTCCTAATCTTAACCCCGTCAAGTTAGCTAAGACCTATGTTGAGGGTAGCGCCGCTGCCATTTCAGTGCTAACCGAGGCAAACTATTTCAAGGGCAGCATTAATCATCTGGCAGCGGTTAAAGAGGTAGTTGAACTTCCACTATTGAGGAAGGACTTCATTTTTGACCCCTATCAAGTATATGAGTCACGTGCCTATGGTGCCGATGCCTTATTGTTAATAGCGGCTATTTTGAGTCAAGAGCAACTTGAGGAGCTCCTTTCGTTGAGCCATAGCCTTGGTTTAAGGTGTCTGGTTGAGGTTCACAACGAAGACGAGGTAAAAAGGACACTCCTTAGTAAAGCGGAAATCATCGGGATTAATAATCGAGACCTCTATACCTTTACTGTTGACATCAATACAACTCAGCGATTGCGACCTCTCATCCCACGGCAGCGAATCGTAGTCAGCGAGAGCGGCATTAAAAGTCGGAGTGATATCGAAAAGCTTAAAGAATGGGGGGTTAATGCTATGCTTGTTGGCGAGGTTCTAGTTACTGCCGATGATGTTTTAACCAAGATGAAGGAGCTAAATTTGGGGGCTACGCCCTCAAGGGGGGAGGATGGAGGGATTAAATAAAAATTCAATTACTTTGCGGCAAAGCCGCAATATGACTCACATAAAGATTTGTGGGATCAGAGAAGAGGCTCATGCTCTGGCAGCGGTTGAAGCTGGTGCTGACTTTATTGGGCTGGTCTTTGCTCCCACCCGGCGTCAGGTGACACCTATTGAGGCACGCGAGATAGTTAGCGCAGTTAAAAAGGTTAACAATATCGTAGAAACAGTAGGCGTATTTGTTAATATGCCAGCCTCTGAAGTGAATGAAATTGCTGATTTCTGTGCCTTAACTTGGGTCCAACTAAGTGGCGATGAATCCTGGGAATACTGCCATGAAATTAATAAGCCAGTAATTAAGGCGATTCAGATAGGGCAACAGCACCCTGAAGAAATACATGCTGGATTGGCTTCTGGAGCTAGGATACTAGGCAATAAAAGGTTTATCGCCCTTCTTGATTCCCAAGTCGAAGGCAAATACGGCGGGACAGGCACGACTTTTGATTGGAAATTGGCAAAACCGATAGTAAAAAAGTTTCCTGTGATTATCGCTGGTGGTCTTAACCCAGATAATGTGACTCAACTAATCGAACTGGTGGCACCCTGGGGAGTAGATGTCTCCTCTGGAGTGGAGGTGGGAAGAGTCAAGGATGCAGCGAAGATTAGAGCATTTATTGAAGCAGTGAGGAGGGCTGATGAGAGCAAAAGATAAACAGCTACCTAACTCCCACGGCTACTTTGCACAGTTCGGCGGCAGGTTTGCACCAGAAACGCTTATACCAGCTTTGAATGAGCTACAGGATGCTTATGAAAAAGCAAAACGCGACCCAGCTTTCTGGGCTGAATTTGATTCCCTATCTCGCGATTATTCAGGAAGGCCAACGCCACTTTACTTTGCGGAAAGGCTCACCAAGCACTGTGGGGGCGCTCAAATTTTCCTTAAAAGGGAGGACTTAGCTCATACTGGAGCCCATAAAATAAATAATGCTCTAGGGCAGGGTCTTCTTGTCAGGAGAATGGGAAAGAGGAGAGTTATCGCTGAAACTGGTGCTGGGCAGCACGGGGTAGCCGCCGCTACTGTATGTGCCAAATTAGGCCTGGATTGCATCGTCTATATGGGTGAGGAGGATGTACAGCGTCAGTCACTCAATGTCTTCCGTATGAAACTATTAGGGGCAGAGGTGCGCCCCGTTTCCTCGGGCAGTAAAACTCTAAAGGATGCTATCAATGAGGCTATAAGAGATTGGGTGACTAATGTGAGAAATACTTACTATCTTCTTGGCTCAGTAGTAGGTCCTCACCCTTACCCAGTGATGGTGCGTGATTTCCAGACAATCATAGGCAAAGAAACTAAGCAGCAGATTTTAGCTAAGCGCGGTCGCCTGCCTGACTATATAATTGCATGTGTAGGTGGAGGAAGCAATGCCATTGGGATTTTTCATCCTTTTGTGAATGACAAAAATGTCAAGTTTATCGGGGTGGAGGCAGCGGGAAGAGGGCTCAAGACTGGACAGCACGCCGCCTCTCTAGTTGCAGGGAAGGTAGGAGTACTCCACGGAACAAAATCCTATGTTCTCCAAGATGATGGCGGACAAATTTTGGGGACACATAGCATCTCAGCTGGGCTAGATTATCCAGGTGTAGGGCCTGAGCACAGCTATTACAAAGCCATTGGGCGTGCCACCTATGTCGCAGTAAACGATGAGGATGCGCTGGAGGCTTTCCAGCTTCTTTGCCAGACCGAAGGCATTGTCCCGGCACTGGAGCCAGCCCACGCTATATCCTACGCCGCCAGGATGGCAAGCTCCTTGGATAAAGAGCAAATTATCATAGTTAACCTCTCTGGTCGTGGCGATAAGGATATGGACATCGTGGTTAGGGCACTAGGAGTGAAACTGTGAGCCGCATTGCCTCTGTTTTCGCCAAACCAAATCATACAGCTTTTATTCCTTATATCACTGTGGGTTATCCCAGTATTGAAGCAACCTTAAAGGTAGTCCCGCTTCTCGCTAGCAATGGATGTGACCTAGTGGAGCTAGGGATTCCCTTCTCTGACCCCATAGCTGATGGCGTGACCATACAGAAATCAAGCTTTCATGCCTTACAAAATGGAGTTACTCCGAAAGTTTGCCTTGAAGTAGCCAAAAAATTAAATCGTAAGGTTAAAGTCCCTCTGGTATTTATGAGCTATTTCAATCCAATTTTTAACTTTGGACTGGAAGAATTTTGTGAAGCTTGTAGTAGATCGGGAATTGATGGCTTGGTTATCCCTGACCTCCCCCCTGAGGAAGGCCATGACTTAGAGATTGTAACACAAAATTTTGGTCTTGACCTCATTTACCTCCTGGCTCCCACCAGCACCGAGGAGCGTATTCAGCTTGTAGCTGAAAAATCCAAGGGCTTTATATACTTAGTTTCAGTAACAGGAGTTACTGGAGCCAGAGACAATTTACCGCCAGACCTAGAGGCATTTGTGACCAAGGTAAGAAGGGTAGCTAGCCAACCTCTTTGTGTCGGGTTTGGAATAGCTACTCCACAGCAAGCCAGGCAAATAGGCAGAATAGCTGACGGAGTGATTGTCGGCAGTCGAATCATTCAACTCATGGAATCTGGCGATGAGTTAATGAGACCGATTCAAGATTTTGCTAGAGAAATGAGGAAGGCACTTTATGAGCTATGAAGAATTGAAATCTAAAAGACCCGAAGGAGGTGACCATGTTTATTGCATTACGGACTTGGCGCCGAGCGGCGCCAAAACATAAAGATTAAAGACAACAAAAAAATAACAATAAAAGGAGGATAAAATGGATAAGAGAACAAAGTTTACTCTGGACGAAGAGGAGATACCAAGACATTGGTACAACATCCAGGCAGATTTGCCCGAGCCATTGCCACCAGTTATACACCCAGCTACAGGAAAACCAGTGACCCCTGACGACTTGGCACCCCTCTTTCCTATGGAGTTGATTAAGCAAGAAGTAAGTACCGAGAGGTGGATTGAAATCCCTGAGGAGGTGCGGGATATTTATCGGCTATGGCGACCAACAACTCTATTTCGGGCACATAGATTGGAGAAAGCTCTGGATACGCCAGCCAAGATTTTCTACAAATATGAGGGGACAAGCCCACCTGGCAGCCATAAGCCCAACACCGCCGTAGCCCAAGCTTACTATAATAAGCAAGAAAGGGTGAAGCGAATCACCACTGAGACTGGAGCTGGGCAGTGGGGAAGTGCTCTCTCATTTGGCTGTGCTACCTTTGGGCTGGAATGCAAGGTCTATATGGTCGCTATTAGCTATCACCAAAAACCCTACCGCCGCATTATGATGGAAACCTGGGGGGCTAAATGTGTACCCAGCCCCAGTCCAGATACCCAGGCAGGGCGAAATATGCTGGCAAAAGACCCCGATTGCCCCGGCAGCTTAGGTCTTGCTATAAGCGAGGCAGTAGAGGATTGTGTGACTCATGATGGTACCCACTATGCCCTGGGCAGCGTGCTTAACCATGTCCTGCTGCATCAAACTGTTAATGGACTGGAGGCAAAAAAGCTGATGGAGAAGGCGGGCGCCTACCCCGATATTATTGTGGGCTGCATCGGCGGAGGTTCAAACTTCGCTGGGCTATATTTGCCCTTTGTAAAAGATAAAATTGATGGGACAAAGCCAGACCTGCGTATCATCAATGTAGAGCCGGCAAGCTGCCCTACCGTAACCAAGGGACCCTATGCCTATGACTTCGGCGATGAAGCTGGCCTTACCCCTCTAATTAAAATGTTTACCCTAGGGCATGCTTTCATTCCACCTCCAATCCATGCTGGTGGCTTACGCTATCACGGAATGGCACCAATTATATGCCACTTGAATAGATTGGGGCTTGTTGAAGCCAGAGCTGAACACCAGCTTGCCACCTTCCAGGCTGGCATAACCTTTGCCCGCACTGAGGGCATTATCAGCGCACCTGAGCCAAACCATGCCATCAAGGTAGTTATTGATGAAGCACTCAAGTGCAAAGAATCTGGTGAGTCAAAAACCATCCTTCTGGCCCACAGCGGACATGGACATGTTGATATGGCTGCCTATGATGCCTATCTCTCGGGCAAGCTCCAAGACTATGAGTATCCCGATGAGAAGATACAGGAGGCGTTAGCTGAGCTACCAAAGGTGAGCTAAGATTAGCACAACCAATATTTCCTTTGCGCCATGGTAAGACTCG
>Ga0209121_10002884_pt1 | contig 17072 bp, 16 predicted proteins | sample Cruoilmetagenom3_FD_187292 | JGI IMG/M metagenome (GOLD analysis project Ga0209121, IMG submission 187292) | Oil polluted marine microbial communities from Coal Oil Point, Santa Barbara, California, USA - Sample 3 (SPAdes) (version 2) | ecosystem: Environmental > Aquatic > Marine > Oil seeps ... | reverse complement strand
CTGGTTTAAGCTTGCTGAAAATTGTGCTGAAAGTTTAAGCAAGGGCGATAGAGTTTTAGTAACAGGCAGATTGTCACAGAGAAGCTGGGAAGATAAAAATGGACAGAAAAGATCAGTTGTAGAAATCGTAGCAAATGTGGTAGCACCAAGTCTTGAATTTGCTTCGTGCAAGATAGATAAAAATCCAAAAGTGGATGCGGGTAGTGTGTCAGCAGGTAGTGTGTCAGCAGGTAGTGGAAAAAAAGGTAATGAAAAAGAAGAGGATTTAGATTTTACTGACGAAGACATACCATTTTAAAGTTAAATTTTAATTAACGCAATATAAAAAAGGAGTGGTTTTGATTGGCTAAAAAGAGGAGAAAAAATAATAAAAATGTAGATTCATCAAAAATATCCTTGTTAAACTTAAGGCAAAGAAAGAGATATTGCTATTTTTGTAAACAAGATATTGATTATATTGATTATAAAGATGTAGCTCTACTGAGAAGATATATTTCAGATAAAGGAAAGATTAGACCTAGAAGATCAACAGGTAATTGTGTACAGCATCAGAAGAAAGTGGCTGAGGCTATAAAGAGAGCAAGAGAAATAGCTCTTATTCCTTATTTTAGAAGGTAAAAAGTTGAATACTGAATAAATTAAAAATTGAACTGGCTAATAATAATCGAAAAACAAAATGTCTTTTTATAATTTGAATACTTACAACAATATTAAAAAAATAAATCTTGTATTGTTAGCATTGGTTACATTTTTGGCTTTATCGTCAGTTGCTTTTTTACCATTTATAGGTTTTTTAGGATTAGCAGTTTTACCTATCCCTGCTGCTTTATTGATACTTTCAGGAAGAAAAAGAGATAGTATAATTTGTACAATACTTGGAGTAGCACCTCTGTTTTTTTTTGATTATGTATTGGCTATAGTTATTATATCTTTAGTTACTGCTATATCTTTTGTTTATAAAATTTATGTTGATAAAAACAGGAGCGTGCTATTTGCTGTTAGTAAAGTATTTTTAGCTTTTCTTGGAATTGTAATATTATATATTCTTATGGAGTCTGTTTTGGGCAGGGTTAATTTTGTAAGTGAGTTTTTAAAAAGTTATAATGGTTATATAGATAATTTACCAGATGATCTTATAATGAAAAAATATATTAGCATCATGGGCATAAATGAGGCTCAGTTTAATTCTGTTTTAGAGCAATCTCAAAAATTTTTAAGATTTATCCCATACCTTTTTCCTGGAGTCTGGATTGTTTATTGTATGAGCAGCAGTGTAATAAATTATTTTATAAGTTATACAGTTTTTAAGAAGCAGGGTATTAATATTAAACCTTTTGTGTCCTTTAAAAAATGGGATATTGCATGGTACTGGTGCTGGGGGATTATAATAGGATTAGTGCTAATTCTGTTGCCGCATTTTAATCCAACTATGGATGTTTTAATTGATGTTATTGGCTTCAATCTTTTAATTATATTTGGGCTGCTGTACTCTGTACTTGGAGTATCCGTAATATGGGGGATTTTTGATAGGTTTAAAGTTTCTATTATGTGGAGAACATTTTTTTTTATTTTATTTGGCCTATTTATAGGTTTTATTATAATTTTACCAATTATTGGGCTTGTGGATGTCTGGGTTAATTTTAGAAAATTAAAAAGAGGTTAAAAAAATCTTGAGTATACAATAGGAGGAAAAGTTGAAAGTTATATTAACCAGAGGTTTTGAAAAATTAGGTAATGTAGGAAATATATTAAATGTTAAGGATGGCTATGCTAAAAATTTTTTAATACCTAAGGGGATAGCTGTTGCTGCAACAAAAGGTAATATTAAGCAGATGGGGATAGTAAAAAAGTCAATAATGAAGAAAGAAGCTAAAAATATTGAGCAGGCAGAGCAGGTTGCCGAGAGGCTGAAAGATCTGGAAATTGATTTTAAAGTCAGGACAGGCTCTGAAGGTAAGCTTTATGGTTCCATAACCAGTAAAGATATTGCAGATAGAATTCTTAATGAGCGAAAGGTTGAAATAGATAAAAAGAAGATTGAGCTTGATGATCATTTAAAAGAGCTGGGAACATATGATGTCGAAATAAAGTTGTATAAGGATGTCAAAAGTAAAGTTAAGGTTGTAATTGAAAGTGATAGTAAATCTGAAGAAGATGATAAAGAAGGCGGAGATAAATCTGAGGAGGATAAGGATAGCATAGAGGGGAAAAGTAAGGCTAAAAATGATGTAGAGAATGAAGGTAAAATTGAAGATAAAAAAGGTTAATTATTTATGAAGGAACAGATGAGGAAAGAAAAAAAATCTTTACCCCTGGATACAAGCAGACTGGAAAGAATTCCTCCTTATAACATAGAAGCTGAGGAATCTCTTTTAGGGTCAATGCTTATTTCAAGAGAAGCGATAATGTCTGTCATAGAGACTATAAGCGAGGAAGATTTTTACCGAAAATCGAATCAAGAAGTATTTAAGGCAACAGTAGAGTTATATGCAAAAGGAGAACCAGTAGACCCAATTACTCTTGCAGATTATCTGGAGAAGAAAGGGGTTTTAGAAGAAGTAGGAGGTAAAACATTTATACACTCTCTTATAAGCAATGTTCCTCTTGCATCTAACGTGGATTATTATGCTCAGATTGTAAGGCATAATTCTATTTTAAGGAAGCTTATATATGCAGCTACAGAAATAGCAACAATGGGATATGAAATTCCAGATGATCTGAGCTCAGCAGTGGATAAAGCTCAGCAGTTAATATTTTCTATTTCTCAGGATTTATATTCAGGTACAAAAAATAGCAAATTTGCATCTATGAAAGATATACTTTCAGAAGTCTATGAGCAGGTGGAAGAACTGTATGAGAAAAAGTCTATGATAACAGGCATACCTACTGGTTATATGGATTTTGACCGTAAGACTTCTGGTCTTCAAAAATCAGACTTAATTATTTTAGCAGCAAGACCTGGAATGGGTAAGACTTCATTCGCTCTGGGGATAGCCAAACATATAGCAGTAGAGGAAAAACTACCAGTAGCGATTTTTTCGCTTGAAATGTCCAGACAGCAAGTTGCACAGAGGCTGATGTGTGCTGAGGCAAGGATAGATTTACAAAGGCTCCGGTCTGGTAGTCTCAGAGATGATGAGTGGCCAAAACTGGCAAGAGCTATCGAGAAACTGGCAGAAAGTAAGATATATATTGATGATGCTGCCTTTTTAACTGTGATGGACCTGCGGGCCCGAGCTCGTATGATGGTGAGTACCTATGATATAAAGATTTTAATTGTTGATTATCTTCAACTTATGCAGTCTGGAGTCAATTATAGGGAAAATAGAGTTATGGAAATTACAGATATATCCAGGAATTTAAAAAGCATTGCTAAAGAGTTAAGAATTCCAGTTATCGCAGTATCTCAACTATCGAGGGAAGTAGAAAAAAGAGAAAATAAAAGACCAGTTTTAGCGGATTTACGTGAGTCGGGAGCTATAGAGCAGGATGCAGATTTGGTAGCATTTATATATAGAGATGATTATTATGATGAAAATAGTAAGGATAGTGGCATAGCAGAAATAATAATAGCTAAACATAGAAATGGACCTACGGGTAAAATTAATTTGAGATTTTTCAAGGAATATACATTATTTTTTAATTTAAGCAAGTCCTATCAGGATGAAATAGAGAGGTGAATGATATGCCTGCTATAGTAATAATAGGTTCACAGTGGGGAGATGAAGGAAAAGGAAGAATTACTGATTTACTTTCAAGTCAGGTAGATATGGTTGTAAGGTTTCAGGGTGGAGATAATGCAGGGCATACTGTAGTTTCAAATGGCAAAGAGTTCAAGCTTCACTTAATACCATCCGGGATATTATATCCAGATGTTACCTGTATTATTGGTAATGGAGTGGTTATAAATCCTGAGGTGTTAATAGGTGAACTGGATGATTTAGAAAAAAAAGGTGTTGATACCAGTAACCTTCAAATTAGCTGTAATGCACATCTGGTTATGCCATACCATATAGTTTTAGATAAAGCAGGAGAACATCGGTTAGGTAAGTCAAAAATAGGAACTACTCATAAAGGTATAGGCCCTGTATATGAAGATAAAGCATCAAGGTCTGGTATCAGAGTTCAGGATTTACTTGATTTTAAAATATTTAGAATCAAGCTGGAAGAATCTTTAAAATTTAAAAATGCTATAGTTGAAAAAGTGTACAATATGAAACCATTGGATTTAGAAGAAATTTTTACTAGATACAGAACATATGCTGGCAGGATTGGTAAATATATAAGTGATACTTCATTTTTGATAAATAAGGCTTTAGACGAAAATAAAAAGGTGTTATTTGAAGGAGCACAAGGCACCCTTCTTGATATTGATCATGGAACCTATCCTTTTGTTACATCTTCATCTACTATTGCTGGAGGAGTTTGCATTGGTGCTGGTATTGGTCCAGGCAGGATAGATGAAGTAATAGGTATTACAAAAGCTTATATTACTCGAGTAGGGTCAGGCCCATTTCCTACAGAGGAGACAGGTAATATTGGAGATTACTTAAGAGAAAAAGGTATTGAATACGGAACTACAACTGGAAGGCCAAGAAGGTGTGGGTGGATGGATATCGTTGTTTTAAAATATTCGGTAATGATAAACTCAATAGACAGTATAGCTATAACTAAATTAGACGTACTTAGTGGGCTTAATAAAATTAAAATTTGTACTGGTTATAAATATCAAGGTAAAATTTACAACAGTCTTCCTCCTCATCAGACTATTATGCATAAATGTGAACCAGTTTGCGAAGAATTTAAAGGATGGAATGAAGATATAAGTGAGGTAAGCAGTTTTGGAGATCTTCCTGAGAATGCTCAATACTATATAGAGAAAATTGAAGAAATGATTAAAGTGCCGGTGTCACTAATTAGTGTAGGTGCGGAAAGAAGTCATATTATTGTAAGAGATGAAAGTTTAAGGCAAAGATTATTTGGGCAAAACAGAAGGTCTACTCTTATTGTTTAATTTTATCAGGATGAGAATTTTATGAAAGTATTGATTATTGGCAATGGTGGTAGAGAGCACTGCCTTGTCTGGAAAATTTCAAAAAGCAAGTTGGTAGATAAAATATATGCAGTTCCAGGAAATGCAGGTATTGAAAAACAGGCAGAGTGCCTGAATGTAAATATATCCAATGGTAACTTTAGTGCTCTACTTCAGTTAGTTGAGGATAAGAAAATAGATTTGACAGTAGTTGGACCTGAGGCTCCTCTGGTTGATGGCATTGTTGACGATTTTAGAAGTAGAGGCTATGTTATATTTGGTCCAGACAAAAGAGCATCTATGCTGGAGGGAAGCAAAGTCTTTACTAAAAAACTTCTTCAGAAATACAATATACCTGCTGCAAAAGGAGTTTTTTTTAAAAAAGAGGATTATGAAGATGCTATTTTGTATCTAAAGAAAATGAAAAAGAAAGAGTTTCCTATAGTGATAAAGGCAGATGGCCTTGCTGCCGGCAAAGGTGTAATTATAGCTGATGGTGTAGAGCAAGCTGCAGAAGCAATAAAGGATTGTTTTATAAGAAATAAGTTTGGGAGTTCTGGTAACGAAATAATAATAGAGGATTTTTTAAACGGATTTGAAATATCAATTCTCTGTCTATGTGATGGTAAGGATATAGTACCAATGGTTTTAGCCCAGGATTACAAAAGAATTTATGATTATGACGAAGGTAAAAATACAGGTGGGATGGGAAGTTATAGTCCTGTACCTCTTGTAAGCACAGAAATTTATGGCAAAATTTTAAAAAAAGTTATTTATCCCACCTATGATGCATTAATTAAAGAGAATATTAAATATCAGGGAATACTTTATGGGGGGTTAATTATAAAAAATGGCGAGCCTTACCTGTTGGAATATAATTGTAGGTTCGGAGACCCAGAGACTCAGGTAATACTACCAGGGCTTGAAGAAGATTTAGTACCACTGCTACTGAAATGTGCTTCTGGAAATTTGGGTGAAGTGAAATTAAGCTGGGACAATAGCAGGTATGTTTGTGTTGTAATAGCTTCAGGAGGATACCCAGAAAGTTTTTCTAAAGGAGATATAATTGATGGCCTGGACGAGTTAGAAAAAGATGATGAAACAGTTATTTTTCACGCGGGTACGAAAAGGAGAGGCAGAGATATAGTTACTAATGGAGGGAGAGTTTTAGGGGTAGTTGCTAAAGCCAGTAGTTTTAAAGAATCCAGACAAAAGGTATACTCAGCAATTAAAAATATAAAATTTAATGGAATGCAGTATAGAAAAGATATTGCTTTAAAGGTGGAAGGGATGGATGAGCATGACTGATGATCATAAAAAAATCTCTATAGTAATGGGGAGTATCTCTGATGAAAAAGTAATGAAAAAAGCTTCAGATGTTTTAAAGGAATTTAATGTTAGCTATGAAGTTAATGTGATATCTGCACACAGGATGCCAACAAAGACTTCTGAATTTGCAAAAAATGCTGAAAATAGGGGTATAGAGGTAATTATTGCTGGTGCAGGTAAAGCAGCACACCTGCCAGGTGTAATTGCTTCTTATACAAATATTCCTGTCATTGGAGTGCCTATTAGAACTGAAGACCTGCAAGGGATTGATTCCCTTCTTTCTATAGTACAGATGCCTTCTGGAGTTCCAGTTGCATGTGTAGCTATTGATGGTGCGAAAAATGCGGCACTACTTGCGCTGCAGATACTTTCTCTAAAATATAAAGATATTAAGAAAAAATTTATAGAATATAAAGCTAATTTAGAAAGTGTTTCAAGGTAGTACATATAATCTATATAAGAATTAATACTGCTATTTGTTTAAATTTTAAATTAGTCATGAATGATAATATAAAAATAAAAGTAAAAAATTATGGTTTCTATTACGGAAAAATAAAAGTTTTATCTGATATTAATATAGACATTTTTAAAAATACAATTACTGCAATTATTGGTCCCTCGGGCTGCGGGAAATCTACTTTTCTTAGAACTTTTAATAGAATGAATGATTTGTTAATTAATACCATAGTAGAAGGGGAAATATTAATTGATGGTGTGGATATTTATAAAAATTCTATAGATGTTGTTGAATTAAGAAAAAATGTAGGGATGGTATTTCAGAGACCAAACCCCTTTCCTAAAACTGTTTATGAAAATGTTGCCTATGGGCCCAGGCTGCATAAGAAATATTCAAAACAGGAGCTTGATTTTGTAGTAGAAACCAGCCTAAAAAAAGCAGCTCTCTGGGATGAAGTAAAGCATAAACTTAATACAAATGCACTGCTACTTTCTGGCGGGCAGCAGCAAAGATTATGTATAGCAAGAGTTTTAGCTGTAAATTCCGAGATACTACTTATGGATGAACCAGCTTCTGCCCTGGATCCAATTTCAACTCAAAAAATTGAGGATTTAATAGACGAGCTTAAAAAAAATTATACTATAGTTATTGTAACTCATAATATGCAGCAAGCTGCCCGAGTTTCCCAAAAAACTGCTTTTTTATTAGTAGAAGATCTTGGGGAGCCGGCTAAATTAATAGAATATAATAATACCAATACTATTTTTACTAACCCTCGAGACAAAAGAACCGAAGACTATATCACTGGTAGGTTTGGATAACTGAAACTTTTTAAAGTAGATGATAAATGAGACAGATAGTATAAGTTAAAAAGGTAACAAAAAAGTTTTGACATCTAATATTTCATACCATATAATACATACCTCAAATAAGTAAACTATTTCTTTTATTAGTAGTTAATTAGTATTAATTTAGTATACTATAATATGATAAGAACTGGGGGAAGATTCCGTGAAGAAATATCGTTTAACAAAAGAAGGTTATAGTAGTTTGTTAAGGGAATTGGACAACCTGGTAAAAAATAAAAGAAAGGAGATTGCAGAGATATTAAAGGAGTCAAAAGAATTTGGAGATTTAGGTGAAAACCCTGAATATGATTATGCTAAAAATGAGCAGGCATTTATAGAAGGAAGGATCGAACAAATAAATGAAATTCTTAAAAATTATGTAATTGTAGATAAAAAGGAAAATAAAGGAGTTGTGGATATTGGTTCAACAGTGATAGTTAAAGACCTTGAGGAAAATATAAATAAGAAATACAGGATAGTTAGTTCAGTAGAATCTGATCCTGAAAAAAATAAAATATCAGATGAGTCCCCAATGGGAAAAGCACTTCTAAATAGAAAAATAGATGCGGAAGTAGTATTCAAAATTCCCCAAAAAATAAAAAAGTTTAGAATAGTTGACATAATTTGACGGTATAAGTAAATTTTAATGCTTTCTTAAAAGATATATTTAAATTTTATAAAATTTTTAACCATGAACTTTAGTGATAAAATTAAAAAAGTAAGCCCAGAGTATTTGTTAGAAATGGAAGGATCATTAAGTGAGCCACTAAAGATAAAGCTTGAAAAAATAAAAGCTTTGAAAAAAGCAGGGGAGGATATTTATAAAGGAAGGTATGATAGAAGTTCTCAGGCAAAAGATATAAGAGAGGGATATTCTTATCTGGAAGCTGGTCAGAAGACAGAAGATGTTTTTAAAGTTGCAGGCAGAATTATGATTTTTAGAAGACATGGGAAAGCAACTTTTGCTGATATAAGAGATTTTACAGGAGATATTCAATTATATGTTAATTTGAAAAATATTGGTGAGGAAAAATATAATAAATTTTTGGATTTAGACATTGGTGATTGGATAGGTGTAGAGGGTAGTGTTTTTAAGACCCATACCGGGGAGCTTTCTATAAATGTAGCTGGTTTTGTACTCCTGAGTAAAGCTATTCGCATACTTCCAGAAAAGTGGCATGGACTTAAGGATAAGGAACTGAGATATAGACAGAGGTATTTAGACTTTTTGGTAAATCCGGATGTTAAAGAAACTTTTCTAAACAGAATTAAAATAATAGAAACTTTCAGGCAGTTTTTAAAAGATAGAGGATTTTTAGAGGTTGAGACTCCAATGCTTCAGCCTATTCCTGGGGGAGCTGCTGCCAGGCCTTTTATTACTCATCATAATGCTTTAAATATTGATTTGTATTTAAGAATAGCACCAGAGCTGTATCTAAAGAGGCTTATAATCGCTGGTTTTGAGAAAGTATTTGAGATAAATAGAAATTTCAGAAATGAAGGTATATCTTACAAACATAATCCAGAATTTACAATGCTGGAATTTTATCAGGCATTTTCAGACTACAATGACTTAATGGATTTGACTGAGGAATTGATTAAATTTGTAGTGGGAAAAACTCTTGGTAAGCTTAGCGTAAATTACAGGGGTAGTACTATAAATTTTAACGGCAGGTGGCAGAAAAAAACAATGATTGACGCAATCTGTGATTTTGGGAAAATGCAAGTAAGTTTTAGTACAAACACTGCAAAATTAACTTCAATAGCTAAGGGTTTAGGCATAAAAATAGATAAGGATTGTAGCAAGGGTAAAATCATAAATGAAATTTTTGAAGTTGTTGCACAGCCTAAACTTATACAACCCACTTTTATTAAAGATTATCCTGTAGAGATTTCTCCGCTGGCAAGAAGGAAGTCTGAAAATGAAAATTTAGTCGAGAGATTTGAATTGTTTATAGGAGGAGAAGAGGTAGCGAATGCTTTCTCAGAATTAATTGACCCTGGTGAGCAGCTGCGAAGATTTAAAGAACAGATTAAAAGCAGTGATGAAGAAGAAAGAATCACTGGCAGGATCGATGCTGATTTTTTAAGAGCTCTGGAGTATGGGATGCCTCCTACGGCAGGAGAAGGAATTGGTATTGATAGGCTAATTATGATTTTAACCAATAGTAATTCTATAAGAGATGTAATACTGTTTCCTCTTATGAAATCTAATAAAGCTTCTGATGAAGATTAATATAATCTCAGCAATTTATTAGTATTTAGAATAAAAAATGATATAATTCAGTAGAGTGCTATAGTATAAAAAGTCAGGGTAGAGAATTAAAACAGGGGTTTTAAAATGATTTGTGATAATTGTGGTAAAAATGAAGCAAGCATCTATTTTATAAAGATTTTCAATAATTCTTATGTTAAAAAAATGAATTTATGCAAGGATTGTGCAAAAAGCATATCAGCACTCTCTGATGAAGATTTTTTCAATGATTTAACTAAAATTCTTTCAAGTATTTTTGAAATTGATATTAAATTTTACGAGGATGATAAAAACAAAAAGTTATTTGACAGCACTATATGGGATAAAAATAAGAGATGTCATTATTGTAATATAGATTTACAAACTATAAAGAAAATTGGGGAAGTTGGGTGTGCCAGATGTTATGATGAATTCAAAGATGATCTATATCCTTTGATAGAGTCTATTCATGGAAGTCTGGAACATAAAGGCAAGATACCTGTTAACTGCAATAAAAGGTTGAAGATTGAAAAAGATATAAAAGATTTAAAGTACAGGCTTGGTGAAGAGGTTACAGTAGAGAATTTTGAGAAAGCAGCACAATTGAGGGATGAAATAAGGAAATTACAGGAAAAATTATATATAAACTAAAGAAGAGTGACCAAGAAGATGAGTAAACCAAATTTCTTTTTACTAACAAGTAATAATAGTGTCAAAAGAAAATTTAGTAACAGCAACAGTAACCAGATAATTTTAACCACCCGAGCACGAATAGCAAGAAATCTTACTAATCACAAATTTGGAAGTATGAATGACAATCAGGAAAAAAAGGCTATATTAAATTTAGTTAAAGATACAGCTACTCAGATAAAGGAGTTAAGTGACTACAGGTTTTATGCTACTGGCAAGTTAACCAAAATTCAGAGAAAATTGCTGATAGAAAAACACTTAATGAGTTCTGAAATGAGTCAGCGGATGCAGGGGAAAGGTATATTGGTAAAGTCTGATCATAGTTATCAGAGTTATTCCAAAAAGTCTGTTTCAATAATGATAAACGAAGAAGATCACCTGAGGATACAATGTATAACTCCAGGTTTAAGTATCCAACAGTCATATCTGGAAGTAATGAAGATAGGAGAAAAACTTGAAAAAAGATTAAACTTTGCATTTAACAGTACTCTGGGATATATTACTGCTTGTCCTACCAATTTAGGTACTGCTCTTAGAATTTCAGTTATTGCTCACCTACCAGGATTGGTAATGAGTTCTAAAATTGTAGATTTTATTAAGAATTTAAGCCAGATAGGATGTAGCATTAGAGGGTATTTTGGAGAAAATTCCGAGGTTGCCGGGAATTTGTTCCAGGTTTCTAATCAAATTACACTTGGCAAGAGTGAGAAAGATATAGTTGAAGAAATGCAGGCAATTTGTTTAAATATAATTGAAGAAGAAGAAAAGGTAAAACAAGAATTAAAAACAAATAATTTTGTAAATATAGAGGATAGTGTATATCGCTCATACGGGATGCTGAGATATGCAAAGATGTTGTCATATGAAGAATCATTAGAGATACTATCTATGCTTGAACTGGGTCTGGATCTTGGTGTCATTAAAGATGTAAAGAAGTTTAATTTTTACGAACTTGCAGGTATAATAGGTAGTTCACATATAATACTTAACTTAAAAAAGAATAAAAACATAAGCGAAGATGAAGTAGATTTAATTCGTGCCGACATGATTAGAGAAAAAATTCTAAAAGGAATTGGTTAAAATGTTTGAGAGGTTTACTGAGAGAGCAAGAAAAGTGGTAGTTAAGGCTCAAGATGAAGCAAGATTTTTAAAGCAAAATTATATTGGTACCGAGCATTTACTGCTGGGATTGATAAATGAAAAAGAAGGAATTGCTTCCAGGGTACTGCAGGAATTAAATATTTCTTCTGGAGATATTAGGCTAGCAGTAAGAGATGCAGTAACAGAGGGGTCATCGCAGTCTTACGAACATATCCCATTTACACCTAGAGCCAAGAAAGTTCTGGAACTATCTTTAAGAGAAGCTCTGCAGATGGGTCATAATTACATTGGAACAGAACATATACTTTTAGGTCTGCTCAAAGAGGGAGAAGGTATAGCAGCAAGGGTGCTAAATAGTTTGGGTGTTGATTTAGAAACTGCAAAGGGGAAGGTAAAAGAGATTTTAAACAAATATCCATTTAATTCGCTATACAGTAATCAGGCTACTACCGGTAAGACACAAAAAAGAGTGCTCAAGGTGCTTAATCAGTATGGGAGAGATTTAACGCTGCAGGCAAAGGAAGGTAAGTTAGATCCTGTTGTAGGTAGAAAGAAAGAAATTGAAAGAGTGATGCAAATTCTGTCTAGAAGGACAAAAAATAATCCTATTTTGATTGGTGAATCTGGCGTAGGTAAAACAGCCATTGTAGAAGGACTTACACAACACATAGTGTCTAAAGAAGTACCTTTAAATCTGCATAATAAAAAAGTTTTTACTCTGGATTTAGGTGCTCTTGTGGCTGGTTCCAGGTATAGAGGCGATTTTGAGGAAAGACTTAAAAAAGTATTGGCAGAAATAAAGGATGATGGAGATATTATACTTTTTATTGATGAAATCCATACTCTGGTAGGGGCGGGGGCTGCTGAAGGTGCTATTGATGCTGCCAGTATTTTAAAGCCAATGTTGTCTCGGGGAGAGATTCAAACTATTGGTGCTACTACTGCTAATGAGTACCGTAAATATGTGGAGAAGGATAAAGCATTGGAGCGCAGGTTCCAACCTATATATGTAAATGAACCATCTATATATGAAACAATTGAAATCCTAAAAGGGCTCAGGAAAAGATATGAATCATTTCACAATATTGTTATTACTGATGAAGCTATAACTGCTGCAGTAAAATTATCTCATAGATATATTTCGGATAGATTTTTACCAGATAAGGCTATAGATCTAATGGATGAAGCTTCTTCCAGAGTCAGAATAAGAACCTTAACTACTCCTCCCAATCTTAAAGATATAGATAAAAATATTGAGAAAATAGTCAAGGAGAAGGAAGATGCTATAAACTCCCAGGATTTTGAAAAAGCAGCTCAGCTGAGGGATAAAGAGAAGCAGCTAATAAAAGAAAAAAGAGAGATAGAAGAAAGCTGGAGCAGAGTTGGAAAAGCTGAGAAAGAAAAGGTAGATGAAAGCGAGATAGCAGAAGTGCTGTCAAGCTGGACCGGGGTACCTGTTTATAAATTGACGGAACATGAATCAGCAAAACTTCTAAAAATGGAAGAAGAGCTGCACAAACGAGTAGTAGGGCAGGATGAGGCTATTAAGACTATTTCTAAAGCTATAAGAAGATCACGTTCTGGTCTTAAAGATCCAAAAAGACCTATAGGCTCATTTATATTTTTAGGACCTTCCGGGGTTGGCAAGACAGAGTTAGCAAAGACAATAGCAGAATTTCTATTTGGTAAAGAAGATGCTCTCATACAGATAGACATGTCGGAATATATGGAGAAACATTCTGTCTCTAAATTAGTAGGTTCACCTCCAGGGTATGTTGGTTATGATGAAGGAGGACAACTAACTGAAATGATAAGAAGAAGGCCTTACAGTGTGATACTGCTGGATGAGGTCGAAAAAGCTCATCCTGATGTGTTTAATATACTACTGCAAATTTTTGAAGATGGCCATCTGACTGATTCTCAGGGGAGAAGAGTAGATTTTAAAAATACTGCTATAATAATGACTTCTAATTTAGGAGCCAGAGAGATCCAAAAGAATACACCAATGGGATTTAAAAGAGTAGATAGTGAAGCTCTTACTTATAATGAGATAAAAGCTAAGGTTACGAGTGAACTGAAAAAAACATTCAGACCTGAATTTTTAAACAGGATTGATGAAGTTATAGTATTCCACAAGTTAACCGAGCAGCAGGTTTATAAAATTATAGATCTATTGATGTTAAGAATAGAACAGCAGCTTGAGCTCCAGGGGATGATGATAGAACTGGTGGAAAGTGCCAGGGAACTGCTGATTAAAAAAGGATATGATTCTTCAATGGGTGCAAGGCCAATGAGAAGATGCATACAGAATTTGATTGAGGATCCTATTTCCGAGAAAATAATAAGTGGAGAGATAAGACCTAACAGGAAAATTGTTGTGAGTTCTGAGAATGATAAGATAAAATTTAAGATTAGAAAAATTAGCAGCAATATGATTAAAGTATAATATTAACACACTCATCAATATGTTTACCACATGAATGAAAAGGAAGAAGTATTATTACTGGGTTGTTTAAAAAGAGTCTCTCCCGGAACAGCTCTTCGTACAGGTATAGAGTATATACTTCAGGGTAAGACTGGAGGGCTGATTGTAATTGGGGACTCAGAGGAAGTTTTAAAGCTGGTTAATGGTGGATTTTATATAGGGTGTAGTTTTTCACCCGCTAAATTTTACGAACTGGCTAAAATGGATGGAGCTATAATCCTTAGCTCTAATGCTAAAAGGATTCTATATGCTAATACACACCTTTTCCCAAATCCAGAGATTATGACTTCAGAAACTGGTACCAGACATCGGACAGCTGAGAGAGTAGCAAGGCAAACCAAAACTTTAGTAATATCTATTTCTCAAAAAAGAGATGTAATAACTATATATATTGACAATATTAAATATATGCTTGAGGAGCCAAGAGTAGTATTATCTAAGGCTAATCAGGCTTTACAGACGCTGGAAAAGTTTAAATATGGGTTAGATCAACTTACTTTTAATCTAACTGTGAAAGAATTAGAAGATTTAGTGACTCTTTTTGATGTAGTAAATGTGCTTCAGAGATCAAGTATAGTACAAAAAACGGAAAAAGAAGTAAAAAAATATATTTATGAGTTAGGAGTAGATGGGAGGCTTCTTAAAATGCAGGTTGAAGAACTTATGACAAATGTTGTTGATGATAGTATTAAAATTATAAATGATTATATCTGCCCTGGCTGCAAGGCTAAATCATTTGAAATAAGAAACAAAATAAAGAAATTAAGTGCTGATATGCTGCTTGATTTAAACAATATAGCAGAGGTTTTAGGTTACAAGGTTGAAGGAGATTTAAAGGAATTTAGTATACAGCCCAGAGGATTTAGAATTATTTCAGAAGTTAGAAGATTACCTCAATCGGTGATTACGAATTTGGTTGATAAATTTGGTACTTTAAAGAGCGTTTTAGATGCCAGTGTTGATGATTTGTCTGAAGTTCCAGGAATGGGAAGAATTAGAGCCAAGTCTTTATATGATAAGTTGAAAAAGTTTTCAGAGTATTATCTATATAGCGAACTATACAACAGTAGGGGAGGTATAGTTCAAAAAGTAAAGCTATAGTAACTTTTAAAAATTAGCAGTGATAGTAACTAATGAATGCAGCAATAATTACAGCAGCTGGAAAGAGTACCAGGTTAAAGGGCAATGTCAGTAAGCAATTTATAAATATCTATGGTAAGCCAATACTGGTACATACACTTACTGTTTTTCAAAATTCTCCAGAGATAAAAGAAATTTATGTAACAGTTCCTGACAACTATTTGAATTTTTATAATAAAAAAATAATAAAAAAGTACTCCTTTGATAAAGTAAAAAAGTTAATAGTTGGAGGCAGCAGCAGGCAGGAGTCAGTATATAATGCTCTCAGAGAAATTCCATCCTCATGCAGGATAATATTAATTCATGATGGTGTTAGACCTCTTATTACAACATCTGAAGTTGATTTAATAATTAATAAATTAATACAGGAAAATAAAAGTGATTTTAAGATAAAAGGTTTAATAATGGCTACTCCTGCTAATGAAACTATAAAGAAAGTTGAAAATGATAATATAATTAAGACAACTATACCCAGAAGCAAAGTCTGGTACGCACAAACACCCCAGGCTTTTTTTTATAAGGTAATTCTGGAAGCTCACAGGAAAGCATTAAAAGATAATTTTGTTGGAACTGATGATTCCAGCCTGGTAGAGAGAATGGGATGGAAGATTAAAGTACTAAGGGGAAGACATGAGAATATAAAAATTACTGTACCTTTAGATCTATTCTTAGCTGAACTAGTGATAACTAAAAATAATAAAAAGTGATATTCTAAAGATGGCCTTTTTTGTAATCAATTATTTTTTAAATAATTTATAAATTTAAGAAGCATTAAAAATTTTAATAGGGGTATTCACTTGGCTTCGGTTTACACTATATATGAATTAAAATGTAAGGGGATAAGACCGCACAAACACTATATGTGGTAGTTACTCCATTAAAGTGAATACCCCAAAAATTTTATTTAGCATATAATACAGGATTTATTTTTATGAAAATTGGTATAGGCTACGATGTTCATAATTTCAAAACAGGAAGGGAATTAATACTGGGAGGTGTAGAGATAGATTACTACCAGGGATTGGCAGGTCATTCAGATGCAGATGTATTAGTCCATTCAATTATGGACGCTATCCTGGGAGCTTGTGGACTGGGAGATATTGGGATTCATTTTCCAGATAACGATATTAGGTATAAAGATATTTCTAGTTTGTTGTTGCTTGAAAAAGTTAAGGAAAAAATGGAGAGTAGAAAGCTGAGCATAGTAAATATAGACTGTATATTAATTTTGGAAAAACCTAAAATATTTCAATATTTTTCAGAAATGAAAAAAAATTTATCACAGGTTTTAAAAATAAATAAAGAAATGATTAATATAAAAGCAACAACTACTGAAGGTCTCGGATTTTGCGGTAGAGGAGAGGGAATTGCTGCAGAGAGTGTAGTGCTTCTTGAATAAATTCTGTAGAATTTGACTAAATGTGCTTTTATATATAATATATTTGTCTAAAAACATTACCAGGGTTGATTTTTTTTAAAATGATTTTATCAAAAGAAGTACAAAAAGAGAAAAAAGTAGAAATGGTCCCTAAATTTAGATTTGCTCCATCTCCTTCAGGTGGTCTTCATATTGGAACAGCACGGACTGCTTTATTTAACTGGTTAGCTGCCAGGAGCATGAATGGAAGACTAATTTTAAGAATTGAAGATACAGACATAAAAAGATCTGATAGGAGATATGAAGCTTCTATCATAAATGATTTGAAATGGCTTGGTATAGATTGGGATGAGTTTTATCGTCAAAGTGAAAGAATTGA
>Ga0209121_10002882_pt1 | contig 17090 bp, 13 predicted proteins | sample Cruoilmetagenom3_FD_187292 | JGI IMG/M metagenome (GOLD analysis project Ga0209121, IMG submission 187292) | Oil polluted marine microbial communities from Coal Oil Point, Santa Barbara, California, USA - Sample 3 (SPAdes) (version 2) | ecosystem: Environmental > Aquatic > Marine > Oil seeps ... | reverse complement strand
ATGCCCTATCCCCTTCCTCTCAACGAACTCTGTGGGCTGCTTTTCAGCAGTCAACTCTTTCAATTCTCTCACAAAAATCTCTCTCTTTTTCATTTTTTACCTCTCTCTTTATTTTTTAAAAGTACCTAACTTGCTCTTCTTGCTCTTTGCACTTTTTTCACTCATGCTCCTCTCCTTAGGAGCATTATGCTTTACCCAGTGGGGAGTAAAAAAGCAATATATAAATTTGTCGTTCTCTCTTACGACAATAACCGATTATATTCTCAAAATTTAAGATAAATAAAGCAAAATAAAAGTAGAAAAATTGAAAACAACATGCCCTTAGTGAGGTTGCCAATAGATTTAAAAACACTACTAATAGTTACACATATGTGAAAAAATGGATAAGATGAGCAAAAATAAGCTTCTCGGAATGATTGGTTTGATATCCATGGGGGCTGGAGCTAGATATGTATTAATATTGCTGGGAATGCAAACCTTTCTCAGCTTTGCACTGTTAATGCTGTTAGCTTTCCTCGCAGCAATCTTTTATCCGAAACCTTATGCTATGGTAATTCCTTTGTTAGCTATGGGAGGTAGCGATTTATTCTTAGGGAGCTTCAATGAATTTTCGAGCATAGCAGTGTTCACCTATTCTGGACTCGTTCTCGTTTGTCTTGCAAGTTCAATGAGGAGAGAAAAATGGAAAAGAGTGTTCTCTAGGCTTAGCCTCAGATCAATGGGCTGTGGGATCTGTTTAGGTATCTTGCTCACAGTGATCTATGATGGATGGACAAACTTTGGATGGTGGATCCTAACTCCATTCTATCCCCGCACATTGGCAGGTCTAATGACTTGTTATGAAATGGCCTTGCCATTTATTGCCTATCACCTGTTGGCCAGTATACTCGCGTTTAGTGTAGGTTTACCAATTGTTTCGTATGGAGCGCAGTGCTTGCTGATCCGAAAAACTAGACCGCGCTCGGGTAACGCAAAAGAAGTTCTATCTGTTGAAAGTTGCAGAATTAACAAAGAAAGTACTTCAGGAAGAGTCAGTCCTTTTGATTAGATTATTCACCCAATAGCAACTCGGTTGGGACTCTGCTGTTACAACACAATTTTTTTTCCTTTGAGTCTTCAGCTTGTTGCTTACTATTCAAAAGAGAAGATTTTTAATCGAGAAGGTTCTATTTAAGATATGATGAGGGATGGATATCGTTTGTTTGAGCACACCGCAGATATTGGAATAGAAGCGAAAGGCAAAACTCTGACGAGGGCGTTTGAAGAAGTTGCAAATGGGATGTTCAGCATTATCACTGATGGCTCCGAGATCGAATCTAAAATTATCAGGGAATTTAAAATAAAAGCGGACAACGTTGAAGAGCTATTGGTGGATTTTCTCTCAAAGTTATTGTACTATCATGGAGCAGAATCATTGGTGTTTGACAGCTTCGATCTAAACCTAAATGAGGAGAGGTTGGAGCTTGAAGTAACAGCAAAGGGAGAGGTGTACGATCTGAATAAACACCGATATGGAGATGAGATAAAGGGTGTCACCTACCATAATCTTATTATAGAAAAACACAAAGATTATTCAATAGTAAGAGTACTATTTGATATATAGACTCTTGTGAGGAAAAAAAATGTGGAACGGCCCTTTGGAAAAGATAGACAGGTACAGATACAGGATACCTTCGAGTTATCATGGAGAGAGAGGAAATGTGAGAATGAGGGCGGAAGGCCTGATCTTTGCCAGCCCCTCCATGATTGACCAAATAAAAAGAGATAATGCCCTTGAACAGGTTGCAAACGTTGCCACGCTGCCTGGACTGGTGGGCGGATCTATGGCGATGCCGGATATTCACTCGGGTTATGGCTTTTCGATTGGAGGTGTTGCTGCAACTGATAGCGAAGAAGGAGTCATCTCTCCTGGCGGAGTGGGTTTCGACATCAACTGTCTCTCAGGAAGCACTGAAGTAGCGATGGGGGATGGAGGCCTCGAAGAAATAAAAAATTTGAATTGTAAAGAGAAGGTTCTTATTTTTGACTATTTAAAAAATAGGGTAGAAAAAGCCCAAATTCGTCTAGCACTTGAAAAGCGAGATAGGATTTTTGAGATAAGCACAAAGGGGGGATATCATATTTATGCAACCTTAGATCATCCAATCCTGACTTCTGAGGGAATGAGAGAGGTAAAATATCTAGGCAAGGGGGATTCGGTTGGAATATATGATGAGGAGTTTGGATTTGATGCAATAAAAAGCATTAGGCCGAAAGGAGTAGAAGAGGTGTTTGACATTACAGTTTCTAGTCCTCTCCATAATTTTATAGCGAACAACTTCGTAGTTTCAAATTGTGGCGTAAGGCTGCTGAGAACCAATTTGACAAGCAATGATTTGGATGAAAAGAGAGTTCGTGGCTTGGTCGATCAAATGTTCGCAAATGTGCCATCCGGTGTCGGTTCGAAAGGAAAAGTGAGATTGGGAGGAAAAGAAATAGAAGAGGTTTTGGAAGAAGGAGCGAAGTGGGCTGTGGACAATGGGTATGGATGGGAAGAGGATCTGGAATTCATTGAGGAGAAAGGACAGATGAAAACCGCTGATTCTTCTCTCGTTTCTGAGGATGCAAAAAGGAGGGGGATACCTCAGCTCGGTTCACTGGGTGCAGGAAATCACTTTTTGGAGATTCAGCGAGTTGAGGAGATATACGAGCCGGAGGTGGCAAAGACTTTTGGCATCGAAAACAAAGGACAGATTGCTGTCATGATTCATACAGGTTCTAGAGGTTGCGGACATCAGATCTGCACAGATTACCTCAGAGTTTTGGAGAGAGCTGTGAGAAAGTACAACATAGACCTGCCAGACAGACAGCTCGCCTGCGCACCCGTCAAATCCAAAGAAGCTGAGGACTACTTCAAAGCCATGGCCTGCGGTGCAAATTTTGCTTTTGCAAACAGACAGATGATTACACATTGGGTAAGAGAAGCTTTCGAAAAAACTCTCAATTATTCTGCAAAGGACATGGGATTAAAGGTCATCTATGACGTTTGTCACAACATCGCAAAACTAGAGGAGCATGAGGTTGACAAAAAAAGAAAGAAAGTCTATGTGCATAGAAAGGGTGCTACCAGAGCATTCTGCAAAGGCCTGGAACAGGTGCCAACAGAATACAGATCGGTTGGTCAGCCTGTTCTGATTCCTGGAGACATGGGAACGGCCAGTTATCTGTTGGTCGGGACAGAGCAGGCGATGAAGGAAACCTGGGGAACCACTTGTCATGGTGCAGGCAGGCTAATGTCTAGAACCAGAGCCAGACGAGAGTTTAGGGCCAATGAGATCATCGACGCACTAAAGAAAAAAGGTACTTACATACGTGCAGCTAGTTTGAAAGTTGTTACGGAAGAGGCTCCAGATGCGTACAAGGATGTCTCACAAGTTGTTGAGGCTGTTGAGGGAGTGGGAATTTCTAGAAAAGTTGCCAAAATGACTCCCCTCGGAGTGGTAAAAGGATAAAAGCCAAAAGATTTTTTGGGGTTGAGCACGCAAAACTTTAAATATAAGATGGGCCATTACATTACGTATACTTATTACTTTGCAAAAACAAAAAAATTTAAAAATATTTGGATTTGAAGATGGTAAGAAGAACGAAAGAAAAAGTTGAAGAAGTCACAAAGTGCCCGGAGTGTGGAAGCACGCGCCTGACACGTAATTATGACAGGGCAGAACTTATTTGTGAAAATTGCGGGCTGGTAATAGATGAGGCTTTTATTGATGAGGGACCAGAGTGGCGAGCCTTCGACTCAGAACAGAGAGAGAAAAGAGCCAGAACAGGAGCACCCACCACGCCCACGATTCATGATAAGGGATTGTCCACGGAAATTGGTTGGAAAAACAAGGATTCTTATGGAAAATCAATACCCACGCGAAGCAGAGCACAATTGTACCGATTGAGGAAATGGCAGAGGAGAATACGAATTTCAGATGCAACAGAGAGAAACCTTGCATTTGCATTATCAGAATTGGATAGATTGGCAAGTGGTATGGGATTGCCGAGGGATATCAGAGAGAATGCGGCAATGATTTACAGGAAAGGAGTGGAAAAGAATTTGATAAGAGGGCGGTCTATAGAAAGTGTTGCCGCTGCTGCGCTTTACGCAGCTTGCAGACAGTGCGGAGTTCCTAGAACCCTGGATGAGATAGCGGGTGCGTCGAAGGTGAACAGGAAAGAAGTTGGACGTACCTATCGCTTTCTAGCCAGAGAATTAAAGTTGCAGCTCATGCCAGCATCCCCTGCAGATTACATTCCAAAATTCGCTTCAGACCTCAAATTAAGTGGCAGAGTCGAGTCGAGATCTCAGGAAATACTGAAACAAGCTGTAGATAATGAACTGACATCTGGTAGAGGACCAACAGGTGTTGCTGCTGCTGCCCTTTACATTGCATCAATTCAATCTGGGGAAAGGCGAACTCAGAGAGAGGCTTCAGAAGTTGCAGGAATCACCGAAGTTACCATTAGAAATCGTTATAAGGAACTAATAGAAAAACTTGGCATCAATTTAAGGGTTTGAAAGCCCCGGTTTGCCAGTCTGCTCAAAAGTGACTTCCTCCTGCGACTAAAGTCGTGGGCTTTCTTGCATTGATGTTGTAAAAGAAACGGGAATATCGAAATATTTTGAGTGATTTTGAAGCAGTAAAGGGCAATTTTAGATAAAATGTTGCCCTTTTAAAATTGAAAAGCGATCGGTAATAAAGAAAAAAGAATCATCTTCCCTCCACTTTCTATATCCTTGACAAATGAGCAATCACATCTTTTTAGAAAATTAGGGTTTGGAAAATTAGGGGAGAGATAGAAAGAGTAGGGTATGATGAGTGAGTAGATAGGAGTTTTTCACAAAGGACCTGGAAGCAAGGCAGATCCCAATACTATTCCAAAAATGCTTGCAAGCTGAGAGATACACATCGTCGGCCACAGACACGGACATGGAGCTGCGGCTGTGCACTCCAAGTGGGTGCAAATTATATCGAGCGAGCGCCAAGCAAAATCTCTAAAACAATAATTTAAGCAGGATGACAGTACATCGCTTAGATCGCAGATGTTTTCAAGCACTGCCACTCCAACTTTTGTGTTAGCTACGGTATCTAAAATGCCGCATGCGCCATCTACGGTTGTGCTCACCACTCTCCAGCATGCTGCATTTGTAAAACTATCAACCAAATAGCATAAACTCTCCATAGAGGTAATTATAACCTCCGCAACACTTTCTATAAATGTAGTTGCTACGTGCCCTATTTCTCCCAAACCCAAGCAAGGATCCTGCAAGCTCTTCGCCTCTCTCCTTAGGGTAAAATATAGGGGTTTTTATACCTATTCTACAGAGAATATGGACAAATATTTTGGGATACGTGTTCTACATATTTCAAAGAGGACTCATGTAGATTTTTTATTCAGGCATGCAATAATCTGACAGGTTTGCTTGCTAAGACTTCGATCTTAAAGGGCTTTTTGGAATATGAAGGGGGAAAGATTTGCTTACTGTCTGCTTAATTTCCTAAATTCCCACTAAATTAGGTATTAGATTGGCTACTCGATAGACTATCCATGATTTTGAAAAACGCTAAAGGGAAGATTTTTATGCAGCTCTTTAAGGAGAGTATAGGGGAGAAAATTAGAACCTATAGGTATATATAGAAAAAAAGCGATTTGTTATTTATGGAAGTCGTTGGCAGTTTGTGCACATTGTTGATGACAATAATTCCTTGTTTAGGCTCGTTGTTATCAAGTTCTTATCTTCCATGCATTCCTTGATTATTTGGTCTTTTCTTTTCGCAGTATTGTTTGATACCCTACTGCATGGGTTTATGCCTTATTTTTCCGTCCATGTGTCCATGCTGTTTTCCCTTGTGCGCATGCTCTTCTCCATTGCTTATCCTCGGCGCAGGCGTTCTTATATGCACCATGTGCTTAACGGATATGCTATCATCCATTTTGGGTTGTTGTGGAATTCTTCAAGGGCTTGATATTGAAATTCTACAGTGCGAAAGCCTGTTTCGCACATTCCCCATCGAAAGAGTCAGCACTTGGATAAGCAAATCTGGAGGTTGCCTTATCTGCCTGTTTGGGACTTGATGAATGAAAGGAATTAAAGGATGATAGAAGAAATATTGATACTACAAGTAAAAGTGACGGAAGGCAATATCTCACCATTAGTCTGTTTTGTGGATGTAATAGGTGCGTGTCCGGGTCTTTGCTTTATACTATCTGGTTTTGCGTGTTTATTTAGCGCGGTACCATGTGAATTTTTAGGTGCGTGTCCGGGTCTTTGCTTCATTGCTTGCCCCTTCACATGCTTTGGGTGTTGCTTTCTTCCAGGTCTTTGCTGCCTGGTCTCAGGTGCAGCATTAGGTGCTTCTCCAGGTCTTTGCTTTTGCGTTCCCAGCATCTGCACAGGTCTTTCTCTAGTCGCATCAGAAATGACTGTCGCCTCTGCAATAAATGATTTGGTTTGCCCTCCCATTCTATCAGTTGTGGGAGCCTGATACTTTCTCCTTTCCTATTTTTGAAATCTTTAAATTATAAGGGTATTTTGCATCGAAAAGACCGCAAAAACAGCAGCAACGTCAGTCGATGGCACTATCGAGCAGATAAATGAAGAGGATATTGCGGCTTACAGGGTTCTGGATCCCGAAAGAAAGGGACGCGAGACGAGGAAGTTTCTGCTCGATGCAATGGAACAGCCGGAAGATGAGGGGGAAGATCGAATTTAAGCTGCGGAAAAAAGGCATGATGATACTCGTCTCCTCATTCAAGCTAGAGAAGGAGGAGGTTGTTCCCTTTTACTACATGAGACAGGCGGTGGAGAGGCTGTTTGGATTCTCGAAAGATGATCTGAGACTGATTCCACTTCGAGTTCACAAGGAAGAGACGTTGAGAGGCTACCTGCTGCTCACGTTCATGGCACTGGTGGTATTTGTGCTGTTAAAGAGAGCAATAGGAAAAAAACATACGGTAGAGGAAGTGCTTCTGACTATGAGGAACTTGAAATGCAAGGTATGCGACAGCGAGATACTTATCCCGGAGTTAACGAAGCAGCAAAAAGAGCTCGTAGAAAAATTGGGCATCATAATGCCTAAAAAAATGGGAATTTAGGAAATTCTTACCTTTTTATCTACAAAGAGAGCGCAAAAGAGGGGGTTGTGATGCTTTTTTTTTGTCATCTGATCCCGGTGCAATTTGTGCAGAAAAATCAACGAGACGATCAGAAATGATTAGAAACTGATAAAGAAATCCTGGAGCGCTAGAACTAGATGAAAATACGCTAGCGCAAAAAAGAAAAAGGTATTTTTGTTAAATACCTCTTATTTTGCATGTATCTAGCTGATAAGCTCTGCTTAGCACAAATTCTTCCTTTGAGACTAGGGTATAGATATCCAAGTCGCTATCACGCGTTTAAACTGCTGGACACACTGGACACGTGGCTGACTGGCACGCAGCTGTCTGGACTAATATTCCACACAGGTCTAGTGAGGAGCTACCAAATTGGCCCACGCATGAATCTATGCCGGTTGACACAATTTCTCCGAGCAGACCTATCCCGGCCGCTCCGCACGTTCCGCCACATCCAATCAATGCACCAAGTGGACACAGCGAACTCAAGCATGCTGCTCCAAGTGTTCCGAACAGGCCTATCACGCCTGCCCCGAGTGACCCGCCACACCCAATCAATGGAGCAAGAGGGCACAGCAGAGGACAGATCGAGCCCATACATCCGGTTACAAGTGTTCCGAACAGGCCAACACATGCACTTGCAGGGCATACCACCCCTATGCAGCTTCCGATCAGACCTAGTCCTCCGACACAAATTCCACCACAAATGGCAGATATGCACGCCGCTCCGAGTGTACCTACAAGGCCGAGTATAGCCACAATTATTGTTACTGTTACAGGATCCATTTTTATGCCTCCTATTTTGTTTGGATAGTAAATGCAAAGTCTATTATTTAAAACTTCTGATTGTTTTTTAATTATAAGACTCGAACGTGCCTGGCCACAACATGAAAATAACAACATTCATAGGGTTAAAGATAAAAGGTCTGCCGAGAAGCTCGAGCAGCAGATTGCCCAATTTTAGCTGATGCAAAATGACTAGATTGGAGTGTTTAAGAGCTACAGGGAGACATATAATAAAAGTTAAAAAACCCAAAGGCATTGAGTTATTTAAGCGAGATTTGTTTTTGGTGACATCCCCCGTGACTTTAGTCGTGGGCTTTCTTGCGATGGAAAGGTAAAAAAAAGATGGCAGAGCGAACAGATTCAACAATGAGCGAAGGAATCCGGAGATATTTTAATCAGATTGAAAAAGAGACAAGGGATGCTTTTGGGCTTGCTAAAGTGGCGAGAGGAAAAGGAAAGGACCCCTCCCTAAAAGTTGAAATCCAGCTCGCGGAAGATCTAGCATCGCGAGTTGAGGCAATGATTGGAGCCAAAGGAATTGCAAAAAAAATAAGAGAACAAATGAAGATCAAAAATAGCAGAGAAGAAGTGGCTCTGCAAATATCAAAAGAGGCAGGGGCCAATGAATTTGCCAAGAGTGGATCTGTTTCTATCGCGATTGACAAGGCCGTGAGAAGCGGTCTTGCGGTGTTGACAGGTGGGGTGTTGGTTGCTCCGATCGAAGGAATTGCGGGAGTGAAGATAAAGAGAAACTCAGATGGTACTAGATATGTAGATCTCTTTTTTTCGGGGCCGATTCGCTCAGCCGGAGGTACGGCACAGGCTCTAACTGTGCTGATAGCAGACGTTGTGCGAAGAGAGCTGGGTATTGGCAGATACACACCAACAAAGAAAGAAATTGAGAGATACAAAGAGGAGGTTTCTCTATATAAACAGGTTGCCTCACTGCAATACTCACCATCACCCGAGGAAACAGAAGTGATTATCAGGGGATGCCCGGTTTGCATCGATGGGGAGCCAACCGAATCAAGAGAGGTCCAGGGGAACAGGGATCTAAAGAGAGTTGAGACGAATAGAATAAGAGGGGGAGCCATGCTGGTTTTGGCTGAAGGGTTGTGCCTCAAGGCACCAAAACTTCAAAAATTGGTCAAACGGCTTAACATACAAGAATGGGATTTTTTGGGAGAGGCACTTGACGAGAGAGAGAAAAGCAAGGGCAAAGGGACTCTCGGGAAAAACGAGGTACGCCCCTCAGCAGCCTACATAAAAGAGATCATCGCAGGCAGACCCGTTTTTGCTCACCCCTCTAGAGAGGGCGGCTTTTGTTTAAGATACGGCAGAGCGAGAAACAGTGGATTTGCTTCGGTCGCCGTCAACCCTGCAACGATGTGCTTGCTGGACAACTTTCTTGCCATTGGTACGCAGATCAAGATGGAAAGGCCTGGAAAAAGCGGAACCATTGCTTCGTGCGAGGATGTAGAAGGACCAACTGTTTTAATGAATAATGGGGATCTGCTTCAAGTTAGCAATTTGGAGGAGGCGAAACAGATCAAATCGAAGGTGCGGGAAATTACAGGAGTAGGAGAGATGCTAATACCTTACGGGGATTTTCTTGAAAATAATGTTTTATTGATACCAGGCAAATACTCCCTCGAATGGTGGATCCAGGACTTGGAAGACGGGTTGGATGTCCTACCGACGGAACAGACCCCTGAAAAAATAAAAGAGGCAGATGATAAAGCAGAGTGCATACTAAGGGAAAGATTTGATGATGTCGATGTTAGACAACCCTCGGCAGAACAGGCCTTTGCCATCAGTTCAACTTTTGATGTTCCTCTTCACCCAAACTACAACCTGTTTTGGCACGATTTGACCTTGGAGGAAGTGTCAGAACTATCGCAGCACATAAAGGAAAAAGGGAAGTATGAAGAAGGGAAGTTGGTGCTGCCTTTTGAGGATTCAATAAAGAAGCTGGTAATTAAGCTCGGTGCGTTGCACCTGCAAAGAGGAGATTTCCTTATCTTCGAAAAATATGCATACCCTCTGATCAGGGGATGTGGATTTGATGTTGATAAGGGAGGAATATACGAAAAGAGAAGTTTTGACCAATTTGCAAACGCGGAAATCTTGACTCTGGATTTGGTGTCAAAGCTATCAAGCGTGAAAATTATGCCCCGTTGCTTAACTAGAATCGGAGCGAGAATGGGCCGGCCCGAAAAAGCGGCACCGAGAAAGATGCAGCCATCCCCCAATCTGCTTTTCCCAGTTGGAAATTTTGGGGGAAAACAGCGGATCTTACAAGAGGCTGCAAGGAACAAAGAGACAAGCCTGGAGATTGGCTTGCGCAAATGCAAAAAATGTGGACTTGAAACCTATTTGTTCAAGTGCAGCAGATGTGGGACCCATACATATCCACCGAAAAGAAGAATAGTAAAACAGGAGATAGATCTATCGAAGGAGCTAGCCGATGCCCAAGAAAATTTGGGGGAGTTTGTTCTCCAAAAGATTAAAGGAGTCAGGGGTCTCGTATCAGAGAGCAAAACACCGGAGGTCTTGGAAAAGGGCATACTGAGAAGCAAACAAGGGGTTTGGGTGTTTAAGGACGGAACCGTACGTTTCGACCAAACAAATGCTCCCCTAACTCATTTTAAACCTTCGGAAACGGGCACTTCCATCAAAAAGTTGAAGGAACTCGGCTACACCCACGACTGCTTCGGAGAGGATCTGAAGGACAAAGATCAATTGTGCGAACTCTTACCCCAGGACATTATACTGCCTTTAAAAGGGGGAAAGTACCTATTGGCTTCAGCAAAATTCGTGGATGATCTTCTTGAGAAATTCTATGGACTGGATAGATATTATAACGCAGAAAACCTCGAAGATATGGTTGGTCAGTTGGTCATAGGTCTCTCGCCCCATACCTCGAGCGGAATAGTCGGCAGGATAATAGGTTTTACTCGAGCGGGGGTGGGTTGGGCTCACCCTTATTTTCACGCATCAAAACGGCGTAACGCGGATGGGGACGAAGATGCGGTTATGCTCTTGATGGATGCTCTTCTGAATTTCTCTCAATCGTATTTGCCAGAAAAAAGAGGAGGGAAAATGGATGCCCCTCTGATTTTGACGACTCGAATTAATCCTCTAGAAGTGGATGAGGAAGTTCACAATTTGGATATGCTTCCGAGATATCCTCTGACGTTTTATCAAGCCACCCTCAGACAAGCTCATCCCAAGGATGTCGAAGAAAAGATGAGGTTGGTCAGCACATGCTTGGGAACGAAAGACCAGTACGAAGGATTTTACTTTACTCACCAGACAAGTGATATTGCATCTGGCCCGTTGGTTTCAGCGTATAAAACTCTGGAATCGATGGAAGATAAGATTCGTGCACAACTGGAGCTCGCAAAAAAAATAAGGGCAGTTGATGAGAATGATGTGGCTTCAAAACTCATCAGCTCTCACTTTTTGAGAGACCTGGTTGGCAATATGAGGACCTTCAGCAAGCAATCATTTCGTTGCCTGAATTGCAATGCCAAATACAGGAGAGTGCCCCTTCAGGGCAAGTGCCTAAAATGCGGTGGAAAACTGACGCTCACTGTTCACGAACTGTCAATAAAGAAGTATTTGGATATTGCAAAAGAGCTGACGCAAGACTACGAAGTTCCGTTTTACCTGAAGCAAAGGCTCAAGCTTATTGAGGCAAATCTTGATTCTATGTTTGAAAAGGGCAGAACTAAGAAAACAAAGATCACAGATTTTCTGTGACCTGTATTTGATAGAAGTGGATTGTTGCAGGAATGAGTTATCCAATAGGGCTTATGGAAATTTTCGTTGGTGTATCTCTCTTCTCACAAACAATCCGTACTCTTTGAGAGAAATTGCCTGCCTCCCCCAAAAATTGATTGCATTCTGTATCATCACACTTTCCTCATGCACATAACAACTACAGCATCACGTCACTGTCTTTTCTGAATTAAAGACTGATGAGTTAAAAAATAAAAAAAGGTGGCTAGGTTTTTAAATACCTAGAAAGTGCAAAGGGGTATGCATGGTTCACATATCTCGGCCAGGTAGCCTGCAAGCGGAGGGTAGCAAAGCAGGGAAATCCAAGGGTTGCAAGGGCAACAAAACATAACAGTACCTACAGTCACGTAACAAACAAGGTTCGGAGAGCAACACCCACACCAGTTGGAACAACAACACAAGGTACAGCTACTTAGCTCCAAGCAAAGGGGCATGCAGGGTATGCCCGAAATCGCATCCGTGACTGGTAGGAGCATATCAACAATTCGCCCCAAAAGTCCTGAGCAAGTTTCAACTATTTTGTCTAATATTCCGGATAATTTTTCAAATAGCCCGAGTTCAACATCCATTTTTTCCTCCTACTTCTTAAATAGTGTTTCTTGTTTTATAAAACTTTCTGGTTTTTAAGGCTTTTAGAGGTTTATATTTTTGCTTTTTAGAGGCTAGCCGACTAAACAAGATGTTTTTCCTTAATAATATCCATCAAAGAAAATTATAAGCTTTGTCTGGCCTTGAATTTTTTGGGACTGCAAAGCATCAATAATTTTTTATTCCCTCAATGTTTTACTAAGAGGCATGACCAGAATCAGACCGTTTAAGGGAATCCAGTTTAACGCAAGAAAAGTAGACAGTTTGGATAGGGTAATGTCTCCCCCGTATGATATTATAGCGCCGGAGATGCAATCTCAATTGTACAAAAAGAGCGATTATAATCTGGTGAGGGTTATCTTGGGAAAAGAAGAGAAAGGGGACAACAAAAGAATAAACAAGTATACAAGAGCAGCAACTCTCTTTGAACAATGGAGAAGAAAAGGTATACTAAACCAGTCAAAGAAATCAGCCGTGTATCCATACCAAATAAAGTACGAGTCAGATGGAGAACAGAGAGAGCTTAATGGATTTTTTGCATTGCTGAAGCTCGATCCATCTTATAGTTGGATTAAGGCTCATGAATCAACCCTCTCAAAGCCAAAGTTGGACAGATTGAACTTAACGAGAACCGTAAATGCAAATCTAGAGCCTATTGAAGTCCTCTATCCAGATGAAAAAAATAAGGTAGACGGGATTATAAAAGATTCTATAGGCGATTCTTCCCCCAACATATCAGTTAATGGTTGGGATGGGTTCAGACACTTCCTATGGAATCTGGAGGATGAGGCAGTTTTAGAAGAAATTACAAAGCAATTTGAAGATAAGATCTTATTTATAGCGGATGGCCATCACAGGTATCAAACCGCCATAGATTTTATGCAGGAAACTCTCAGCAAGAACCCAAGGTTGCCAGAGGATTCCCCCCTTAGGTACAGAATGGCTGTGCTGGTAAACATGCAGCATCCTGGATTGACTATTTTGCCAACCCATCGTTTAATCCACAGCGTTCAAGGATTTGAGCCAAAAAGACTGCTGACAAACGTCAAACCTTATTTTGAAATAGAAAAACTGAGAATAGGTAAAAATCCGGACTCTAAAACAAAAGGGGAAGAGTTAATGAGAACGATTGGAGAAGAAAAGGGCAGATCAAAGATTTTCGCCTTTTATCCCCAAACTGCGAGAAAGGATGGTTTGTGCTATCTACTAACACTTAAGGATATTTCGGTGATGAATGAAATTGAACAAGGGCATTCCAAAGTTTGGCGAAGATTGGATGCGGCTGTGCTGCATTCTCTTCTCTTGGCTCAATGTTTGGGAATTAACAAAGGCAGGGTAGAAGAGCACGTAGCATACACGAAATCTAGTGAAGAAGCAATCAGTCTAGTTGACGAGGGAAAATATCAAGCAGCGTTTCTTTTAAACCCAACAGGGATAGAAGAACTGAAGGATGTTGTTCTGGCCAACGAGCTCATGCCCCAAAAATCAACCTATTTCCTGCCAAAGCTGCTGAGTGGATTGGTCATGAATTCCTTTTGAGTGATTGAAGTTTCAAGTGAATAACAAAAGCGGATAAAAAGACAGAGGGAAGGGCAAACTTTATAAATTCGAATTATGATTATTATAATCATGAATCTAAAGTTTGTAAATAGGAAATCCGAAAAGAGGTTCCTTGAAGATAGCTATAAGAAAGGAGGATTGCAGGTTATAGTTATATATGGAAGGAAAAGGGTTGGAAAAACAGAACTAATAAAAGAGTTTATCAAAGATAAAGATGCGATCTACCTTCTTGCCGATCAACGGGGGACTGCAAAAAACTTAGAAAGATTTGCAAAACAGCTCCAAGAGTTTTTTTCTTTGCCCCCTTTAAAAATCGATTCTTTTGAAGATGCTTTCAAAATTGTTGTTGGGAAAGTAAAGAAAAAAAAGCTAATAGTGGTGATTGATGAGTTTTCATATCTTATAGAAAAGGATCATGCCCTGGCTTCAGTATTTCAATTTAGTATAGATGAGATCTTAAAGAAGACAAACATCTTTTTAATTTTATGTGGCTCAAGCATAGGCATGATGGAGAGAAGCGTTTTGAGTTATAAAAGCCCCCTTTATGGACGAAGGACTGGTCAGATTAGACTCAAGCCAATAGAATTCAAAGATTTGAAAAGCTTTTTTCCAAAATACTCGATGAGGGAATTGGTAGAAGCATACGGTATCTTGGGTGGAATCCCTGCTTACCTCAAATTGTTTGACCCAAACGTAGATGTCTTCAAAAACATTGAAGATACTTTCTTTATAAAGGAACATTTGTTCTATCAAGAACCGGAGATAATTCTCAAAGAAGAATTAAGGGAACCGAAGGTGTACTTTAATTTACTCGAGGCCATGGCTAAAGGAAGAACTAAGCTCACAGACATTTCAAATCTCGCGGGAATAAATGCCAAAGATGCGGGTTCCTACCTAAACACTTTGATGGAGCTTGATCTGGTCGAAAGAATTTATCCAATAACGGAGAAGAAACCCAAAAGCAAAAAAACCATTTACTTTATTAAAGATAATTTTTTTGTTTTCTGGTTCAGGTTTATCCTGGGAAACAGAGAGAGAATTGAGAGAGGACAACCCGAAGTTTTATTGGAAGAAATAAAGAAAGAGTTTCAAATGCATATTAGTAAAATTTTTGAAAAAGTTTGCATGGAATTTTTGTGGACTAAGCAGTCATTCCCATTTACAAAGATAGGAAAATGGTGGTCCAGGGAAAATGAAATAGATCTAGTTGCTTTGAACAAGCAAACAAGGGAAATATTGTTTGCAGAATGCAAGTGGCAGGACAAGAAGGTCGACGAGAGGGTCATAAAAAATCTAATAGAAAAATCAAAGCTTGTTGATTGGAATAAAAATAAAAGAAAAGAGCGTTTTGCCCTGTTCTCAAGATCTGGCTTTACCGGAGCTTGCTTGGATTTTTGTAAAAAAAATAGGGTGATGGTGTTTGACATCGATTCTTTGGAAGAAATATTTAAAGGCGACCAAAAGGGAAATGGATAAAGAAGAGATCAAGCATCGTCTCTTTTAAACCCAATAGGGATAGAAGAACTGAAGGATGTTGTTCTGGCCAACGAGTTCATGCCCCAGAAATCAACTTATTTCCTGCCAAAGCTGCTGAGTGAATTGGTCATGAATTCCTTTTGAGTGATTGAAGTTTCAAGCTGAAGTTTCAAGCCATTCCCAGAAGTTTCTAGGGAGTCGAAAGCCCAGCATTGGCTTGGGCGGTCTTTCCAATAGGTTCTTGGCTACTAATCTCCCATAAATGTCCTCAAAACTTTTTAATTTTTTCTTGCTTTTTGTTAAAATTTGGGATATTTTTTAAACTTTGATTCTTTTGAAATTTGTTAAGAAATTCTTGAAAATTAAATATTAGAACGGCAGACTGTGTGAAAACTTCTGAGCATTCTGAATATTGGACATAAAGTTATCGAAAGTGTTTGCATCACCAAAACTATTTATATCTTATATATATTTTATATATATGAAGAAGACAAAAGTTGAGCTCAAAACAGAATTGAAAATAAAAGGCATTCTGGGCTTTATGAGAAAGAAAGTTACACCATTCGGCACCGGTGCGAAGGTAGACTGTCCTAAGGAATACTTGGGTAAAACTGTTTATCTGGTGATCACAAAAGAATGAGGAGGATGAAGAAATGAAATATATTAGTGGCGTTAATAGAAAACAGATGATACTATTCCCAGAAATCATCGATGAGTACATTGAGGCCAATGATCCCGTTCGGTTTATAGATGCTTTCGTAGATAGCTTAGACCTAAAAGAACTCAGTTTTAGGCATGCTGAGTTTGAGCCTACGGGCCGTCCACCCTATCATCCTGCCGACCTATTGAAACTCTATATTTATGGCTATCTCAACCGTATCCGCTCGAGCCGATGCTTGGAGAAAGAATCCAAGAGAAATGTGGAATTGATGTGGTTGCTTAAAAAACTGACTTCAGACTTTAAAACCATCGCAGACTTCAGGAAGGACAATGCAGATGCCGTGAAGAAAGTGTGCAAAGAATTTGTTTTTCTGTGCAAGCGACTTGAGCTATTTGGTGGAGAACTCGTAGCAATAGATGGAAGCAAATTTAGGGCAGTCAATTCAAAAAAGAGAAATTTTAACGAGAGAGAGCTGAGGGAGAAGCTCAAGGGAACAGAGGAAAAGATAGAAGGATATCTGAGAGAGCTCGAGGAAAATGACGAGAAAGAATCGGGAGTAAATTCTCCAGATGGACGGGAATTGGAAGCAAAGACGGGAGAGTTTAAAGAGAGGAGAGGAGAATACAAAAAGCTTCTGGAGCGGCTAGAAGAGTCAGGAGAAACCCAAATTTCTCTAACCGATCCCGATAGCAAGGCAATGGTAAATAATCAGAGGATAGGAGTCTGCTACAATGTGCAGATATCAGTTGACGAGAAAAATAAGCTTATCCTTGATCACGAGATAACTAATGAGGTTACAGACACTGGGCAACTCGGCAAGATGGCTGGGAGAGCTAAAGAAGTTCGGGGGGTTGAGGAGCTAGAGGTACTGGTAGATAAAGGTTATTACGATGGGGACCAAATAAAGGAATGTTTGGAGAACGGGATAATTCCTTATATTCCCGAAAAGCAATGGAAGGGAGGTTTCTCTCTAAGTAAATTCAAATATGATAAGCAAAGAGATCTGTATATCTGTCCAGCAGGAGCTGAGCTCAGGTTTACAAACCTAGCTAGGTCCCATGGGAAATTGTAC
>Ga0209121_10002881_pt1 | contig 17091 bp, 16 predicted proteins | sample Cruoilmetagenom3_FD_187292 | JGI IMG/M metagenome (GOLD analysis project Ga0209121, IMG submission 187292) | Oil polluted marine microbial communities from Coal Oil Point, Santa Barbara, California, USA - Sample 3 (SPAdes) (version 2) | ecosystem: Environmental > Aquatic > Marine > Oil seeps ... | reverse complement strand
TTGGACCCCGAAGAAGTCCTCTTGGATAGAAAAGCTGAAGAAGCGAGAGAAAAGAATTTAGAGAGATTAGAATTTCCAATTTCCCCTTTTTTGATAAAAGCAGTTTTTGGAATATGCTTAGTGCTTTTTTCAATTATTTTTTTGCGGCTTTTTTATCTCCAAATAGTTGAAGGAGAAAATTATCAGCGAAGAGCGGAAAATAATCGTACTCATTATTATATTATTAGCGCTCCTCGCGGAATAATTTATGATAGGTATGGGGAACCATTGGTTTTTAATAGTCCATCTTTTAGCTTAGTGATGGTTCCATTAAATTTACCAAAAAAAGAGCAAGAAAGAGCAGATATTATAGAAAAGGTTGTTGACATTTTTAATATAGAAAAGACAGAAATTGATATCTTGCTCAAGGATTACAAAACAATTTATTCTTTTCAACCAATTTTGATTAAATCAAATTTGGATATAGTAGAAGTGCGGCGTTTTGAAACGACAATAAAAAGCAACTCAGGGTTCAGTGTTATTTCTGATTATAGCCGATATTATCCGTTTAAAGATGCATTTGCCCATGTCTTGGGATATATTGGCAAGATTTCTCTGGAAGATATTTTTAAATACAAAGACTATCCTTTAGCCAGTATGGTGGGAAAAGATGGTTTGGAAGCTTATTATGAAAGAATTTTACAAGGCAAAGCAGGAAAAAGAATAGTTGAGATGGACGCTAATTTTAATATTCAAAAAGACCTGGGCTCTATTCAACCTAAAAAAGGCGAGGATATTATAACTACGATAGACAAAGATTTACAGATAGTATTTTATAATTCTTTAAAAGAAAGGGTTGAAACGTTAGGTGCTCAAGGCGCTGCTGGTATTATCTTAGATACTAAAACAGGGGAAATTCTATCTTTAGTAAGTGTACCAAGTTTTGATCCAAATATTTTTACCAAAGGCTCGCCTCGTGAGTTAATAGACAAATATCTCCAAAGTTCCTCTCTTCCACTTTTCAATCGCGCCATTAGCGGCCTTTATCCCCCTGGGTCTGTCATTAAACCACTTATGGCTTTGGCCGCTTTAGAGGAAAATATTATTGACCCTGATCGAGAAATATTTACTGATGGCAAGATTGTTATTACAAGTCCTTATGACCCGCAACAAAAATATGTTTTTAACGATTGGAGAAATCATGGATGGGTGGATATGAGAAAAGCAATCGCTGTATCCTGTAATGTTTATTTTTGGGCAATAGGTGGCGGATGGGAAGAAATTTCCGGTTTAGGTTTAGCAAAAATTAAAAAATATTGGTTAGCATTTAACCTTGATAAAAAATTGGGAATTGATTTATTTGGAGAAGCCCAATCAGTATTGCCTGATATTCAATGGTTAAGAGAACATCGGCCTAACGACCCATCTTGGAAATTAGGAGATACTTACAATATTTCAATCGGAGAAGGTGGTGTTGCCTTGACACCATTACAAATGGCTGCTTATATATCTACTATTGCCAATGATGGTATTTTAATGCAACCGCATTTGGTAAAAGAAACAAAGAATTTTGAATTAGCAAAATTAAATGTTTCCCAAGAAAATTTAAAAGTAGTTCAAGAGGGGATGAAAGAAGTTATAAGCTCGGGAACGGCTATGTCTTTAAAATATCTTCCTTTTCAGGTGGCAGGGAAGAGTGGGTCTCCTAAATTTATCTCTGGAGGAAAAGAAAAATATCATGCTCTTTTTGGAGCATATACCCCTTATGAAGATCCTAAAATCACTGTTTTTGTCTTAATAGAAAGCCCACCAAGCCAAGTAGTTGTCACTTTACCAATAATTAAAGATATTTTGCAGTGGTACTGGGACAACAGGATGGATAGAGAAGATTAAAAATTATAAAATTAAAGACATATGAATAAAAACTATGTTACGCCTCAGGCATATAAAGTCCTCAAGCAAGAATTGGAGGAATTAAAAACTAAAAAAAGAAAGGAAATAGCCGAAATAATTCAGGACGCAAAAGAGCTTGGGGATTTATCAGAAAACGCAGCCTATCAGGAGGCAAAAGACGCGCAATCGGTTTTGGAGACGCGAATTTTGCAATTAGAGATGTTTCTTAAAAATATTTCTATTATTCGTCATGCTTCTAATAATCATCTTATAGAATTAGGTTCAACAATCGAGGTAAAAAGTTTAACTAAACATAGAAATAAAAAGGTGTTTGCTATTGTTGGGTCCCACGAAGCTAAGCCAATTGAAGGCAAAATTTCTAATGAGTCACCTTTAGGCAAAGCATTTTTAGGCCACAAAAAGAACGAGATAGTGCTTGTAAATACCCCACAAGGTGAGGTAAAATATAAGATATTGAAGATATCTTAAATTTATGTTATCTGATTTAATAAAAGAACGAATAAAAAAGATTAAAAAGCTGAGAAAATTAGGTATTGACCCTTATCCTGAAAAAACTCATCGTCAATTCTCTATCATTCAAGCGTTAGATAATTTTTCTATGTGGTCTCGCAATAAAAAGAGAATTATTTTAGCAGGAAGAATTTGGGGGATTAGGGGACATGGTGGCGCCGTTTTTGTAGATATTAAAGACCAAACTGAAAAGATTCAACTTTTATTTAAACAAGACAAGATTGGTAAAGACAAGATGAAATTTTTTCAAGATTTTTTTGATTTAGGGGATTTTTTAGAAACGCAAGGCATTCTTTTTAAAACAAAAAGAGGAGAAAAAACCTTAGAAGTGAAAAATTTTAAATTATTATCCAAGAGCTTGAGAGCATTACCAAAGGCGTGGTACGGATTAGAGAATGCAGAAGAACGTTTTCGCAGGCGTTATCTTGATTTATTGGAAAATGAAGAAGTGAAGAAGAAATTTATTCTTCGTAGTCAAATTATTTCTTCGATAAGAGAATTTTTAAACAAAAAGGAATATCAAGAAGTAGAAACGCCAATTTTACAGCCTTTATACGGCGGCGCATTTGCCAATCCTTTTGTTACACGCTTGGAGGCTTTAAAAATGAAAATCTATTTAAGGATAGCGCCAGAACTTTATTTAAAACGTCTCATTGTTGGTGGATTTGAAAACATCTATGAGATTGGAAAGTGTTTTAGAAACGAGGGTATGGACAGGGAACATAATCCCGAGTTTACTATGTTGGAATTATATAGCGCTTACAAGACCAGAGAAGATTTGATGAAATTAACAGAAGAATTATTTAAATTTTTGGTGAAGAGATTTAAAAAGGATATCCCTGATGCAAAAGTTTTTCTTAAAAAAACATGGAAAAAAGTTGATTTTGAGAAATTTTTAGAGAAAGAAATTGGATTAAATCTTTGCGATAATAAAGATGAATGGTTAAAGAAAGCAAAATCATTGGGTGTTCTTGTGGATAGGATAGATTCAAAGGAAAAAATAGCAGACGCTATTTTCAAAAAATTACGTGGAAAGATTATTAAACCAGCTTTTATTATTGACCATCCTTTAGAAATATCTCCTTTGGCAAAGAAAAAAATTGATGATCCTAAAAAGACAGCGCGTTTTCAATTTATTATTTTTGGTTCTGAAATAGTAAATGGTTTTTCTGAATTAAATGATCCAATAGATCAAAAAGAGAGATTTAAGGAGCAGGCAGAAATGAAGAAAAAAGGGGATATTGAAGCTCATCCACAGGATATAGATTATATTGAGGCATTGGAATATGGTATGCCGCCAACAGCGGGCTTGGGTATAGGCATTGACAGATTAGTAGCAGTTCTAACCCGCTCAGCTTCATTAAAAGAAGTAATTCTCTTTCCATTTATGAAGCCCCGCAAATAAAATCAAAATATGTTGGATATTAAACTCATTAGAGAGCAACCAGAAAAAATTAAAGAGGGCATTAGAAAAAAAGGTGCTGATGTTTCTTTAGTGGATAAAGTTTTAAAATTGGATGAAAAAAAGAGGAATTTATTACAAGAAATAGAAACAGTAAGAGCAAAAAAGAATACTGCTGAAAAAAAGATTATGAAAGAAAAAGACAGGGAGGGAATAATGAAAGTTTTAAAAGAAGCAAAAGTCTTTTTAGTTGGAAAGGAAAAAGAATTTGAGCAGATAGAAGAAGAATATAAAAAAACAATGGCTCTTATTCCTAATCCTCCTTTAGATTATGTTCCTGAAGGAAAAGACGAAGGAGGAAATGTAGTTATAAGGCAAGTAGGGAAAAAGCCAAAATTTAATTTTATTCCGCAAGATTATCTTTCATTAGGAGAAAAATTGGATATTATAGATACAAAAAGAGCGTCAAAAATATCAGGCTCTCGTTTTGGTATTTTAAAAGGAGGAGCAGCTATTTTAGAAATCGCTTTAATTAAATTTGTTTTTGATAAGCTAACAAAAAAAGGATTTACTCCGTTAATTCCTCCGGTTTTAATAAAACCTCGCCCTTTTTGGGGTATGGGTTATTTGGATAGAGGAGCAGAAGAAGTTTATTATTTGCCAAAAGACGAACTTTATTTAGTTGGGACAGCAGAACAAATGATTGGTCCAATGCATATGGATGAGGTTTTTGAAGAGAAAGATTTACCTCGTCGGTATGCAGCTTTTTCTTCTTGCTTTAGAAGAGAGGCAGGTTCTTATGGTAAGGATACAAAAGGTATTTTACGTGTCCATCAATTTGATAAGATTGAAATGTTCATTTTTTCCAAGCCCGAGGATTCAATAAAAGAACACGATTTTCTTCTTTCTATTGAAGAGGAGATAATGAAAGATTTGAAGATTCCTTATCAAGTGTTACAAATTTGTTCAGGCGACTTAGGCGATCCTGCCGTTGCTAAATATGATATAGAAGCATGGCTTCCAGGGCAGAATAATGGCAAGGGCCAATATCGTGAAACTCATTCTACTTCAAATTGCACTGATTTTCAGGCTAGACGGTTGAATATTAAATTTAAAAATAATACCACAGCCAAAAACGAGTTAGTTCATACTTTAAATGGTACTGCTTCAGCTATGGGAAGGATGATAATAGCAATTATTGAGAATTATCAAACAAAGGATGGAAAGGTAAAAATCCCAAAAGTTCTTTATCGTTATTCAAATGGAATAAAAGTTATTTCTTAAAATATATTTTATGAGAAAGAATCGCCGCGCTTCAAGAATTTACTGGCTGAGGATTAAGATATTTTTTATTATTCTTTTTATTATTTCTTTTTTAAGCCTTCTTTATTGGTTTATTTTTCTTTCCCCGTATTTTCAGATAAAGAAGATAATCATTGAGGGGTTTAATGAGTCATTTTCCAAAAAAATTGAATTAATTCTTGAGCAAAACAATCGACGTTTTACGCCCTTTTTAATTTATGAAATTTTTCCGCAATATCTTGAAAATAACAAAAGTTATGCGACTTTCTTTTCTTCTGATTTAGAGAGTTTGCTTTTGAAGCAATACCCAAAAATAGAAAAAATAGATGTAAGGCCAGATATTAGAAAAGCGACTTTGACTGTTAATATTCAACAAAGAACAATTGATTTTTTGTGGTGCATTAAGGATGATTGTTATTATATTGATAAAAACGGGGTAATTTTTGAAAAAGCTCCGGAAATACAGGGTTCTTTTCTAAAAAAAATAGTAGTTCTTGAAACAAAAAAAGGATTTTTAGGCGATAAAGTTATTTCTCCAGAGAAATTAGAAAAACTTGACAAAATATTTATTCTTGCTGATGATAAGGAAAGTCCAATTTCAATTGATTTTTTGGAAATTAAAGAAGAAAATTTTTTAAGCATAAAGATAGTTGTTAATGAGGGTTTTCATATCCTTTATAGCTTAACCGATGATTTTTCAGAAGTGCTTAAGATAGTAACGGAAATAAAAAAGCAAAAGCTGAAAGATGATTTTAGTAATTTAAAATACATAGATTGCCGATATCTTCCAAAAGTCTACCTTCAAACGCAGTGAGGAGGCAAGAAAGATATTGTCTCAAAAACCCGCTAATCGCTATTGTTTTTTCAACAACATCTTCCTCGCCTTTAGTTCCTGAGCTTGTCGAAGGGCTTCCTATTTAAGCTTTTAAACATTAAACATTTAAACTTTGTTATTTGCTATTTGTTAATTGTAAATTACTATTCGTTGTTGATTGATTGCTATGTTATAATATATTTAAATGGAAAAAACAGAAGTAGATTTAATCAATGAACGAATGCAGGTTAAAAAAGAGCAACTAACTCGGCAAGGGTTATCTATTCCCGAGGAGAAAGAATTAGTCGCTGAAACTGTTGAAGAAAGAATGGAGGAATCTTTAAAAGAAATGCCACCCGGCATCGATGTTATAAAGCCTGGTGTAGAAGAAAAAATGCCTTTTCCTTCCCAGATTAGTTCTCAGGCTCAGGAATCCTCTGACTCAATTATAGAAGAAGCGAGTATTAAATTATCCGAGCTTATAAGCATAGCAGTAGAAGAAAGTATTCCGAAAGCTGTTAGCACCGCTTTAAAAAGCGGTAATGCTTTTTTAATTGATAAATTACGCGATTCTTTAGCAGATAAATACTATCAAGTATTAAAAGATAAAAAGTTAATTTAAAAAATGTTTTTGTTGGGAATATTATTCATTTTAGTTTTATCAATTTTCTTGTTTTTCTTTATCAGAAAAAAGTTTTTTCATTTGGAGATTAAAAAAAGCTTAAATTATCAATTATTTTTAATAACGATACCACGAGATTTTCCTCCTCCAGCTGGAGGGACAGAACAGGGAAAACAAAAAACTTTTGTTGATTTTGTTTCTGTTTTTGAGCAGGCGTTGGAAAGCTTGAGCAGATATAAAAAAGAATTTATTTTTGAAATAGCGGTTCATAATAGTTCCCAAGAAATTTGTTTTTACGCGGCTTGTTTGAAAAAAGACACGCAATTTTTTGAAAAAACTCTTGCATCTTTATTTCCTTTTGCTCAAATTGAACCAGTAGACGACTATACAATCTTTTCTCCTGATGGGAAAGTTGTTGGGTCAGATTTTGCTCTGAAAGAGCCGTTTGTTTTACCAATTAAAACTTTTAAGTCTTTTGACCAAGATCCATTATCAACTGTTGTTAACGCTTTTACTAAAATAATTCCGCAAGGCGAAGGGGCGGCTTTTCAGATAGTAATAAAGCCAGATACTATCGGAATGAAAAAGAAATTTGCTGGCATCAAAAAGGCTCTTTTAGAGGGCAAAAGTTTGAATCAGGCAATATTAAAATCTTCTTCATTGATAAAAGAGTCATTGAAAAAGGAATCAACAGAAGAGTTAAAGCCTAAACCAGTTGATGAAAATCTGATCAAATTAATTGATGAAAAATTCCAATATCCACTTTTCTTTCTTAACGCCCGTTTATTGGCGTCAGCGCCTACTAAAGAACGCGCTGAAGAACTATTATCCCATTTAGAGGCTTCGTTTAGTTCTCTTTCGAATCCTACTGGTAATAGTTTGGAAATTAGAAAAATAAAGACAAAACAAGGATTAAAGAAATTGGTTTATGATTTTTCTTTTCGGCTTTTTAGGAGAAAAAAAGCGGTTTTGTTGAATTCTTTAGAAATTGCTACTTTATTTCATTTTCCACATCCTTTTTTGGAAAATTCCCGCTTAAAATGGTTAAGCTCTCGTAGCGCCCCAGTGCCTTTGAATTTACCAAAAGATGGAACAGTTTTAGGAAAAAATATTTTTCAGAGGGAAGAAAAGGAAATAAGAATTTTAGATGAAGACAGGCGGCGGCATATTTACATAATAGGACAGACGGGAACAGGTAAAACTTCTTTGATGAGGAATATGTTTGTTCAAGATATTACTGCAGGAAAAGGCGCTTGCTATATTGATCCTCATGGAGATACCGCAGAATATCTGATGGGGTTGATACCAGAATCCAGGCGTAAAGATATAATATATTTTAATCCTGGAGATTTTAAGAGATCATTTGGTTTAAATATGCTCGAATGGGACAAGCAATATCCTTTTCAAAAATCTTTTGTGACGAATGAACTTCTTGAGATTTTAGATAAACTTTACGATTTAAAAACAGTAGGGGGACCAGTTTTCGAACAATATTTCCGTAACGCACTGCTTCTTTTGCTTGACGATACTGAAATTCATACTTTGAATGATGTTCCACGTATTCTAATAAATCCTGATTTCCGCAAATCATTATTGGAAAAAACACCCGATCCGATGGTAAAGGAATTTTGGGAAAAAGAAGCAGAAAAAGCTGGTGGAGAATTGGCTTTGGCTAATGTTGCGCCTTATATCAATTCCAAGCTCAATCCTTTCTTGGCCAATGATTTAGTTAGACCTATTATTAGCCAGAAGAAATCATCCATTGATTTCCGAAAAGTCATGGATGAACAAAAGATTTTAATTATCAATCTTTCCAAAGGATTATTAGGAGACATAAACAGTTATCTTTTAGGAATGATAATTGTAGGAAAATTAATGATGGCGTCGTTTTCCCGCGTTGACATTCCAGAAGACCAGAGGAAAGATTTTTATCTCTATATTGATGAGTTTCAGAATATTACTACTGATACTATTTCCACTATTTTTTCTGAAGCCAGAAAATATCGCCTTAACTTAACGGTTGCCAATCAGTTTTTGGGCCAATTAAAAGAACCGATTCTTAAATCTGTTTTTGGTAATGTAGGTACGATTATTTCTTTTCGAATAGGCAATGAAGATTCTGAATTTTTGGCTAAATATTTTGCTCCGGTTTTCAGCGCTTATGATTTAATTAATCTTGATAACTTCAATGCTTATATCAAATTAACAATTCAAGGTCAGGTTTCGCGCGCATTTAATATAAAAATAAACAAGCCAATAGATTCTGATACAAAGAAATTAGAATTATTAAAACAACTTTCTTCTTCCAAATATGCTCGTCCTCGGAATGAAATTGAAGAAGAAATCCGCAAAGGATATAAATAATTTATTGTGTTTTCAATTCAATTTATAAAATTTCTTTTAGTAGGAGTTCTTAATACCGGAATTGACTTCGGTGTTTTAAATTTATTAATGTTTTCAACAGGAATTAGCTCTGGATTTGCCTATTCAATATTCAAAGCAATTTCCTTTATTTGCGGTGTTATAAATAGTTATATTTGGAATAAAAGATGGACTTTTAAGAAAGGAAACAAACTTGAGAAAAATGAATTTTCCAAATTCTTCACTATTAGCTTGATAGCGTTTGGCGTCAATATAGGCGTGGCTTCTGTATTAGTAAATATTGTAGGTCCAATTGGCGGGATTTCTTCTTATGTTTGGGCTAATATTAGCGCATTAGCGGCAGCTGGCTTTACTACTTTAATTAACTTTTTCGGCTATAAATACTTAGTTTTCTCAAGTCGTCCTGAGCATTAGCGAAGGATCTCTTTTAAACTCTTTTATTTTCTGCTACAATACATAAAATTATGGCTCAACTTGTTTTTTCTCGCAAATATCGCCCCAAAACATTTGCTGAAGTAATTAATCAAAAAAATACTATCAAGACTTTATCCAATGCCCTTTTACAGGGTCAAATTGCTCATGCTTATCTTTTTTCTGGTCCGCGTGGAGTAGGTAAGACAACCGTAGCTCGTTTATTAGCTAAATCTTTAAATTGCCAGAACCGGAAACCTAATGAATTTGAACCTTGCAATAAATGCGAGTCCTGTTTGGCAATTAATGCCGGGCATTCAATAGATTTGATAGAAATAGACGCGGCTTCTAATCGTGGAATTGAAGACGTTCGTTCTTTAAGAGATAATATTAAATTTCCTCCAGTTAATTCCAAATACAAGATTTTTATAATAGATGAAGCGCACCAAATAACTAAAGAAGGTTTTAATGCCTTGTTAAAAACCCTGGAAGAGCCGCCAGAATACGTAATTTTCATTTTAGCCACAACAGAACCAGATAAATTACTTGCGACTATTCTCTCTCGGGTTCAGCGTTATGATTTTAAAAAATTAAATTTAAATGATACAATTAAACGCCTCATTTATATCTGCAAGCAGGAAAAAATAAAATTTGAAGAAGAAGCATTGAGATTAATAACTCTTTATTCTGAAGGAGATCTGCGTGACGCAGAATCATTATTGGGGCAAATATCTTTAATAACCGAGAGAAATATTACCAAGAAAGCGGTGGAGGAATTAGTAGGAGCTATTAATTTTGAAAAGATCAAAAGATTTATTGACTGCTTGGCAAAGAGAAATAAAGAAAAAGCATTGGAATTTATTAGTAAAATCTACGATGAAGGATATGACTTGGAAGTTTTTAATAAAGAAGTATTGAATTATTTAAGAAAGATTTTATTACTTAAAGTTTCTCCGACATTAGGAAAATTACTGGAAAAAGATACAACTTCTGAGGAAATAACAACATTATTTAAGCAGGCAGAGTCTTTCGACACGCCTTATCTTGAGAAATTATTAGAAAGATTTATTGAAATTCAAATGCAATTGAGAAGAACTCCAATCCCTACATTACCTTTTGAAATATGCATTAGCCAAGAGCTTTAAATATTTATTGCCGGGTCGTCTAACGGTAGGACCTCAGGTTCTGGCCCTGGTAATCTTGGTTCGAATCCAAGCCCGGCAACTTTTTAAAATTATTTTTAAAATTTATGATTCTTTCAGACAGAGATATAAAAAAAGTAATTAAAAGTAAAAAACTTGTTTTTAATCCAAGTTTAAACAAAAATCAGATAGGTCCTGCTTCTATTGATTTGAAATTAGGGCCAATTTTTAAAAGTTTTAATGTTACTAAGCAATGTCTTTTAGACACTAAAAAAGGATTGCCAGATGAAGATTTTATTATTATTAAGAAAGTAAAAAAAAGTGAATCTTTTATTCTCCACCCCAATAATTTTATATTAGCTAGTACTAAAGAATATATAAAAGTGCCAGATGATATGGTCTTAAAAGTAGAAGGAAAAAGCACTTTAGCGAGAATGGGAATTTTAGTGCATACAGCTGGTTTTGTAGATCCTGGATTTGAAGGCACTCTAACACTGGAAATTAGTAATCAATCTAATTTACCAGTGGCTCTATATCCTGATATGCACATTTGCCAGATAGCAGTAGAGTTTTTATCCTCACCAGCAGAAGTTCCGTATAACAAACGGAAAAAATCACTTTATTCCAAATCCAAAGGCCCAATAATTGCCAAAACTAATAACTTGTTTGATAAATCTAAAAAATAATAGTATAATTAAAACATTCCGCGGTAGCTCAATGGTAGAGCGGCACGCTGTTAACGTGATGGTTGTAGGTTCGAGTCCTACCCGCGGAGCAGGCTAGTGCTCGGTTCTGTGCGACCGAGATGCCCGAGAGTTCTACCCAGGTTTTTATTTTTTATGAATTCAAACTTTTGGGAAACATTTGGTAGAATAAGAGTGAAAGATCGGCTGTATTTTAGTAGAGGTGTGAGTAATTAAAAATTTTGATAGGGATCTCTAATTTAAGAAAGCCCGTTAAAAGACAACTTGCTTATTATTTTATCCACATGTTATTTTTTGCAAAAAAATGATACAATATAATTGATCCTTAAACTGGATCCAAAGGTCGAAAAAATTAAAAGTTTAGTTTTGTAAAAACATGAAAAAAGCTCAGATTATCGGCGTTGGCTGTACTAAATTTGGTAACATTCTTACCAGTCCAGAGCTCAAAGATAAAACCTTTCAGGAGATAGTGGCCGAAGCTGCTTTTGAAGCAATGGACGATGCCCAGATTCCTCCAGAGAAGATAGATGTTTTTTATGTTGGGAATATGCTTAGCAATACTACTCAGATGTACAGCCATGCTACAGTGCTGGCTGATTGGTTGGGACTGAGATTAAAGGGAGGCTATCATTTTGATACTGCTTGTTCTACTACGAATACCGGTTTGGGAATTGCAGCTCAAAGTATTCTATCTGGAAAATACAAAAATGTTTTAGTAGTAGCTGGAGAAATTACTTCCTCGTGTCCCAAGGGCGTTAATCCTTTGGAAAGAGAAGCAATTAGTCCTACTACTTTGTGGAAATGGACAGATTTTGGAATGGATCATGTTTATGGCTATCATCATTTCTATGATGTTGCCTCAGCTTACGGTGCCTTTACAACCATTGCTTACATGAAGAGAAATAAATTGTCGTTTGAGGAGATGGATAAGATAATGATGGAAGTAAATAGAGCGGTAAGAAAGCATGCTTCGATGAATCCCAAAGCAATTACCTATGAAAGGGGAAGTTTAGAGCAAGAGGCAAGGAAAGAGGGTTTTTCCAGTGTTGAGGATTACTGGAAATCTCCCAAAAATCCCTTTTTTGCGTGGCCAGCTAGGTTATTCAGCGCTTTAAATTCGGCAGATGGGGCAACGGCTATAGTAGTGTCTGGTGAAGCAAAGAAGTATACTAAAAAGCTCCCGATAGATATCGCTGGTTTTGATTGGAGAACAAGCAATTTTCCTTGGGGTGACGAAAAGGTTTATCCTTATCCCCAAGATACGCTCGCTTTCAAAACAGCCTATCAAATGGCCGGCATTAAACCGAGTGATATTGATTATCTCTACGTTCATGATTGTATGCAGATTTATCAGTTGGTTCTTTCCGAAGTTGCAGGTTATTTTCCTAAAGGAACGGCCTGGAAAGCAGTGTTGGATGGTAGAACTATGTATGACGGAGATAAGCCATTGAATATTTCTGGAGGAAGGCATGGTGGAGGCCATGCTTTTGATGCGTCTGCTGGGATGGAAATCTATGAAATTGTAAAGCAGATGAGGGGAGAAGCAGGAAAGAAACAGATGAAAAAGCCTCTTCGAGTTGCTGTTCAGCACAATCATGGATACGGAATGCACACTGCTGTAACGGTATTTAAAAAAGGAAAATAATCTAATAAAACCATGGAACCAATTGCTAAAAAATGGTATGACAATCTAGCCAAGGGCAAGATTATGGGCATAAAATGTAAGGATTGCGGAGCTTATACTTTTCCTCCTTTAACTGTTTGCAGAGAATGTAGGAGCAGGAACTTAAAAGAGGTTAAGATGTCGGGAGAGGGAGAACTTGTAATGTATTCTTCTACTATGCTTCCCAGTGCAAAGTTTGCAGATCTAGGGAAAAAGGCCTATGGGTTGATAAAATTAAAAGAAGGACCAGTGTTCTTTACTCGGATTGATGGAGTAAAATACAATACTCCAGATGAAATCAGAAAAGGAAATGAGATACTTCCCGTAAAAGTAAAGGCCAAGATCGAGAAAGTAAAGGGGATGAATATAGTAGTGTTTGAAAAAAAATAGAGAAAAGTATGACACAGGAATCAATTAAAACCAGGGTAAAGAAAATCATTGTTGGATTATTTAAGGTTAACCAAAAGAAAATCTCCAAGAAAACGAAATTCATAAAAGATTTGCACGCAAAATCAATTGATATTATTGCTTTGATTGCTGCATTGGAAGGAGAATTTAACATCAGTATTCCTCCTGGTGAAGTGCAAGCCAACAAAACTGTAGGGCAGGCCATTGACTACATAAAAAAGAAAGTAAAAAAATAAGTTCTTCACCCCAGCTCAATCTATAAGAATTTTCACTAATAGTGAGGAAGATTTTGATTATGAAAAACAATAGCTTTTTCATACTAGTTTTAAACTCCGGTTCAGCAACGGTAAAATATTCTTTATTTAAAGCCGATAATTTAGTCCTTGAAAATGAAGGGATAGTAGAACGAATAGGGCTGAAAGGAGGTGTAAAAAATCACGAAGAGGCGGTTAAAAAAATTTTAAAGGATTTAACTCAAGTAAAGAAAATTAAAGACCTTTCCAAAATTCGAACCGTAGGGCATCGAGTGGTTCACGGAGGAGAAAAATTTAAAAAGACCACCCTCCTAAACAAAAAGAAGATTGAAGAACTTAAGGGCTATTCTAAATTAGCTCCTCTTCATAACCCTCCTAATATTATGGGAATTGAAGTTTGTCAGAAACTTTTACCTCAAGCTAAACAAGTTGCAGTATTTGATACAGCATTTCATACTACTCTTCCCCCTTCTAGCTATATTTATGCCATCCCCTATAAATTTTATTCCCAACATCAAATAAGAAGATATGGGTTTCACGGGATTTCTCACCAGTATGTATCAGAGAGAGCTCGAGAGACTGTTGGTGGAAAAATTAGTCGGTTAATAACCTGTCATCTGGGAGGCGGAAGTTCGATAACTGCCATAAAAAATGGTAAATCTGTAGATACTTCAATGGGCTTCACTCCCTTGGAAGGCTTGGTAATGGAGAGCCGGTCTGGAGATATTGATCCTGCCATAGTTACTTATCTGATAACCGAATTGAATTTTACCGCCCAAGAGGTCTACGACATTTTAAACAAGAAATCGGGATACAAGGGAATCTGTGGGAAAAAAGATTTTCGCGAGATTTTAAAAATAAAAAGCAAAGATCGTCTAACTAGGCTAGCCTACGAAATTTTTGTTTTAAGCGTAACCAAATACATCGGGAAATACATTGCTGAATTGGGAGGAGTTGATACAATTGTCTTTACGGCCGGAATTGGAGAAGGAAGTTGGGAATTAAGGAAAGACGTGATGGAGCACTTTAAATTTGTGGGAATAAAATTGGACCAAAAGAAAAACAAAAATAACAGTTTGATTATTTCTGCACCGAATTCAAAAGTAAAAGTATTAGTTGTTCCAGACAATGAGGCCTTAAAGATTGCCAAAGAAGCTCAAAAAATAACAAAATAGCCGGAAAAAACTATGAACATCATCAAAAAATTGGAAAAAGAAATCAGAAAAGAAAAATTTATTTCAAGAATTGTTTTTCCCGAAGGAGAGGATGAAAAAATTTTAAAATCTGCAATTTTGGCTCAGAACCGAAAGATAACTCACCCTATTTTATTGGGGGACAAGACAAAAATCCAAGACAGAGCTAAAAGACTGAAGGTCTCTTTAGAGGGAATTGAAATTGTAAATCCGGCTCAAAGCTCTAAATTAGAGGAATATAGCAAGAAATACTCAAAGAAGCAGGACATCCCTATGGAAATCTCCAGAAAAATTCTGTTAAGCCCTCTTTATTTTGGCGCAATGGCAACTAAAACAGGAGAAGCCGATGGATTGATTGGAGGAGCAGTTTTTACTTCAGGCGAAGTAATTGCAATTTCTCAACAAGTGATTGGATTGGAAAAGGGGATTTCTGTTCCATCCAGTTTTTTTCTAATGAATATCCCTCAATTTGATGGGGGAGAGGAAGGGTATTTAATTTTTTCAGACGCTTCAGTAAATATTAACCCGTGTTCAAAAGAACTAGCAGATATTGCCTTTGCTTCAGCAAAAAGCGCTCGAGATTTTTTTGGCTGGAAACCGAGGGTAGCCCTCCTTTCCTTTTCTACAAAAGGAAGCGCTAGCCATGCGTTGGTGGACAAGGTTATAAAAGCCACCCAAATCGCTAAAAAGAAAAAGTTTCCTGGATTCGTAGATGGCGAATTTCAGGTAGATGCTGCCTTAAACCGAGAAGTAGCCGAGAGAAAAATAGAAGGAAAATTGGGACAAGTAGCGGGGAAGGCAAATGTTTTAGTTTTCCCTGATTTAAATGCTTCAAATTGCGGGTACAAGCTGGTAAAGATTATAGCCCAAGCCCATACCTACGGACCTATTCTTCAAGGATTTGCCAAGCCGGTCAGTGATTTATCTCGAGGAGCAAAAATAGAAGACATTTTTGGCGTAATAACATTGATTACCAGCCAAATTAAAAAAATTAAAAAAGACCAAAAATGATTGTAGGGGTGGGAGTGGACATTTTAGAGTTAAAGAAACTTCAGTCAATACTTGATTTTGTAGGTCAAAGATTTTTGAATAAAGTTTATACTAAACCGGAGCTAAGATACATAAGAGACGAAACAAACCTTTCCCATTTGGCCACCACTTTTGCAGGCAAGGAAGCGGTTTTTAAAACATTGGGTTCTTTAGGAATTGATATTGTGGATTGGCGGGAAATCGAAATTTTAAGAAAAAAGAACGGAAAACCCTTCGTTCGATTCAGGGGAAAACTTAAAAATCAGGTTTCGAAGCAGGGTTCATTTAGTATTTTAATAAGCATGACCGCGACCTCCGATTTAGCTATAGGCCTTGCAATATTGAAGCAGAATGAATAAAGGGACCAAGGGGACATAGTGGTTCGGCAATAAGCCGCTTTTTTTATTTCCCCCAGACTCAAATTTGATAGTATACCCGAAATGTCAGGTGGAGGCCAGTAATTCTTCTACTTGCTTGAGTATTAATTCGGGACATTTAACTTCATCTACCCATCTTAAAGTTCGAAAATCGTCCCATCCGGCGAGCGGATTTAAAAAGCCTTTATTTAAAGGGCTTTTTTAATTAGGATTAAAGAAGGTTCGAACTTGTGGTATAATAAAAAGAATAAAGGTCGAGTTTATTTTAACTATTAAATTTTAATATTATGGAAAACGACCAAATCAAACAAAAACTTCCCGGCAGTATCATATTAATTCTAATATTTATCGGCGGAGGAACCATATTATGGGTGTCAAAGATATTTAAATATCCTTCATTTCAGTTAGGACCGGTTTTTGTTACAGGAGTCGGATCAATAATTGTAAATTTGGTTATTGTTGGAATAATGGGAATAATTTTTTATGGCATTATAAAAAGATTAAGCTGGGCAAGAAAATTAGCGATTAGTATGTATATTTTTCTTATGGCACAATCGTTGATTAATTTGATTTCATTTTTTGCAAACAAAACAATGTACAACAGCTACTTTCAAGAGTTCTATCCAACAATATCTTCTCTAAGAGTTCCTGTTTTAATGACTTCTTCTCTAACTTCCGCATTAATTAATGGTTGGATAATAGGGTTTGTAGTAATATTTTATTTAATTAGGAAAAAAGATTTTTTTGTTAATTAATGTTTTCTTGACTCGTTTCTTATTTAAGAATTTGTTGTCTTTCTTTTACTAAACAGGTTCTAACATCGTCCAGTTCCCGGAGCTACGATTTTTCTGCCGCTGTCTTATAAATAAGATGGTTTTTTAGTAGAATGGGGTATATGGAAAACTAAAAGACAAATCTTTTACATCCTCTTTCACATATTTTTTTAATCGTCTTAATGGTGGCGCAAGTTGCTTTAACTTTTGTT
>Ga0209121_10002880_pt1 | contig 17093 bp, 14 predicted proteins | sample Cruoilmetagenom3_FD_187292 | JGI IMG/M metagenome (GOLD analysis project Ga0209121, IMG submission 187292) | Oil polluted marine microbial communities from Coal Oil Point, Santa Barbara, California, USA - Sample 3 (SPAdes) (version 2) | ecosystem: Environmental > Aquatic > Marine > Oil seeps ... | reverse complement strand
GGTCACTGCATCCCGGTGTATCCGTGGTTTCTGGTAAAGGAGATGGAGAGGCTGGAGAAATTCTCGCATTCCAGATTATTGAGGGTATCAAGGGAAGTGAATGATGAGATGATCAATTACTGGGCTAAGAAGATTGCATTGGAGTGTATGAAAATAAATAAACCATTGAACGAGATTAAAATCTGTGTTAAAGGGATAACGTTCAGAAGTGGGGTAAAAGAATTGTATCACAGCAGAAATTTAGCTCTGGCTAAGTTTTTAGTGGAGAAAGGTTTGAATGTCTATGTGTATGATGAAATGTTTACAGAAGAGGAGATTCTTGGCATGGGACTGCGGTTTATAGAGCTGGATTGGGCGGATCTGGTTTTCGATGGTTTTGGAATGAAAATAGAGCGGGGGCAGTAAGATGAAAATCACATCAATAGTGGGAGCAAGACCGAATTTTATAAAGTGCGCACCCTTATCGAGGGAGATAAGAAAAGAGTTTAATGAAGTTATTATCCACACAGGTCAGCATTACGATTACGAGATGAACAAGGTGTTCTTTGAGGAATTAAATATTCCTGAGCCCGATTATCATCTTGATGTTGGTTCTGGCTCGCATGGTTATCAGACGGGAGAAATGATAAAGAGGATAGAAGAAGTCTTGCTAAAAGAAGAACCTGATTTGCTATTGGTTTATGGCGACACAAATTCAACATTAGCAGGTGCTTTAGCTGCCTCCAAACTGCACATCACAGTTGCTCACATCGAATCCGGCTTAAGAAGTTATGACAAATCAATGCCGGAGGAGATAAACAGGATACTAACCGATCATTGTTCTGATGTTTTGTTCTGTCCGACTGAAACTTCTGTCGAGAATTTGAAGAGAGAAGGAGTTATGGAGGGGGTTTATCTTACGGGAGATGTTATGGTAGATGCATTAAAAGAAAATATTAAAATTGCAGAGAAGAAAGCAAGGATTTTAGATGAAATGGGCTTGAAATCAAAAGAATACTATTTAGCAACCATCCACAGAGCAGAAAATACGGATGATTTTGAAAGATTGGAGAATATAGTGGATGCCTTTTGTGAAATTGGAAATTTGGTATTCCCATGCCATCCAAGAACCGAGAAGTCTTTGAAGGGATATGGATTGTGGGATCGGTTGGTTGATAATGTCAGAGTTATAAAACCAGTTGGGTACTTAGATATGCTTATGCTGGAGAAAAATGCAATGAAGGTATTAACAGATTCCGGAGGTGTGCAGAAGGAAGCATACATTTTTAAGGTACCATGCATTACATTAAGAGATACTACAGAATGGGTCGAAACGGTAGAGGATGGATGGAACGTGTTGGTTGGCGCTGATGAAGAGAAGATAGTAAGAGAGGCAAACGAATTTGAACCTGAAAATAAGCAGAGAAATGTATTTGGAAGCGGAGATTCAAGTGAAAGAATTGTAAAAATAGTTGGAGGTCTGTGATGAATAGGGAGAAGAGAAAAATCCTATTCGTGTGTCCTTCGTTTTCTTCGTTCATACAGAATGACCTAAACACACTCAGCAGGCATTTTGAGGTGAGGGTTGTGCATTACAGGGGCAAGAAAGGATTGCTGAAGTTCTTGATTGAGATTCTGAAAGGAATTTTATGGGCGGATTTAACTTTTTCATGGTTTGCAGATGTTCATGCTCTCGCAGCAGTTTTGTTCTCAAAAATATTCAGAAGAAAATCAATCGTGATAGTCGGAGGCTATGAAGTAGCAGAGGTTCCGGAAATAGAATACGGGGGGATGTTGAGCATAACAAAGACGTTTATTGTAAAATTCGTTTTGAAACACGCAGATGAAGTTCTGGCAGTCTCTGAGTTCAGTAAAGAGGAAATTCTGAAATGCGCAAGTCCCAAAAGAATTGATCTTGTATATAACAGTATCATGTCTGATATATTCAAACCAATTGGAAAAAAGAAAGATATTGTAATGACCGTATCTGCTGGAAATACATGGGATAGGGCGCAGCTGAAAGGTCTGGATACATTTGTAAAAACAGCGGCGTTCCTGCCAGAAGTAACGTTCATGGTGGTTGGTATCGGAGAACGGATAATAGAGGAACTCATAAAGATCGCAAATCCGAACGTGGACTTCATTGGTCGGCTGCCGCAGGATGGGCTCGTTTCCTATTACCAAAAAGCGAAAGTCTATTGTCAGCTTTCCATGTATGAATCATTCGGGATGACACTGGCAGAAGCGATGGCGTGTGGGTGTGTTCCGGTTACTACGGATACGGGAGCATTACCCGAAGTTGCAGGCGACACTGGATTTTATGTTCCTTATGGCGATCCAGAAGCAACTGCAGAAGCGATAAAAGAAGCATTGAAGTCCGATAAAGGAAATGAGGGAAGGGCGCGGATTGATAGAATGTTCCTGATGGGGCGAAGGGAGAAAGAATTGATACAGATAATTAAGGATGTATAAAATATGCAAGTCTCAGTAATCATCCCAACATACAATCGCGTAAGTGATCTGATTGAATGCTTGGATTCTATTATCACTCAAACAATCTTGCCAAAAGAAGTGATCATGGTGGATGACAGTGATAATGATGAAATAGAGAAATTAGTCGAGCATAGAAAAGATGAATTTACTAAAACTGGTGTAGTTTTAAGGTATATAAGAAATGAAAGGGAGAAGAGTTCAGCAATAGCAAGGAACATTGGAATAGAAAACGCTACTGGCCATATAATATTATTTTTAGATGACGATGTAGTTTTAGATAAAAACTATATGAAAGAAGTCTTGAGGGTTTATAGAGAAAAGCCAGGTGCTGTGGGCGTTCAAGGACAGATACAGAATATTGTACAGGGGATGAAGGTGCGGCATATATTTAACAGGCTGTTCTATCTTGGTTTCACTGAAAAAGATCGGTGCAGGGTACTACCTTCATTGAGCATCACATATCCCCCCCTTTCTGACAGAATTATCAACTGTGAATGGCTTTCTGGTGCAAATCAGTCGTTTAGAAGGGATGTTTTGGAAGAGTTTAGATATGATGAGAATCTTAAGAAATATTCATATAGAGAAGATTTGGATATTTCTTATAGAATTTTTAAAAGATATTCCTATTCACTATTTATGACGCCGTATGCAAAATTAATACACAAAACATCTCAAGAGGCTAGACTTCCAAAAAAGGAATTGGTATATATGAGTGAAGCTTATAAATTATACATCTTCTGCAAAAATATGGATCAGAACTTGAAAAACAGAGCGATATATCTATGGAGCAGAGTCGGAGAAGCGATCTATGACACGGTTCTATTGTTTCTGAAACCATCCAGATCAAAACTCACAAAGGTTAAGTACCTTATTGGAGCATATATTTATTGTATAAATCATATAGGCGAGATCGAGAATGGGAATCTGGAATTTTTTAATAAGAGGTTGAGGTGACTGGAAACATGCCGAAAACAGCATTAATAACGGGAATAACAGGACAGGATGGATCATATTTAGCTGAACTGCTGCTGAGCAAGGGATACACGGTCCACGGTTTGGTCAGAAGATCAAGTACATTCAATACCAGTCGGATAGACCATATTATCTCTGCAGATATTGCAGACATACACAACCCTGAAGCGAAGTTCTTCTTCCATCATGGAGATCTAGCTGACGGGGGGCAACTGAGTAATCTGATTTACAATGTCAAACCCGACGAAATATATCACCTTGGTGCTCAAAGTCATGTCAGGGTAAGCTTTGATATGCCCGAATATACAGGAGACGTTACTGCCATCGGGACAACGAGAATACTCGAAGCTATCAGGTGCAGCGGTATTTCAACGAGATTTTATCAGGCTTCGAGCAGCGAAATGTTCGGGGCAGCCACCCCACCACAGAACGAAAAAACACCTTTTTATCCGAGAAGCCCTTATGCGTCTGCAAAAGTTTATGCGTACTGGATGACTGTGAATTACAGAGAAGCATACAACCTTTTTGCGTGTAACGGGATACTGTTCAATCACGAGTCACCGAGAAGGGGGGAAACTTTCGTGACAAGAAAAATTACGAGAGCTGTAGCAGATATCCTCGCAAAAAAGCAAGATGAACTGTATTTAGGAAACTTGGATGCGAAAAGGGATTGGGGGTACGCGCCAGAGTATGTCGAATTTATGTGGAGGATGCTTCAGACTGAAAAGGCAGAGGATTTTGTAATAGGAACCGGGAAAACTCATTCAGTAAGAGAATTCGTTGAAGAAACTTTCTCCTATGCAGATGTGGATATGGGAGAGCATATAAAAATTGACCCAAGATATTTCAGGCCAACCGAAGTTGAAGAGTTGGTTGCAGATTCTACCAAAACGAAGAAGAAGTTAAATTGGGATCCGAAGATTGGATTTAAAGATCTGGTTAAGATCATGGTAGATGCGGACATGCGCGCGGCGGGGTTAGAGCCCGTTGGAGAGGGCGAGGGGATTTTAGCAAGAAAATTCCCGAACCGATGGTGGGCTGTGGATTAATGGATGTGGCGGTAAATAAGATGATAAGTATTTGCTTTTACATAAGCGATTATGGATATGGGCATGCATCAAGAGATATTGCCATCATCAGAAGAATCCTGAAGGAATTTAGTGATATAAAGATATACGTTAAAACAGGTGGACCATTTCATTTCGTGAGACAGTCGCTGCCTCATGCGAATGTTGAGGTTGTACGTAGCAGAAACGATGTTGGAGTCGTTTTTAAGAAGAATAGTGTCAGTGTTGACAAAGAACGAACAAAGAATAGCCTCAATGAGTGGGTGGCTTCATGGGATGATTATATCCACAGTGAAAAAAGATTTTGTGAGGCGCATAAAATCGATCTGATTCTATCGGATATCACTCCGCAACCGTTTGTCGTGGCTGATGAATTGAATATTCCCAGTGCAGCAATATCCAATTTCACATGGCATTACATTTTTTACAACCTCTTTGGAGATGTGCCGATGGTCGAACGGATCAAAGAAGCATACCAGCACGCAGACCTTGCATTGACTCTTCCGTTCAACGAAGAGATGGATCTTTTCGGAAATAAAAAGGAGGTGGGTCTTGTTTCTCGTGAAATGGCGGTGGATAGGCAGAATATGCGGGAGAGATATAACATATCAGATGATGAACTGCTAGTGTATGTCGGTGTTGGTCTATCGTTCGATCCCTCGTTTATGTGCAGCATGGAAAAGATAGATCTGCCAAACGTAAAATTCCTAATCTCATCCAATGCTGAACTTCCGTTTGAAAACACAATCAAGATCCCAGCCGATGAGACCGAGACGCAGAATTATATTGGCATGTGTGATCTGGTTGTATCGAAGACGGGGTATGGAACGATGTCAGAGGCAGTCCGAGCTGAGATACCGATGTTCCTGCTCAAAAGAGATGGATTCAAAGAGGACGAGTTAATTGGAGGTGAAGTGGAGAAGATGGGGATTGGAAAGTTCATTTCAGAGAAATCCTTTTTGGACGGGGGTTGGATTGAGAGATTGGACGAAGTAAAAAGTTGGGAGAAGGAATTTGATATGATTCCGAAACGATTCAAGGGTGATGGAACTCATGAGGTTGTTGATGCGATACTGAATTCAGGTTGTTTGGAGGGAAAATATGAGGCGAATTCCAGTCGGTGACTTTAAAATCGGAGATGAAGAAAAAAAGGCGATAAATGAAGTTCTGGATAACGGGAAACTGTCTGAGGGCATGAAGGTTAGAGAGTTTGAAAAACTCTTTGCAAAATACATTGGAACGAAATATGCAATAGCTGTAAGTTCCGGTACATCAGCGTTGATGGCTGGAATGACTGCGGTGATTTATGATGAGGGCGTAGATGTTAATCATGGTTCAAATGTGATTACAACGCCAATTACCTATATCGCAACAAGTAGTGCACTGGTGACCACTGGATTCAATCCGGTGTACGTTGATGTGGATCTGGAAACATTTGTAATAACACCGGAGAATATAAAGAAACATCTTGAAGAAGTGGACGATCTCGCGCAGTACTCATTTATTTTACCTGTCCATCTGATGGGATATCCCTGTGACATGGATGGGATAAATAAAGTCGCAAAGAATTATGGGATGCAGGTACTTGAAGATTCTGCACAGGCACATGGAACAATTTATAAGGGGCGAAAAACGGGATCTTTATCTCTTCTTTCAATCTTTTCTTTTTATATTGCACATAATATTCAAGCAGGAGAGATGGGTGCAATAACAACAGATGACTATGAAATTATACGATTAGTGAGAAAAATTAAAGCAAATGGTAGGATGTGTGATTGTCCGATATGCAGGAGATCAGAGGGTAAATGCCCAAGATTATTGGCTTATAAAGGTGCTGATGATTTTGATCCGAGATTTACGCACGAGTTTATCGGATATAATTTCAAAACGATGGAGTTTCAAGCGGCGTTGGGACTTACACAGGTGAAAAAAGCAGATTGGATCACTGAACGCAGGCGCGAAAATGTGAGATATCTAAATGAAGGTCTGGATGAATTCTCTGACATATTGAAACTGCCAAAGTTCGACAGGGATGTTAGCTATCTGGCGTATCCGATGGTCATAAAGAATCCAGATAAATTGCCGAGAAAGAAGTTGCGTAAGCAACTCGAAGAGGAGGGGGTAGAGACGAGACCGCTTTTTGGATGCATTCCCACGCAGCAACCCGCGTTTAGACACCTGAAAGAAAATTATGAAGGAAAGTTACCCAATGCTGAGTATCTCGGGAAACATGCATTTTATATCGGATGCCATCAGTACATAGAGCGGGACGATTTAGATTATGTAATTAATACTTTTAAAAAGATATTAAAATAGTTCTGGAGGACGAAGATGGCAGATAATTTCTGGACAGGAAAAAACGTGCTGGTGACAGGGGGCACAGGGTTTTTAGGGAAGCATTTAGTCCCGATGTTACAATCCAATGGCGCTTACGTCTATGTTCCAAGAAGCAAAAACTTTGACCTGCGAAAAGAGGAACGTGTCGATCAATTATTTCAAGAATATCACCCCGAAATCGTTATACATATGGCAGTCCATGGTGGTGGAATAGGGCATATGAGAAAACATCCAGGGAGTGTTTTTTATGATAACATCATGATGGATACTCTTATTATCGAAAAGTCTTTTAGACACGATATTGAAAAATTTGTTGGGATCGGGACCGTTTGTTCCTACCCAAAGTTTACTTCCACCCCTTTCAAAGAAGAAAATCTGTGGAATGGCTATCCAGAAGAAACTAATGCTGCTTATGGATTGTCTAAGAAAATGATGCTCGTCCAGACCCAAGCGTACCGGGAAGAATATGGTTTCAATGGCATTCATCTGCTACTGGTTAATATGTATGGACCTTATGATGATTTTGATCTGGAGCGTTCACATGTCATACCTGCACTAATACGAAAATTCACAGAGGCGGTGGAGAATAATAAAAAGGAGATCGAGGTCTGGGGGACTGGAAAAGCGTCAAGGGAATTTCTGTATGTTGAAGATGCAGCAGAAGGTATTATTTTAGCTACAGAGAGATATAATAAGCCATATCCTGTGAATATTGGAACAGGTTTTGAGATAAAAATCAAAGACTTGGTTGAATTGATAGCAGAACTCACAAGGTTTGACGGTGAAATAAGGTGGGACACAAGCAAACCAGACGGGCAGCCGAGAAGGTGCCTTGATGTGAGCAGGGCAAAGGATGAGTTTGGATTTGAGGCGAAGGTTGATTTCCGCGGGGGGCTTGAGCGGACGGTTGAGTGGTATGTGAATTATAAAATGGGTAAATAATAATGTTTAATTTAAAAAATAAAATGCTGAATAAAGTAAATAGATCATTTGACAATCTTTGCGGTAGATTGGATAACCGCTCAATTGAAGTACTGGTAGATGAAGAACTTGAAACGCATACGAGAACAAACAAAAAAACTATTTTTTATATCGGGATCAGGTATGATTATGGCAATAAAAATTGGGGGTTGAGTTATGAGCATTACAATTTTTACCACACACTTCTATGTATGGGGTATTCTTTGATATATTTTGACTACGATCGAATAAGACAACGATATGGTACTAAAAAAATGTCTGAAATGTTGCGTGAGGCGGTTTATTATTACCACCCAGATATCATATTTTATTTCCACTTCCATGATTGGATCGGCCACGATGTCTGGAAGGAGATCTCAGAGGAGCTACCAACAAAGATGGTTGTCTGGTTAGCAGACGACCATTGGCGATATGAGGAAACCAGACCGGTTTGGCGGTTATTTAATCTCGTTGTCACCACACACAAGGGAGGTTATGAGAAAAGAAAAAGGGACGGGTTTGGTAATGTGCTACTGAGTCAATGGGGGTGCAATCATTTTTTGTACAGGGATCTGAACTTGCCTAAAATCTATGACGTAAGTTTTGTAGGGCGGTGTTATGGAGAAAGACAGAGTTTCATCGAAACGCTGGAACTACATGGAATAAATATAGCAACGTTTGGTCAGGGCTGGAAGACTGGTGGCAGGCTTTCACAGGCAGATTTGCTAAAAATATATGGCCAAAGTAAGATCTCTTTGAACATATCCTTTGCTTCAAAAGAAGATAGAATTCAGATTAAAGGAAGGGATTTTGAAACACCTGGATGTGGCAGTCTACTACTCACAAAAGATACAGACGAAATAGCAGAATATTTTACCCCTGGTGAAGAAATCATAACTTATCATGATGCGAATGACGCCGCAGAGAAGATTAAGTATTATTTAGCGAACGAAGATGAAAGAATGAAGATTGCTAAAAATGGATATGAGAGGATATTGAGAGAGCATACAATGGAAGGGCGGTTTTTAGAGATATTTGAGGTCTTAGTATGAAATTATGGGTTTGATTAAAAAGAGGGGATCGGAATAACACACATTTGTTTTGTTGGATACGACCTCTATCCACCATGGACTGAAGGGATGAGAGTGGTTGCAAGGAACTTGCGAGAAGCACTTCAAGAAAACACCGATCTCGAGATTTCTGTGGTTTCTTCATTGGAAAGAGAACAGATCTACCTCCATCTTTCTAAGTTTGTAGAACATATTATAAAGAAAAATGTTTATTTATATGAACTTGACCCCTTACTTAACGCCTCTATGCTGAAACTGATCAATTCCATCAACAAAAAAAGAAACGTGGATATAATTCATCTCTTCTTTGCCAATCATCCACTATTCTCCCTATATGGGAAAATACTTAAAAAGCCGGTGGTTGTACAGCATTTCGGCAATCCACATTTCAATCTCCTGAAATCTATCCGCATACCAAAAGGAATCGACGCATATACCACCACTTCATCCGAGACCGGATATTTTGATGAATTATATATTAAAAATGTACACAAAATAAAACCGCCTATCAATACCAATACTTTTAAAAAAATGGATAAAATAGAATCCCGAAAACATTTTGGTCTGTCAGAAGACGATTTTTTAATCTTATACATGGGGGGGCTAAATGAAATAAAAGTTCCGATAGAGTTCTTGATGATAATTAAAGACCTGCTTAGAGGTAGAAGGAAGATACTGATAATGGGAAGGGGAGAATGCAATTATGCGCAAAAGATACAGCAGTTAGCAAAAAAAGAGAGCATAGATATGAATGTGATAGTGAGAACAGAGAGTCTGAACGAAGAACAAAAGGCTCGTATTTACAATGCTGCAGATGTATTGATTCTACCTTTCAGCAAAGAGGTGGGGTTGTACAAACATGTGGCTGTCATAGATCCGCCAATTACGATGCTTGAGGCGATGTCTTGCGGCATTCCGATCATAGCTCCAGAGATGTTATCAATTCCAGATATAATCAAAGATGGCTACAATGGTTTTACCACCCCCCCGGGAGATTTCAAGCTGCTTGGAGAAAGAATAAGTGATTTAATAGTGGATGAGGATCTGAGAATAAGAATCGGTGAAAATGCACGAAAAACAATTTTAAATGAGTTCTCGTATGAAAAAGTCGCTTTTAAAATGAAAGAAGTATATGAGGGTATTCTAAATGGATAAACCAATGTTAAGCGAAGAAGAACGTGCCATTGTGGACATTATAAATCTGGAAAAGAAAGAGAACAGATTGCCTGAAAATCTCCCGGTTGATTTCATAATCAACAACAGAATCTGCTATCTGCTGTATGAACAGATGGGCGAAGAACTTGAGTCTAAATTCGGTCGTGAAAAAGTGAAGCGAGTGAGTAAAAAAGCAGAAAATATGAAATTCTCAACCGAAGCGGCGTATAAATTAGCTGAACACTTTAAAAATAACAATATCAATTATGTTTTTGTATATAAAGGAATTACATCACAGTGCGATAGCTCTGATATCGATGTGGTTATTGAAAAGGAACAGGATGAAGAAGTGAGAAATTTATTAGAGAAACTGGGTTATCACCACATCACTACATGGGGTGGTGGGAATGTGTACGTTAAATCCAGAGGCAACAGGGCGGTTCAAATAGAACTCGGTTATGAAGAGGTCTCTACTTATAAATATCCTTTTGAAGAAGGAATACAGATTTTGAGCAATAAAAGAGAGCATAACGGTACACACATCCCCGCCTCTGCTGATGAGCTGGTTGAATTGGCATTCAAATTAATTGCTGGACGCCGCCCAATCAGACTGTCTGACATAATTCATCTGTCCAACTTATTGAAGGAATCTGATGTAGATTATATTATAAATAATATTAAAAAGGGTTTACTCATACCATTTCTCCATTTTGTTTACATGGTAAATATCATTTACAATGAATTGCATGGCAAAGATATAAGATCCCCTCTTATCGATATGGCTGGTGAACTTCACGACAATTCAAAAGTGCTTAAACGTATATCCAGAATCGAGACAAGAAAGTTGAAATTGCCTTTTTATTCCAGAATTCTCACAAACACATGCATTGGATACAAACTGCTTTATGATATAAAATCTCTTGAAATTAAAGAATTTGTCGGAGATATAAAACGTTTTTTTTATCTTCCGATAGTTTACAATTATATACAATTTTTTAAATCTGTATTGACTGCAAGAGGGATAGTTGTTTCTTTTTCGGGGATAGATGGAACTGGAAAAACAACACATGCAACGAAACTCGTGGAGATATTTAAAAACATGGCTATTCCATGCCAGTATGCCAGATGTATTTTCGAGCCGAAGATTTCTTATCCCTTCATGGCGGTGGTCTACCTTGTAACTGGTGGATACCGGAGAAAGGATTACCACAAGAGCAGGATATTGAGAGGAATCTGGAATTATATCGCAATTCTTGATTTTATTTATATATATTTAACTAAAGTTAAAATCCCGCTTCTCATGAGCAAGAGCGTGATTTGTGATAGATATATATACGATTTGATAGTAAGTCTCAGGTATAATGGATTATATAATGAAAGAGCCTCGAAAATTCTGTTGAAACTCATTCCAGAACCTGATTTGATGTTTATGCTGGACATCCCTGAAGATGTTTCAAATTTACGCAAAGACGATACAAAAGATGCGGTAAACATCAAAGATTCGGACAATGCAACTGATTATCTGAGATTCCATAGGAAAAGTTTCTTGGAGATTGCCAAGTCTCTAAATATTCCAGTAATAGATGCTACAAAGGATTTTAAAGAATTAAACGAGGAATTCTACAGGCAGGCTATCCAGACGTATATGAACAAACAAAAGTAAAAATGACGCTTAAATCATAAAAATTTCCTGATTACCCTTCGTATCCAATCGGATTTTAGACCCAACCGTTCATCCATTGCTCGCATAATCATCAGATCTCCCTCTTCAAAGCTTTTGAAAAACAGAAGTAAAAAGAAATAAATGATTAAAAAAAGAAAAAACATCACGACTAAAGATAGGAGCGACACTCCTATCAAATATTTTGTTGTTGTATAAACAACCGAAACTGCAATCATCGATGCGACAACTGGCTTAAGATAGTTGAATCCGAATGGCTGCATCCGCCCAATCCGGTAAACAGAGAGTAAAAATATAGCACCCACAAAGACAGCAGATATGCCTGTTGCGATTGCCGCCCCGCTCACACCATATAGTGGTATAAGTAAAAAATTCAGGATGAAATTAACAAAAGCTCCGATAAAGCCGCACCCCATGATCACTCTTGTTCTTCCATAACTTTGAAGAAGTGGTGCGGCAAGACCAAATAAAGAAGTAATAAAGTAGCTAAATGCTAAGATTCTTAATGCTGATGCACCGATGATATAATCCGAGCCAAACATTATATTGATTATTTCTTCAGAAAAAAGAGATACCAAAAGAAAAATAGGTAGCGTGAGAAAGAAAATCCATTTCGTCACAATAGAGAAAATGTTTCTTAAGTCCTCGACTTTATCTCTTGCATACAACTCAGAGACAACGGGCATAAAAATAGTGGCAAAGGCACCACTGCCTATGCCTATTAACTTTGCAGTTGGCAGTGCTGCATTATATATCCCCACTTCAAAAGAAGTGCAGAAGTGTCCAAGCATAATTGTGTCCGTCCATGCTGATATCACTCCTGCCAAACCAGCAAAAATCAAAGGGTATGAAAAATAGAAAAGCTTTTTTTCCATTGCGATTGCTTTAACTTTCATTTTTAAAATTGGAAAAATTTTCTTTTCGAAAAAATAAAATGCTAAGAACGGCATTAATATAACAGCAAGAACCCAGCCCCATGCCGCTCCGATAACTCCAAATCCCAATAACAGCAGAGAAACGATCGCGAATAGCTTAAAAATGTTCTGGAATAGATCATTCACATAAACGCGGCATCGCAAATCATGGAAGCCAGTTGCTGCAGACCAAAAAATTTGAGCTAAAACCAAAAAGGGGACGCCAATTGCGAAAATTCTCAAAATAGGTGTTAATCCCGCATCGTGAAAAATATGAATTGAAATCCAATCTGCATAAAAGAAGAAAAGAAGTGCTAAAACCAGACTCAAGGGGACGCTTATTTTTAATGCGCCTATAATCGTACCTTTTATTCTTCCCTCATCTCCTTTTCCCTTGTAGAAAGAGATATACCTCTTTATCCCTTCTGGCAATCCTACCGAAGAAAGGGTCACTGCGATTAACATCCCTGCAAAACCGAGTGAAATCAAACCATAATCACCAGGACCTAAAAATCTCGCGATAACCATTCTTGAGAAATATCCCAGAACTAATCCGATGAACGTTCCAGCAAAGCCTATCCCTGCACCTTTTGCTATTTTTCTTAATGATTCATTCAGATATCCTTCATCTGGCATTGTTGCAGACCTCAGTATATCCTCTTCATCCGGCTCCTACTGGCACATTCGGTTAATCGCACACCCATGCATAAGATTAAATGCCACAAGGTTTGATAAAAGTATCGTACATGATTTTAGATTAACGATATAAAAATGAACTACCAACAACTGAAAACAAAAGGTACTTTAGCCGTAAAAACAGCAGCAAAAGTAGTCTCAGGGTATACTTTCTGTTATCTGCCGTATATCGGATTGGTCCCTAAGCCTTCCCGAGAAAATGGCATAAGTGTGAGGATAACGGTTAAAAATGAGGCGGAATGGATCGAACCCAATTTAATCTCAATAAAGGATTTTGCAGATGAAATTGTGATTGTGGATGCATCTACAGACGAAACACCTGAAATAATTGAAAAGGTAGCATCCAGATATGATCTGAACCTGAAACTGATTCATCACGAATCAAAGCAAACGATGGGAGCAACAAAGGAACACACCGAACATGCTAATATAACACTGAAAAATACAAGCTTCCGGTGGGTTGTATGGTGGGACGGTGATTATATAGCAAAAAGTTCTATTATGGATATGAAAAAAGAAATTCTCAGTTTAAACCCGAATGTGTATCACGCAATATCCCTTCCTGCTGTGAATCTGGAAGGAGATGTTTTTCATCAGAGACGCGATGCAACGCTGACTATCCATAGTAGATTGCACACGTATTCGGATGCTTTGATGTATGAGGATAAGGGGCGGTTTGAAACTCTGCACATCCCACTTTATTACAGGTCGAACTACAAATATATCTTCAAAAAAGAATACCACGTATTTCACATGGATACTGTAAAGAATGCAAAAAGATTACTTTTCAGAGCGTTTTGGACAGATTGGCGCGAATTAAATAACTATACCAAATTCCCGATGCTGGACGATTATGTAGCGTATCGAAGTAAAAAAGACTGGAACATAGATGATCTCGATGAAGCTGCAAGGTATTATGTGAACGAAATACTCTGTAAGTCCTTAGTGCCGTACGATAAAGAGCAGTTTGGAGACTATCCGGAATTATTGAAAGAAGAACTTGAAAATCCAAGATATAGGGTAATTTACAAGGATGGTGAGATAATAGGAAGGAATGATACTCTTTAAGCTGACAATCGGTTCATTACATGGATGCCATGAAACTATTAATACTAACCACCTATTATCCACCAGAATCCAATGCAGCAAGCGTGCGTATCTCCCAGATGGTTAAAAGGTTCTCCTACAAAGATATCGAACACATAAGGGTTATCGCGTTTAATCCTCTGTATAAACACGAGATAGGTGCAACTGAGCGTGGAACGGTCGAAGTAATCAGGCACACAAGAAAAATCTTACCCGCCTTCGTTTTCATGCCCCAGAGTTTAAATCCACTAACGCTGATCATCTGGATATACATCTCTCTAAAAGAGATTGTTAAATATAACCCTGGTGTAATACTGGCGACAACTCCTCCGTTTGCACCTGCGATAGCTTCGTATACAGCTTCAAAGATTCTCAATAAGCCGTACATAGTTGATTACCGAGATGATTTAACAAGCGTTATAGATAGTATCGCAGAAACAAAAAAGTTTCATACCAGATATCCACTGAAAGTTGCGAACAAGTTCGTATCAGCATTATTATCCCATTCCTTAAAGCGCGCATCGTTGGTAAGCACTGTAAACGAACTATTACAGGAAAAATTGCTCAATATAAATAGAAATGTGATACAGGTTCCGAATGGAATAGATGTTCAGGAACTAAACGAAGTCAAAGAAAATTTCGATAGGGATAAAGTGCTAACGAAGAATGAAATACCATTTTCTGAAGATTCTGTGTTCGTTGTGTATGTCGGGGATTTGAACATGCCATATTACATGCCTGAAGTTTTACTTGAACCATTGAAAAGTCTACTAAAAGATGGATATGCTGCCAGATACATAATAATTGGTGATGGGGAACGCAAAAAACCGATAGAGAAGATTGTGAAGGAAATGGGCATGGAGGATGTTGTTTTTCTGGTTGGAAAGAAAGACCATCGAGAAGTTCTTGAATTGCTGCTTGCAGGCAATGCTGCATTTTATTCGCTGCAGAAAAATGATCCGCAATCAAGACATGCAATCGGCGCTAAAGTTTATGAATACATAGGATGTGGATTGCCTATATTGGTGCTTTCTGATGAGGGTTCTGCGGTATCTGAGTTGATGAAGAGGTATGATGTGGGTGTGTTTGTGAACTGGAACGAATTAGATAGAATGGGATCTGCTTTGAGGGAACTTTTAGGCTCGACGAAATATGCACAAAATATCCGATTGCATTATCCATATTTCATTGATAAATTTGACAGGAACCGGGGGATGGACTCGCTGTATGACAGTGTCAAAGCGTTGATTAGCGAGGAGACGAGTGTCAGGACTTGAATCTTCTGAAAAAGTACCCCCCCGCCGTTGCCATGGTCAGAATACCCAGGAATACTAACTGCAGCAGGTCTGTCGAAGATGGCTTAAGCCGTTTGGGGATGCTTTTAAATATCAGATTTCTTGCAAAATCACTTTCTTCGTCGATCGAATATCCCAGTTCTTCCATCATCCTTTTGGAATATCCCTGCCAGAACGCTCTTTTCAAAAGGAATTTTATCTGTAATCTTTCTGGAAAGACCTTGTGATAAACAACTGCTTCCGGATTGTAAATGACGCCTTTTCCGAATTCGTTTCGCATTCTATCGCACAATTCCGTTTCCTCACCCTGCAGAAGTCCCTTTCCTTTCACACCCATCTCACCTCGGAATCCATTCAATGCTTTTATCACATCTGCTTTAAAGCTGATATTGGAACCAAATGTATTTCTTACCTCTGTTATCTCTTCGGGAAATCCTTTATGCGTTGCACCAATCAGCCAGTAATATTCCTCTGGCAGAAATTTTGGTTTTTTTGTCACCCATTTCGGCAGCAGTTTCCCACCTACTGCAATCGCTCCCTCCTCTTGATACATTCTCACTATTTCTTCTAACCAGTTCCCATCCGCAACCGCATCGTCATCGAAGAATGCAATGACCTCGCCATTCGCTTCTTCCATTCCTCTATTCCTGCTCTCTGAAAGCCCCACGTTCCTATCATTTAATATAATCTTATCTATATTTTTATTTTTAGATATCTTCTCATACAATTCCCTGTTTCCATCAACTACTACAATCATCTCCGTATTCTTATAGTTCTGTGTTAAAAGACTATTTATTGCTTCTGAGAAATCAGGATAACGTTGATTCAGGTAGGTGCATATTATGATAGATATTAACATAGGTCCCCCATCAGTTATTTTATCTATTACCTTCTCCGAAAGTCGACTATAACTCATATCCGCTCGAATTCTCGCGTTCACCCCATCCCCCCGATCGTCTCAGAAAGCCCATCCTCTATCCCGTACCGCGGCACGTACCCAAATCCCGCATATGCCCTTGAGATATCCCCGATCGAATCCCGCACATCACCCGCCCGCTCCACCTCATGCACACAATCCACACGATTCCCGATGATCTCCATAACCATCCCGGCAAGATCATTGATACTGATCCGGGTCCCTGTCGCCACATTAAACACACCTGTCGCGTCCGACTCCATCACAAGCACATTCGCCTGCACCACATCGCGCACAAACGTGAAGTCCCGGGTCTGCTCCCCATCCCCGTATATGATCGGCGCCTTGCCAGCCAGACACAGGTTCGCGAATTTCGGTATCACAGCCGCATAATCGGACGACGGATCCTGTCTCGGACCGTAGACATTGAAATACCTGAGAGCGACTGTCTTCAAGCCGTAGATCTCGTTAA
>Ga0209121_10002879_pt1 | contig 17097 bp, 16 predicted proteins | sample Cruoilmetagenom3_FD_187292 | JGI IMG/M metagenome (GOLD analysis project Ga0209121, IMG submission 187292) | Oil polluted marine microbial communities from Coal Oil Point, Santa Barbara, California, USA - Sample 3 (SPAdes) (version 2) | ecosystem: Environmental > Aquatic > Marine > Oil seeps ... | reverse complement strand
CAATACGATATCAGAAATGATTCTGAGTGGATAAATGCCGACCATTATGCAGGTTCTAAGAAACTGTTTAATGGAGAAATAGGAGAATGGGGTGGAATAAGATTCGTCTTAGATTCACTTCCCTGGAGAAGTACTGCTGGAACTATGGGAACATATGCTGCTGCTGGTGCTGTATTCCACACACCTATATTTGGAAAAGATTGTTATGCTGGTGTTAGATTCAATGGAGTTCAGGATAAACTTATCAAGAAGTCTAAAGAACAAACTGGCGACCCATTAGAGACTTACTCTACTATGGGTTGGAAAGCATATTTAGTACCTAAGGTTTTACATTCGACTTTTGGTGTCCAAATATTAAGTGGTGCAACAACTATAATATAGAATAAAAGGAGGGAGTAATTCTCCCTCCTATTAAACTGAAAGGAGTTCATGATGACTGTAAAGAAATCAATAGAACAAGGATTTAGTGGACAGTCCAATGGTTTATATAATATCTTAAAATGGTTTAATAATATGCCAGTAGATGCAACCATTACCGTAGGTGCAGAAGTTGCGAATGTAATTAACGTTGCAATCCAATTAAAAGATTATTTAGGTAATGATTTAACTGCACCATCTTATGTAAGGGCTTATTTCTGCACAACCTCAGCAGGAACCACAAAAGAATTAACAACTGTTAGTACTGAAACAGCGATTGGAACAGATGGCGAAATTTTAATTGTAACTGCTAAAAAAGAATATATGTTATTAAGCGAAGCAGATGGAGATATAGATATAGATATTACTGATACTGGAACAAACGATACATATCTTGCAATAGTTTTACCTACTGGAAGAATAATTGTAAGTGCTAATATTAAGTTTACTACTTAAAAAGGTTTTGCGGTGTACCTTTTTAAACACCGCAATCTTAAATATCAAGGAGCAAAAAAATGGATTTAATTAAGATAGGTGCAGATACTCAGGTAAGTCTCAAGGGATGTTTTATTAAAATGATTGTAATTGACCATAGTGCTGCAACGGTTGTGGCAATATACAATGAAGGAGATGCTTCACATACTGCTGCTAAAAAGAAATTTAGTATGAGAACTACTGCGGAAGAATTATACAAAGCAGAAATATTTCCAGGAAGAGGATTAAGATTTGGAGATGCATGTGCCATTGATTGGACTGCTGGAGATGTATATTACGGATTGGGATAAGGGGGTATAATTATGCCTTATAAATTAAGCACAAAAAGTGTTAAAGGTAAAAAGAAATTTTGTATGACAAATAAAAATACAGGAAAATCTTATTGTTATACAAGTGCTGCTGCTCGTAAAAAAGGTATGAAAATGCACGAAATGTTTAAACATATGCCTAAATCTAAAATAAGAGTAGCAAAAAAGAAATAAAGGGGGAATAGTATGCCAAATTATGATTTTAAATGCAATAAATGTGGCAAGATAGAAGAAGGAAGATTTTCCTTCGAGGAAGCACAAAAGGGTTTTGCTTGTCATTGGTGTAATGGTAGAATGGAAATGCAATTTCCAAATAAAGTATCTATTACTGGGTGCAATAGATTTATGCGCAAAAAAGGTATAGACGCAAAACAGGATAGATATTATGCAAATAAAAGTTTAGAAGAAAAAGGTAAACTTCCGAAAGGAATTAAACCAGAAAAGGGGGTAGTATAAATGAATTATCAAGTAGAATTGACAAAAATACAAAAAGTATTAAAAGAATTTATTCCACATTTAAAGACTACTATAATAGGACAACAGGTAGAAGCCACAAATATAGTATCAATAATGAAGGAATTAAAAAGAATCAATTACAGAATAGATAGACTTAGAAGTGATTTGAAACTTATGAAGGAGAAAAAAATAGATGTTAGCGAAACTGTCGGAATTGATAACGGATGTAAGGAGTCTAATCAATGAAGCAACTGAGTCGTTTTGGACAGATGTAGAAATAACAAGATGGCTAAATGAGGGACAAGAATATATATCTGCAGCAACCAAAGTATTATCTAAATATTATGATTATACTATTTTAGCTGATGATATTATTGATAATAGAGAAATAAGACTTCCTTCTGATTTTATTACTTTAGATGATGGTGCAGTTTTTTATAATGATAAATCTATTGATGAAATAACCTTAATAGAACTCAATAGATATGCTGGAACTGATTGGCGTGATGATACAGGAACACCAGTAAGGTTTTATCGTAGAGCAGATAATTTAGGATTTTATCCAAAGCTTAGCGTGGGAGATACTGTTAGGTTTTATGGAGTAGAAAGAGCACCTACATTAGTAGATGAAGTAGAACCATTCTCAGGGGATTATAGATGTATTCCATTGAGAAGATATATAAGGGATTATGCTATTGCACAATGCTGGTACAAAAAAAGAAATACAGGCGACTATTTACTAAAGATGAATGAAGTAGAAAAAGGTATAGTATATATAAATAATGTAGTATATGGAGAAAAAAATCAACCAAAAAGAATGATACCTGCTGAAAAAAATAGGGGTGGATATATTAATACTGACCCATTAAATATTTGATAAAGGATTAATATGAATACGGAATATAATAAACAATATTATATAGATAACAAGGAACAAATTTTAAAAAAACATGCACAATATCGTCTTATCCATAAAAAAGAACTTGCAAAACATCAGAAACAATGGTTAAAGAAAACAGGATACTCTAAAAAATATTATTCTACTCACAAAAAAGAAATACGAGAACAACATAGACAATATTGCAATTTAAAACGAAAAACTGATATAAAGTTTAATCTTAATGACAGAATTACAACATTGATATATCTTTCTTTACATGGTTCTAAAGTTGGTTATCATTGGGAAAATTTGGTCGGATATGTTTTAGATGATTTGATAAAAAGATTAAACAAGACCATGCCAGAAGGTTATACTTGGAATGATTATTTGGATGGTAAATTGCATATAGATCATATAGTGCCAGTTTCCGTATTTAATTATACAAAACCAGAACATACAGATTTTAAACGATGTTGGGCTTTATCTAATCTCCAATTATTGCCAGCAAAAGAAAATTTAAAAAAATCCAATAAATTAGATAAACCATTTCAACCAGCATTGGCATTGTAAAGGAGAGATTATGTCAACTGAAAAAAAAATATATCGCATATTAGATGGTCTTTCTCCAAGTGAAGGTAAACTAACTAATATACCAAGAGAGCCCAACGGATTGCTTAATTGTCATTTTAATGTAAGGGGGCAGATAGAAAAAAGAAAAGGTTTCTCGAAATATAATACAACTTCATTGGGTTCTGGACATGAAATATCTGGTTTGCATCGTTTTTATAAAAGAGATGAAAGTAAAGAATTTCTTTGTGCTTGGAATACCAATTTGTATAAAATGGCAGAAACTTCACCACATGCAGGAACAAAATTATTAAGTAAAGCCGCCACCGAAAAAGTAGTTACTTCTGATTCTGATACCTATTTTTGTACCTTTAAAGACCATTGTTATATAGCCAATGGAGCAGAAGATTTTATGAAATATGGTGGAACTTATGTTCGTGATGTAGGAATGACAGTTCCAATTGCTCCAACATATAGTAGTCAAACCGATGGTGATTTAGAAGCTGGTGAGTACAAATTCATAATTACTTATGTAGATGAAGATGGATACGAAAGTGATGGTGGAGCCGAAAGTGCTGCTATGACAGCAGATACACATCCTAATGATGGGCTTATCATCGTTATACCATGCTCAAGTGATGATAAGGTAACTAAAAGAAGAATATATAGAACAAAAGTGGATGCAGCTACTTTTTATTATGATGGAGAAGTTGCAAATAATACAACTACTTCCTATACTTCTACAATCTCAGATTCAGCAATAGGGCTTAAAACCGAATTACATACTGACCATGATGCTCCAGTTTCTGCACCTGATTTAGTATCAAAGCGTAGAGCAAGATTGGCTGTATCAAAAGATGAAGAAACTTCATTGTCACATTTACCTTCAACAGGACAAGAATATTTTCCATTAAGTATTCGGTTTCCAACTGGTAACATGCAAAATGTTACAGGATTAACCGAACAATTAACTACCTTTCAAATATTAACCAAAGATTCATTAGAAAGATTATCAGGAATAGATGAAGGTAATTTTGAATTTAAAAACTCATTTATAGGAGAGGGATGTATTGCTACTCGTTCTTTAGTTCAAGCAGAAAACATCCTTATTTATTTGGGATATGATGGTATATATTATTATGATGGAACTACTGGAACAAAGTTAGATAGATTATTATCACAATATATTTATGAAAATATTAATCCTACTTATGCACATTTGGCTTGTGCAACTTATTTTGAAGATAAATATATACTTAGTTATCCAAAGGGTGCAAATACGGTTAATAGCGAAACTGTATATTATAACTTTAGAACAAGAACATCAGGAGTACATAGCTTCGGATTTAGTTGTTTTTCTAAATGGGATAAAGGCGGAGATGGACTACAATTGTATTCAGGTTCGACTACAATAGGGCAACTTTATAAAGTATTTAATGGGCTTGATGATGATGGCGCCGCTATTGCTATGTCAGATACAACATTACCTATGGATTTTGGAAAACCTGATATATGGAAAAATTATTATAATATATATGTTAAAGTTAAAACTACGACAGGAACATCATTAACAATGTATTATACATTAGATGATGGTAGTGAAACAAGTTGTACAGCACAAACTTTAGTTGCCAATAAAGAACGTTGGTATAAATTTAATGTAGGAAGTACTGGAAATAGAGCAAGAGCCATATCTTTAAGAGCATATTCAAGTGATAAATATGATAGAACTATTATGGGTTATGGCATTGTTTATAATGAAGAAGAAGCTGAGTGGTCATAATGAATATAACAATAGAGGATTTTGATAATTTAACAAGAGAAGTAAGAGCATTAAAATTACTTACCCTAAATTTGCGAGATATTGTAGAAGATGGATTATATTCAAATGATATACACAATGACGCTATACAAGAAAGACATATTGAAGATGGAATTATAACCAAAAACAAAATTAACTTAACTATGGATGATATAAAAGATGGATTTGTTTATGGAAGATTATTGGGAACAAGTATTACCGCAGGAAAAGTGCTGTTATCAGAAGCTACTGGAAGCCTTGATGATTTAGCCGATGGCACTTATGGCAAACTTTTATCAACTTCTTTAACGGATGGACTTGCATTATTATCTGCATGTGATGGAGATTTAGACGATATAACAAATGGGACAACCTATGGGAAAGTTAAGGTAACAAATATTTCATCAGGTAATATTTTATTGGCTGAATGTACAGGAGATTTAGATAATATAGCAGATGGTACAGATTTTGGTAAGGTAGCTTTAACCTCTATTAGTGCAGGAAAAATTATTATAGCTGGACTTGATTCTGGTATTACAGATAGAATGTTTCAAGACCTTAATACTAAAACTAACATAGAAGCATGGAGACATACAAGCGATGTAACCATGATTGATGGTGGAGATATATATGCAAATAGTTTGACTCTCGTTGGAACTGCAAGTGATTTCGATTATGGTTCTTTGGGGGGAACAAAACCCCCAACTGATGCAGATAAAACTTCTACACATACTTCTGCTGATACTTCTGCGGTCAATGGATTGGCTGCCTCTAAAATTTCTGGATGGGCTCATGGAAGTGATACGACTAAAATTGATGGCGGGGATATATATACTAATACAGTTACAGCTACACAAATTTATACAACGAGTTTGAGTGTATTGTCTGCTAATATGGGAACACTTACATCTGGAACTATTACAGGTGGAACTATAAACGGAGCACGATTTTACTGTAAAGGCACAGGAACACAAGATATTGTTTTTGCTACAAGTGGAATTAGTATGTATGATTGTGGTGGACAATGTATAAATTTTTATAAATCTGGCTATGATAAATTACAATTGGGTGTAGGCACAGCAACGGTAGGAATATCTAATGTCGAAGCAAGTGGCAATATGGAAGTTGGCGTTGCTGGAACTGGATATGTAAAATTATCAACAATAGGGTATGCTTGTTATCTTTACAATAGTGGAAGTTTTAGGATTCCTGTTAGGACTACTGCACCTACATCGCATCAGGGCGACTTAGGCTGTAATTCTTCAAGTGATTGGTTTGTAGGGTATATATCAGATTGGGAACATTTCCAAACTACGGATGGATGGTAAGATGAAACTATATATAGATGTAAAAGATATGACTTTTGATGAAGACGGTATAGAACGTGAAATTGTTACAAAAGTTAAAAATGTAGAATTCTATGGATATGATTATATAATTGAATTATCAGATGATGATGATTTCATTAAAAATACAATGGAAATAGAATACGAGCATGATAAAAATGGCAACATAGAAAAAATACTTAGTATATTGTTTAGAGTTAATGAGCAAACAACTTGGTGGAGTTTCCCGTTATACCAAATTATAGATGGGAAAATAGTACCATTTGATTATACACAATATCAGTATTTTACTGATACAGACAGAAGAATGGCATTAGCAAAAAAAATTGGGAAATTATATAATCCTTCAAGCGAAATTAAAATGTTACGGACAACAATAAAAAGGTTATTAGATAATCTTGAAATAACTGATGAGAAATTTGAAAAATATAATACAAAGGTGGAACAAATAATTGAGAAAAATCCTAAGTAAATTAATAATTTTAATAATGGGCTTAGCATTATTAACAGGATGTTTTACAACTCCGCCATCACCTGAACCAGATGGAGTTGTTTATCGAGCTTTTTTCGTGGGTATAAGTAAATATGAAAATGGTATGACATTACCAAGTCCAGCAAAGAATACGGATAAATTAGAAGATTTATTTACTCAATGCAAATTCGGAGAAAATGAAACCCAATTTCAAATTATTGAAAAATTGATAAATTTAGACGCAACAAAAGAAAATATTTTAAATGGCATAGATGATGCGTTTTATGAAGCGGATGATAATGATGTCTCTTATTTTTACTATATGGGACATGGGGGAGTAAAAGGTGGTACTCCCGTTATTACAGCAACTGATTCTACAGGTTGTATATGTAAAAACATTACCGTTCATGAATTGGAAGCACGATTGAGCATGATATCTGGAACAAAGGTTGTCTTGCTTGAAACTTGTCATGCAGGAAATTTTATTGATAAAGGCAAAAAAATTGTTCTTGATCCATTTGATAAATTTTCACTTGACCTATTAAATAAGGAAGGCTACCAAGTATTAGCTTCTTCAGCGGGTGATGAATACACTTGGGATTTTCCTAATGGTTCACCTTTTTGTAATGCTTTGATTAATGGTTGTAAAAATCTTACTGCGGATAGCAATGAAGATGAAATTGTGGATATATCAGAATTATATCATTATATCAAGTTACATGTCATAAAACAAACAGTACAGATATATCCTGAAAATTCAATCTTTCCGATAACGGAATTTTAAAAGGAGTACAATGACTAAATTAGAAGAAAAAATAACAAAATTATTAGACCAATTTACTCAAGAAGAATTAGGTAATAGATTAAGTCAATTTTCAATGATAGCTTTAAAAGAAATGATTTTAAATGAAATTAGACAAGAAAATAAGGGGAATAAGAAAAAGGAGTAATTTAAATGGCTCAATACAAAACATACAAAGATAGCCCAAATTATATTGACCCTGTGTTAGAAGCAGCACAAAACGAAGAACAAACAGGAGAACAAGATATAGGTTATCAGGGATATGTAAATCCAGCTTATAATACTGTATATGACCCTGTTTCAGGTGAAACAGTACCAACTGGGATGCCGATTAGTACACCTGAACCTACATCTGCACCTACACCTACATCTACACATCCTAATGGAATATCAACAGCTACCGAAACAGAAGAAGCAACCGAAGAAGCAACAGAAGAAGCAACCGAAGAAATTCCAGCTTTACCAGAAGCACCTGATATAAACATTCCTGGCTATAATCCAAATGCTGCTCCACTCCCAGAGGTAGAAGAAGCTCCTGCTTATGAAGCGAGTCCAGAAGAACAAGCATGGGCAGAGATGCATGCTGGTAATATTCAAGATATTCTTGAGCAGGGCGGTTTAGGATTAAGCGAAGAAGTTCAACAATTAATGATAGATAAGAACAATGAAGCACTCATAGCACGTGAATCAGAAGCTATTAGGGTAATGAAAAACAATATGGCTCGGAGAGGCATAGATAATTGGGGTTTAGAATTTAAAAATATTCAGCAAATAAAAGCTGCTACAACTAAAGGAATTGCTGCCAATATAAGAGATATACAAATACAAAATGCTTTAATGAAAATGCAAAGCTTTGAAAATGCTCTTGGGTTGTCAGCACATTTTATGGATTATTTAAGCCAACAGTCACAATTAGCATATGCACCTAAACTTGCTACGTGGCAAGCAAAACAGCAGGCAAAATTACTTCAATATCAAGCCAATGTAGATATATGGAAAATGAAGATCAATCAAGCATATACAGTTGGTAATATGAAATATGCACAACAATTGTCAGAACACGGAGCTGCAATACAACATCAGTATGATATTGAACTTGAAGAAATGAAAATAGAAGCAGCGGAAGAAGCCGCCTCAACACAAGGATTCTGGCAAACTGTCGGAACAGTAATTGGTTTCTTTGCTATGTTTTTCTTGGTATAAAAAGGAGATAAATTATGGGATATGGAATGTTAGGCTTTTCACAAGGATTGCAATCTGGCGCAGGCTTAGGTATGCAATTAAGACAAATGCAATGGCAAAATGAAGAAAAAAAGAAAATAGAAAAAAAGGCAGAGGAAACTAAAACTGCACTTAGTGATTTTTTTGGTAGTTCCTATGGACAAACCATGATGACTGGTGGAAATCTATCTGATAATGACAAGACTATGTTTATGACTGCTTTACAGGGAGCAACTGCAGAAGCGAGGGGAGTAATGGGTTCAGTTTATTCTGCTTGGCAGCAAGGAGATAGAGAAACATACACAAGAGAAATGGATAGATTAAATATTCTATTAGAATTTTATGGTGGGAATAACAAATTTGATATATCAAATATGGAAGCCGCTTTTGAGGGCTTGGTAGGAACTTTCCAAACTCAAGATGCAATAAATGCAGCAACAGCAGGAAGGAATATTATAGCAAGTAGACAGCAACCAATGGATACGGAGAGATTAGATATAGCAGTTAAAGGAACAGGAGCAGGTAGTCCAGCATCACTTGCTGAAACAAATAAATTGCTTGGGACTAATTATAAACCTGAGAATCTTACACCAGAACAGGGAACAATAGTTCATAATGCAGCAGTTATATTAAATAATGCAGCTGCACTTGGCAAAAGTTCTTTTACATCAGTTTTAAACCAAATGCAATTAGACCAAAAATATAAAGATGCAGGAGTTATTCTTGATGGAATGACTTTTGAAAAATGGACTGCTAAAACAACTACACAAGAACCTGCTAATATTAAGGATGTTGCTTATTCAATAAATCAAATTAAAAATGCTGATAGCCCAGAAGAAGCACAAACCTTTGCTAATGCTCATATTAAAGAATTTGGCGATTTAAGTGATTTAGGTATTGAAGGTTCTGATGTTAAAAAATATTGGGGAGAAAACAAAAGGTATATATTAGAGAGCATGGCACAAGACCTGGATACTTTAACTAACGAAGAAGGATTCATAAGACCAAATGAAGAAACAACAAGAAATTTCTTTGGTGCAAAACAAACAATGACTAATAAAGAATGGATAAAGGCAATAGCTTCAGAATATAAACCTTTATGGGATGAATTAAAAGCACTTGGAGTAGATTTAACTGGTATTTTTGAAATAGATTTGAATAATATGAAAACGATAAGTGCTTCGTGGTTTAATCGAAGTACAGGTAAAGGCGATATAAGACCAGGAAGTTGGTGGATACGTGAGTAGAAAGACTTGGTTAGAACAATTAAATACAAAAACAACCGATGAACAAAATTTCCAAACTGCTTATCGTATAATGGCGACTAAATGGGGATTAAATCCAAATCCAGATGACCCTAAACATTTTTATGATTATAGAGCATTGTATAGGGACACAGGTAAATTAGAACCTGATTCAACTGGACATTTTCCTTCTAAATATAAAAAAGAAGGACATCCCGATTTAGTTATAAATGGAATGGATACCAGAACAGGGAAGAAATATGTTCCGCCCAATGAAAGGAATATAGCGCCTGAGCCAATCGAACCCACTTTAAAAACTTCTTCATTGGAAGTTCAGGGAAGAACAAGAGGTATAGGTACTACTGTGCCTGAAATCAAATCTCCAATAGAAATTGCAAGTAGAACAGGTGGTATTCAACCTGAAATAAAACCAGGCATTCTCAATAGGACACGTGGTATAAGTGCTGCTGATATTGAAAAATTTAAACCTCAACCTAAACCTAAACCTGAACCAATTTATAAAGCAGTTCCTGAGGGATGGTATAAAGAAGGCAAAATAATAGATGCTGTTCAAACTTTCAATCAGGGTTTATTATACGTTGGTTATCAAACTTGCCAATTTTTTCATGATTTTCTTCCTAAATACATGAATCAACCTGTAACAGAAGACGTTGAGGTTGGTGGTAGACTTGGTATAAAGCGTACCCTTCCTATGGATGAGGTCAATGAGAGAAAACGAGAGAATATATTAGCAGGACAAGAAGCTTATGATAGAACCAAAAAAGGATACGAAGCATTATTGGCACGGCATCCTGAATGGGTTCCCAGAGTAGAATATCAAGGTAGTTTTATAGAAAATATTAAAAAAAATCCATTATTATTATTTGATTATGGTTATATATCGCAAATAATGGCAGAATCTTTAGCTTTTTCGCTTGGAACAATGACTATAACTGCGGCGGCTACGGCAGCAAGTGGTGGTAATCCATTTGTCGGTGGATTGGCTATGTTTATGGTTATGTATCCGCAAGAAGCTCAACAAATGTTTGAAACATTACAAGAACATGACTTTACAGAAGAAGAAGCATTAAAGACCGCTACATGGAGCGCAGCCATAATTACTGCAATAGAAGCAAGTGAAGATATATATCTTTTGGGAAAATTAGTACCAGGATTAAAGAAACCATTAGTCGGAACAGCTACTAAAACTATAACTAAAACTTTAGTTAAACCTACTATGCGTTCATATCTCAAAGTAGCAGGAACAGATGCATTAAAAACAATAAGTGGCGAAACTTTAGAAGAAATTGCACAAGCATTTACAGAAGATGAAACCATAAGAATAGTAGATAAAACTCATGAAATCTTACCAGATTTAGCAGAAATATCAGCAAGAACTTTTGTATCATCTTTAGGATTTGGTGCCGTTTCAGGATATCAAGGTGCAATGCAACAATATAGAACAAATATGCTTAATATGGCTATTGAAGCAGACAAGGTTAAAAATAATAATCCAGATATTAAGAAATCTGTAAGTGAAGTGTTACAAAAAGTTAAAAAAACAGAAGAAACACAAACTACTCCAAGAACAGAAATTAAAACAGGACACGTTTATCTTGCTGATGTATTTAGAGGAATGAAAGAAGGTGCTCCAACAGATGAAGGATTATTTGGTAAGGGTACTTATTATACAACCAATGAAGAATATGCTGCTGGTTATGGGGAAGTTCATAAAGCTAAAGTAAAACTTTACAACCCATTTGTTATTAATAATCAAGCAGAAGCTCAAGCTTTTTGGGATAAATTTACTAAACCAGAAAGAAAGAAAGCTATAGACGCTGGTAAAACTTCTAAAGAAGCCAACGAAATAGCATCTATGAAGGCTCATAAAAAATTAGTTGACTTGGGTTATGATGGTGTAATCGCAAGAAACATCCAGGAAAAAGGTGATGAAGTAGTTGTTTTTGATGTCTCTAAAGCAATGAAAGTAATGCCTATACCAGTTGAATTAGATACAAGCGGAACAATTGAACAAGTAGAACAAGCTGAAATTACTTATGCTGGAACAGAAGAAGTAGGAGATGTTGGAACACCTCAAATTGGTATTGAGTATGAATCATTATTTACAGAAGAAGAACAAGCACTTTATTCTGAAAATAAACCAGTAGAGAAAATAAAAGAAGAAGAAGATAGACTTAGAGAAACTTTAAAAACTGAAACTAAATCCTTAAATGATTTTAAGAAGAAAAAAAAGGGATTGGAAAGGTTATATAAAAAAGCCATTAGGGCGTTGCGTGATGAACTAAATGCACAAAGCGAAATTATTACAGAAGGGGACGAAATACAAGCATATGCTTATGGGCGAATTAAAATGAGAACGCCAGTTCAGACTAAAACTGAATGGCAAGACACACTTGGACCTGGACATTATGCTCGAATATTTAGTGATAATCCGAATTTAAGTAGCCCAGATGTGGTTGCTAATAGCTTACGAAAACCTATTACAGAAGATCAATTAAGAGAACAAATAGCAGAAGCTATACGTAATAGACCCAAAAAAGTTACATTTGAAGAAGCAGAAGAACGAATCGTAGATCCAGAAATTACAAATATAAAAGTTAAAATAGAAACTATGGAAGATGTAATTTCATCTCTTGAAGAAACAATGATAGCTGGCGAAGAAAAGATAAAGCCAACACAAGAACAACAAACTAAACTTGATTCTTTACTTGAGGAAGATCCACGTTTTAGAAAAGCTGCCGAAAATTTATATGATAAAAGAGTTGACCAATTAACTAAAACAGAAGTAGAAACTGTTATTATGCAATTGGAAAGAGCTAAAACAATTCTTGAAAAGACTAAAGGATTCAGGAGACCTACGTTTATAGCTAAATTGTTTACTCCACACATAGTTTATAGTGAAGTTCTTGGAGTTAAACCTATTGTAGAAAAAGCTGAAAAAGGAAAACAAGAACAAGATATTGAATATAGAAATGTATCAAATATTGCAGGTAAGGTTATCAGTAGTTTAAATAAAGGTGTTACTACTATTGGACAAAGATTGGAAGCATTTAAAAGAAATAAACCCACACCAATAGAAGCCAAAATGGCAGAATTGTTAAACACTTACAAAGAAGCACCCAAAAACCTTTCAGAACAAGAAACTAAAGTGTTCAAATATCTTGATGAGTTAAGAAGGGTATTACTAAAAAGACAAAACCAAGTAAGGGCTGAGATTGGGTTACCTTTAATTAAAGGCAAACAAGCTTATTTTAAACATATTATTGATGTTATGGCAGAAGCTGCAATGTTAAAATATGGACTATTAGATACTGAGACTACTAATCCAGTAGACTTTAGAGATTTTCCATTTCCAGAAGAAATTATAAGGTTTATAGAAAAGACAGTTGCAAGTGGAATTTACAATCCTGCTGCTATTAGAAGGAAATTAGGTGATGAACTTACAGCATTATGGAATAAAGATTTACGTGTCGTAACTAATGCGATGCTTTGGACTGCATTAAAGGAAATACATTTAGCCAAACCACTCAAAGGACTTGTAGAAAGTTTAGACGCATTAGATACTGTTCCTGGAACTATCCCTTCCACAACTAAAAAATGGTTAGTAGATTATGTTAATCAATGTATTAAGGGACAAGAAAATGAAACAGATGTAGCAGTTAATGATATTTTAAATCAAAGTGGACTGAAAGGATTTCTTGATAAATTATTAGTTCCTTATGGTAGACGACTTGGACCAAAACCATTAACAAAATTATTAGCTGGTACTGGTAAGCTGATTATTTATGCTGTAATGGGACCAATTCCACGACAGATATTAAGAAATACGTTTCAGACAGTTCAAAATATTGCATTATATGGAGTAAAGGCTACCGTTAAAGGTATGTTTTCTACTCCAGAACAATGTAAAAAAATTATGAAAAAGAGTATTTATTTTCGTTCATATACTGGATTAGAAGAAGTTCCAGAGGGTATATTAAGTAAATTTGGAGAATGGTATCTCAAAGGATATCAGATGTCGGCTATATGGAACGCTGGAAATTCGATGAAAGCGGCTTATCATTTTAATATGGAGAAAATAACGGGCAAATATCAGCATACAAAGTATAGTTGGGCAGACCCAGAAAGAACTGCTAATACTCCAGAGGGATATCTCTTTGAAAGCGAAGAAGAAAAGCTATCAAAGGAAATGGAATGGGGAGCAAGATCTTGTCAATATCAATATACTCCATTGGGGATGCCAGGAATATTTAGATATAAGTCTGCTGTACCATTTACAAGACTTCAAAGTTGGTGGATGAATTACTTCTTTAACTTTACAAGAGAAGCAGCGACAAGAATGTTCAAAGGGGAAAATGGTTATGGAGTTAAACTCCCAGCCTCAGAAAGACTTAATTATGCAAAGTATTTGTTAATTGGTGGTATAGTTCTTAACGGGTTAGGATATAAGAAATCCTTTATGTTTGGCGTTTTACCAATGTATTGGTCACCTGCTGCTGCAGCAGCTATGGCAATGTATCAGTATACTTTTGCACAAAGTGATTATGATAGAGAAAAAGCTCTGGAAAGATTAAAGAGATCATACCAAGCATTAATTCCTGGTTATCTTGGTGTAAAAACTTGGAATGATGTATTAAATGGAAATATGTCTATGGATGAATTATTTTTCTATGGTAAAACTGACAAGAAAAAACCTTCTTACAAAGGAGGTTCTTATCAAGCAAAGAAAAAATATGGAAAAAGTCGTTATGTACCAAGAGCAAACAGATAACGATTATTATACAAAGATACAAAATAAGGGGAAATAAAATAAAAAGGAGAAAATAATATGGCAGGTTCTATAAGTAATTGGTTAGAGTTGGAATTGCTCGACCATGTATTAAAAACAGGGAGCTATTCAGTTCCAACAAATATTTATGTAGCTTTATCTACTGCTGACCCATTAGATGATGGCACAGGTATAAGCGAACCAGCAGGGGGAAGTTATGCAAGGGTGGTAATGAACTCTTGGGATGCAGCTGCTGCGAGAGCAACGGAGAATACAAGTCAAATAACATTTGCACAAGCAGAACAAGATTTTGGCACAATAACACATTGGGCTATTTTTGATGCTATTACAGGTGGAAACTTCTTAGCACATGGAGACTTTACAACAGGGAAAGCATGTCCAATTGGAACAAACTTATACATTGCAGCAGGAGATATAGACGTTGTATTTAGTGCTGGTGGAGCATGTGATAATCTTGCAAATCAACTATTAGACCATGTGTTCAAGACAACTGAATACACACCAGAAACTAATTTATATGTAGGGTTATTTACATCAAGTCCAACAGATACAGGAGCAGCAGGTACAGAAGTAAGTGGTGGTGCTTATGCTCGTGAGATTATGAACGCTTGGGATGTGGCAGCTGCTGGTGCAAGTGAAAACACAAATGCAATAACGTTTACGACTGCTACTGCTTCATGGGGTACAGTAACACATTTTGTTATACTTAATCATTTAACTACCTTAGCAGCAGCAAATGCTTTAATTTGGGGTACAGTTGACCCTAATAGATTAGTTGGTATTGATGACGTAGCTGAATATGCTGCGGGTGCTTTAGATATTACATTAGACTAATAAGGGGGGATATCTATGGCAGTAACATACAAAGGGATAAGAGAAGATGTAAATGATAATACCAGAACAAGTATCACTATGCAAATCCCATCAGAAGCAGTTGCTGATGATTTATTAATTTGTTACATTAGTAAAGATGACGATGTAGCTATTTACACAAGTGGAGATTATTCTAATTGGAATATGCTTGTTAATGCTACAGCAGGAACAGGGAATGCCTTATATGTCGCTTGGAGAATAGCCACATCAGCAGATGTAAGCGGTTCGGTAAGCTGGACTTGGAACGGTGATAGTGAAGATTATTATGGCTGTATTCTTTGTTATGGTGGTGCAGATACCACTACACCTATCAAAGCTTCAGATTTTACAGCACAGGGAACAGCAGACGCTAAACCCATTGCTCCTTCTGTGGCATTTACAGATTTAAAAGAAGGAAGTTTAGTTTTACAAGTCTTCGGTGCAGATGATAATGATATACCTTATACAGTTCCTACAGAATTAACATCACGATTTAACAATAATATAACTGATACAGGTGGTGCTGGGGGAGATAAAACAGATGGGTTAAATTCGTCAACCCCTTGGGATGTCTCCGTAGCAATTAATTCTGGTATAAAAGATATTGGTGACCAAGAAGGTGCTGCCAGCAGTGTAGCTTTTAGCTCAGATGGTACAAAGATGTATATTGTAGGAACAGTCAACGACACAGTCTATCAATATACTCTTACAACAGCTTGGGATTTATCTACAGCAAGTTATGCCAGCAAAAGTAAAGATGTTAGTGACCAAGAGAGTACTCCCAGCACTGTAACTTTTAGTTCAGATGGTACAAAGATGTATATTGTAGGACCAATCACCGACGCAGTCTATCAATATACCCTTACAACAGCTTGGGATGTATCTACAGCTTCTTATGCCAGCAAAGCTAAAAGTGTTAGTACTCAAGAGAGCAATCCTACCGGTGTAGCTTTTAGCTCAGATGGTACAAAGATGTATATTGTAGGAACAGTCAACGACACAGTCTATCAATATACTCTTACAACAGCTTGGGATGTATCTACAGCAAGTTATGCAAGTAAAAGTAAAGATATTAGTACTCAAGAAAATCTTCCCAACACTGTAACGTTTAGCTCAGATGGTACAAAGATGTATATTCTGGGGTCATTAAACTACACAGTCTATCAATATACCCTTACAACAGCTTGGGATGTATCTACAGCAAGTTATGCCAGCAAAAGTAAAGATGTTAGTGACCAAGAAGATGACCCTGACGGTGTAGCTTTTAGCTCAGATGGTACAAAAATGTATATTGTAGGAACAGCCAGCGACACAGTCTATCAATATGCTTTAGGTGGCGAAACAGGTTTAGCAATCTTTGGTATGAACGCAGCTGAACAATGGGTAGCAGCTACGGTGATTATTGAGGCAGCGGCAGCAGCTGGAA
>Ga0209121_10002876_pt1 | contig 17110 bp, 14 predicted proteins | sample Cruoilmetagenom3_FD_187292 | JGI IMG/M metagenome (GOLD analysis project Ga0209121, IMG submission 187292) | Oil polluted marine microbial communities from Coal Oil Point, Santa Barbara, California, USA - Sample 3 (SPAdes) (version 2) | ecosystem: Environmental > Aquatic > Marine > Oil seeps ... | reverse complement strand
GCGTACGGCGAGCGACTGCCGGCCCCACTTGACCGGCGCGCGCGTCACTTCTTCACGGAATTGCATCGCGTGCAGGAGGGTGTGGAGGCGTGGCGATCTGGTCGTATTGAGCAGTTGGGCCAACTGATGCGTGAGTCCGGCGCCAGCTCTGTGTACAATTACGAGTCCGGTTCGCCGCATTTGACGACGCTCTACGAAATCCTGTGTGAATGTCCCGGTGTGTACGGTGCGCGGTTCAGCGGAGGCGGGTTCCGGGGGTCATGCATTGGTCTGAGCGATCCCAACCAGCGCGAAGAGATCCTGGCGTTCATTGACCAGCGCTACCCAGCTGCGCATGCCGATATCGCTGGCCTGTATAGCGTTCATTTCTGTCAGACGAGCGAAGCTGCTCATCTGATGGACTAGACGGATCACGGTCAAGTGTTATGAGCATAGATCATCCGAAGCAATTGGACTTTTTCAACCGGCGAGCCATCCTTGTTCTGATACTGTGTGTGGTGGGCTGCGTGCTCTTGATTGTCGATGTGCCCGCGGTCGTCCTGAGCTGGGACACCGCCAGCGAAGTCGGCACGGCAGGCTTCAATGTTTATCGCTCACCTTCTTGGGACTCAGCTGCACCTGAGGATTGGACCAAGGTCAACGATGAACTGATCCCTTCGGCGGGAGACGAAATGGTCGGCGCGGACTATCGTTTCGAGGACGATGATCTTACGCCAGGTCGCAAGTACCGCTATCGTATTGAGGAAGTGGCGTGGGATGGTGGCGCCACGTGGTACCCTGACGAGGTCGTGGTGCGCGCCGGTTTCCCCAGCCGCTGGACAAAGCTTGAGGGCGTTGGGCTGATCCTACTGGGACTGGTCATGCTGTGGCACCGCAGGGGCCAGCTCGAATGACCCGTTGCTTGAAGGTCGACCCTGAACATCCTGAACCTGCCGTGATGGCCGAAGCCGCTGCCGTGATCCGCGGCGGTGGTCTCGTGGCATTTCCGACCGAGACGGTGTACGGGCTGGGCGCGAATGCGTTGGATGCGCAGGCTGTTGCGAGTATTTTTCGTGCCAAGGAGCGGCCCTTCTACGATCCGCTGATCGTGCATCTGGCTGACGCGACTCAGCTTTCCTCTGTAGTTGCGGAGGTGCCGGACGTCGCCAGGGAGCTGGTCGTCGAATTCTGGCCCGGGCCGCTCACACTTGTGCTGCCCAGAGGTCCTCAGGTTCCCGATGAAGTGACTGCCGGCGGGAACACCGTCGCCGTCAGAGTGCCCGCGCATGCCGTAGCGAGGGCGCTTATCGCGGCTGCCGGTGTTCCGATCGCTGCTCCCAGTGCAAATCGCTTTGGACGGGTGAGTCCTACCTGTGCGGACCACGTCATGGCTGATTTATCCGGGCGCATCGATCTTGTCTTGGACGGCGGCGCAACGCAGGTCGGCGTGGAGTCGACCGTGCTGTCACTGTGCTCTGACATTCCGATGATTCTGCGGCCCGGGGGTATCGCCAGGGAATCCCTGGAGCGCCTCTTGGGATCAGTGGACGTCAGGGACTCCTTGGGCGCGGAAGGTGAGACCTTGGTCTCGCCGGGCACAACGGTTAAGCACTATGCGCCGCGTGCTAAGACCACGCTGTACCGCGGGGAGCGTGAGGCTGTCTTGGCTCGGATCCGCCGGGATGTTTTGGACTATGTAACAGCGGGTGTCACCGTGGGCGTCCTGGTCGCAGAGGAAGACCTCGCCATGTTGACGGACCTTCCGGCTGTGTACCGGAGCGTGGGTTCCATAACGTCAATGGAGCAGATTGCCCGCCAATTGTTTGCCTCGTTGCGCTCATTGGACGCGTCCGGTGTCACGGTTATCCTGGCGCGGGACTTCGGCCCGTCTGGGTTGGGTCTGGCGATCCGAGATCGTCTGACGCGTGCGGCGGCTGGTGACGTGATCGTCGTCATGGAGATGTCCGGCTAGCTTGTTGAGGGGTGTGTTCTATAGAAAAAGGGGATCGCGATTTGTGCGATCCCCTTTGTTGGTCTCTGTTGAGCCCTTGCTGTCAACTGCGTAGGAAATCGCGGAGTCGACGTGCGTGAGCTGGGTGCCGTAGACGGCTCAGCGCCTGCGCCTCAATCTGTCGGACGCGTTCCCGTGTCACACCGAGTTTCTTGCCGACTTGCTCCAGCGTATAGGTCTGGCCATCCAACAACCCGTAGCGCATTTGGAGAATCTTGACCTCTCGCGGGGGGAGATTCACAAGGATCTCGATCAACTGATCCTTGAGCATCACTGCGCTGACCCTGTCAGGCGGCGATGGGCTATCCTTATCCTCGACGAAATCGCCCAAGGTGCTGTCGCCCTCGTCGTCTGTCGGCATCTCCAGTGAAAGTGGGCGGCGCGCCACGTCAAGCATCTGTTCGATCTTGCGGACAGGGATCTCCAGTTCCGCGCCCAACTCCTCCGGGGTGGGGCTACGTCCCAACCGTTGTGTGAGTTGGTGTGAGATGCGCAGCATCTTGTTGATCTGATCGCCCATATGGACCGGGACGCGGATCGTCCGGCTTTGGTCCGCGATGGCCCGCGTTACGGCTTGCCGGATCCACCACGTGGCATAGGTGGAGAATTTGTGCCCACGTTTGTACTCGAACTTGTTCGAGGCCCGTATCAGTCCAATGTTACCTTCCTGAATCAAATCCAGAAATGGAACGCCTCGGCCGATGTACTTCTTGGCCACACTGATCACCAGCCTGGAGTTCGCGCGAATCAGATGCTCCCGGGCGCGGATACCGTCATCAAGCTGTAGTTCCAGTTCATAGCGCTTGTCTTCGTTCGCATATCGACCGGTGTTGAGCTTGGCCTGGGCCTTCTTGCCGGCTTCCACACGCTTAGCCAGCGAGATTTCCTCTTCTGCGGTCAGCAGGGCAACTTTGCCGATCTCTTTCAGGTACAGCCCGATCGTATCATCGACCTCAACGGCACGGTAGATGTCTTCTTCGGCTTTGACTTCTTCGCCATCATCGAAGCTCTCACCTGTCTGCGCCAAGTCGACGGGCGCCTTTTGCCCGGGACCTCCGACTTTGATCCCGGACTCCAACAACATTGAGATCGTCTCATCCAGCTGGCTGACATGCTCTTCAGCTTCCGGGAAAGCCCGCTGGATCTCCTCATAGGAAACGTAGCCTCGCTCGTGGCCCAGTGCCAGGAGATATTCTTGGCCCGACAGGTATTCGCTAAGGTCGCCGGCCTCTTCTTTCTGTCTTTCTCTGAAACGCTCTTCTAAGGCCAACTCCACAGTTCCTTTGGGCGTAGTAAATTAGACCAGTTGTTCAGAAACTCGCTAACGCGACGCTAGCGGAACCACGTTGTTGTAGGTTACGTGGTTCCGCCAATAAGACGACGTCATGCTAGCAGATTAGCCGCAATAGAATAGTTGACTTAGTCACCTTGTCAACTGTTCGCCAGCTTCTCGGTCTGTTCGGTGTGTCGCCAAGCCCTCTAGGGCAGGGAGGTGAACAGAGCGAAAAAAGAGCATGGCTGGCAGCTGCCACCCATGCTAACCGCAATCTAATATAGCATAATCCACGTTCTAATGTCAAGAGGCACACGCCTTCGCAGTTCTGGCCCTGAAGGTGCTCAGCAAGGCGAATGGTTGTGGCCCAAGGGTGCTCCCTGACGGTCAGGTTGCACAGATACACGTTTGGTTATTGTCCCCGAAGTGAAGCACGCCCGGGTCACAGAAGTGCCCTCAGCTCAGCATGGAGCGACTGGAGGCCCGCTATACGGGCACTTCAAGGCGCTGCCTCGGCGTCTCTATTCTTCCCTCCGCTCAATCGGCAATGTGAAGCTGACGCGAAGCCCTTGGCCGGGGGCGCTGAAGAAGTGGATCTTGCCTCCCAGCACCTCAATGCGTTCTCGAATCGTCGGTAGACTCAGTCTTACTGCGTCTTCCGAGTTGAGTTGCTCGTCGATATCGAACCCCACACCATTATCCTCGATGGTGACCATAGCTTCAGTCTCTTCCAGGTTCAGGTGAACCACGATGCTTGAGGCCTGGTCCTGTTCGCGGGCCATATGGATCAGGGTCTGGATGACGCGGAAGATGGTGACTTCCTTGTGGGGGGCCAACCGCAGCTCTTTGCCGGTTACTTGGAGCGTGAGACCGGCAAACCCTTCTTCGGCAATCCCGTCCACGTAGCGGCGCACCGTGGGAACCAGCCCGAGATCATCCAGCATCATAGGACGTAGATCGAAGATGAAGACCTTGACCGTTTTGAAAGTCCTGATCACGCTCTCTTTGAGCTCAGTCAGCTCAGCGCGTGCGCGTTCCGGATCTCGGTCGAACAGGCGCTCACAGATCTCAGCCTGCAGGGCTAGGTTGGTCAGCGACTGGGCTGGACCGTCATGCATCTGGCGGGAAAGCCGGAGTCGTTCCTGCTCTTGTGCCTCAATGATGTTGATCACGGTTGCTTGCTTGGGTTCAAGGGCGGTCTCGGCCCCGGCATCACCTCCTAAGCTGAGATCCTCAGGTGGGGCAAAGCCGAGGATGCGGTCGTAAAGATCGGCGATGCGGGTGAGATGCTTCTGGTCGCTCTGTAGCTTTTCCAGTTGCCCGCGCATCGTGAAGAGCCGCTGCTGATTCTCTATAAGGGTGTTGTAGGCTTTGCGGATATCTTCCCGCGGTACAGTGTCGAAGGTCGACTCGATCTGGCGAGTTCGGGCGACGGCCCGCGCATTGGCCTGCATGAAGCGGTCAACTTCACTCGACGTCTGCTGGATCAACATATCGATTTCTTTCAGTTCTTTCTGGATCTGAGCGGAACCCCGACGGCAGAAATCTGTAAACTGGTCCCAGCTGCTCTCAACCATAGTGCCCCCTGTTCAAACCGTATGCGTGATGGACTTAGGGCCCGCAGGTGTAGGCCTTCCTGCACCTGCGGGGTGTAGCGATGTGTCGCTTGCGGTTGATCCTGCGACCTTAAGATGCGAGCGGAGATGCCCGTGGCGTGGTGTACCACCAGTCTGACGTTGGAGGCTTGCGACTCTCTAGGCGTCAGGCAGGCGGACCCACCCGTGTCTCAGCGCGTAGATGGCCGCTTGTGTTCGATCTGACCGATTCAGTTTCGCGAGGATTGAGGTGACGTGGTTCTTCACTGTCTGCTGGCTGATGCCCAGCCGCATTGCGATCTGCTTGTTGCTCAATCCTTCAATGATGAGTTGCAGAATCTCCATCTGACGATTCGTGAGGGGGGAGAGCATGGTGTCCTCCGGGCTAATGCCATAGCGTCGATACAGTTCCAGAAGCCACTGTTCGGCTTGTTCCGGCGTTAGTCGTCTGTTGGCGATGACATAATAGCCTTCGGCCACGGTCCTCACGGTATCCAGTAGCTGGGCCGGTGCGACATCCTTGGCGAAATAGGCGGATGCTCCGATACGGATGGCGCGGTAAATCTGCTCCTCGTCATCGTACGCTGTCAGGATAATTACGTTGATATCCGGACTGGCGGACTTCAGCCGCTGGGTAATCTGCAGCCCGTTGACATTGGGGAGGTTGACGTCCATCAGGACCACATCGGGATGGACGGATTTGAGTACTTCAAGGGCACCTTGACCGTCTTCGCATTCGGCAACAACCACGATATCTGGCTCTACGTTTAGGACGTCGCGGACACCTTGACGGAAGAAAAAATGGTCGTCAACGATGGCAACCCTTATGACATCAGGCACAGTCACTGTTTCAGTCATTGTCCCTCTTTGGTGTCTTCTTATCCAAATGCTACCATGGTTCCTAGGTGGAGGTAAACCGGCCCACGCTGAAGAACTCCGGTGTCTGCCCGTCGAGAATCAGCGAGGCGAGTGCGTCTGTCGTGACCAGGGCCAAGTTCAAGCCGAACGGTCCCAAGCCATTGACGAAGTAGACGCCAGGCTCCTCCAACTGCCCGACGATTGGGAAGTAGTCAGCGCTGGAGGCGATCCAGCTTGTGAACCGCCTATGCACGAGGGCCTCGGGGCAGAGTTGATCGGCAACGGAGCTGAGCCGGCTGAGACTATCCTGCTCTTCTCTGCTCCAGCCTGTGAGATAGGCTCGGTCCCCGTAAGGCAAGAAGCAGATCCGTCCATTGTCGAGAACCAGCGGACGGTTGAGTGTCTCGATATTCTCGAACACAATGGTGTGGATACATAGCGGATGTAGATTCCGTGAGAGCTGACTGTTCAGCCTGGTTGCGTGGATGCCGTTGGCGAAGATCACCTGGTCGGCCCATAGGTAGCGCTGGTGGGCCCAGACGGCGATGCTACCATCGGCGCGGCGTTTGGTTGTATGCGCCTCGACCCCCAATTCCACGATGATGTTCTCATGGTCCAGCAGTTTGTGAATCAGGTCCTGCGGGTTGAAGACGATATCATCATGGGTGCTGATGGCGACAAGATCACCATACCGATTGTCGTCCTCGAGATCCACGTTGAACCCGTACGTCTGTAACTGCCGTACAGACTCCCGGAAGGCGTCTGATTCGTCGGGGTCTGCCGCCAGGCGCAGGCTGCCGAGCTTCTGAGCTGTTACGTTGTTCTGATCGAGCAGGATCTCCAGGCGGACCAGATTGTCGGAGGTCAGCTCCCACAGTGTATGTGCCGGATCCTGCCCCAGCTGGGTGATGAGCTCCGTGAATGGTGTAGGGGTGCCCAACAGCGCCAGTCCCGGCTGTCGACGGATGGTACCACCTGACGACTCCGATGCCTCCAAGATAACGACCTGTAGGCCTTCCGCTGCAAGGGTTGACGCAATCAGGGCACCGGCCAGCCCTGCACCTACCACTATCACATCGTAAGGACCGGAGGTAGACATAAGGGTTCCTTTCAGCTCAACGTGGAGGGGCCACAACAAGCTCAGCTTGATCGAAGAACGCTGCGTTATTGACGTGGGGGAACGTGGGCTCGGCATAGAAACAGAGCGTCGCGCGCCCGAGCGCAGCTTCTTCGTTTTCTTTTTCAGTCTCATCCGCTATGGTTGGATCTTGATAAGGCCCCACGATGACGTTCGGTGAAGAGAGTTTCACTGTGCCGCTATCCTGGTTGATCCGCATCTCTTCTCCCCACCTGGCATTGTAGCAATTCTCGGCGCCGGTGGGATCGATCCCGGCCCTGACGATCAGCCCATCCAGGGAGGAATAGGCTTTCGCCTTGATCCGGAAATAGGCACGGCTTCCTGCCGTGACGGTCACCGTCTGGTGGACCCAGGTCCGGAACTTGAGCCAGCGGATGGTCTCCACCTTCAACGTTGCCCCGTCAATCTGCCGCTGGGGATCGTCAGCGATAGTAAAGACCGGCTCCGCGTAGGAATTCTCTGAGTCGTATTCGGAGTCCGGTCCGTAGTTCACATAGGCGTCCCATTCCCATCCGGGAATACGGTTCGGCATGATGAAATCGAAATCTGCCCCGTTCAGTTTGGTCTCGGCAGGGGGCAGCGGGGTCGGCGTCGACGTAGGCGTGGCCGTGGGTACGGGCGTCGTCGTGGGCGTGGCAGTATTGGTCAGACGTGCCAAGAGGGTGGGGCGTGGTGTTAGCGTCGGTGTGGGCGTCCACGTTGCAGCTAGCACGTCGGCGTTTACAGCTGCCGTCGGTGCAGGCGGCGCCTGTGCCGGGGTGCGCATCGATGTGATCACGATGGCGATCATCCCACCGATGACGGCAACATCTAGGAATGCAAGTACGAGCAGGGTGATCTTCTGTGTCTTGCTTAGGGTACGCATCATTATCCCTCAGGCTTTACGAACCATGAACGAACCCAACGAAGATAGCACATGATATGGCTGCATGTTGTGCGACGTCAAGATGTCTAGATTCTATGATACTCTAAAGTGAGTTGAGTGACAAGCGCACGCGTCCACGGGCGTGTTACAGAATGGGGGCAAATGCCTTGAAAGCGACCATTGATAGGCCATCGGAGTGGTCCTTGCCCATTCCGAAACAGGCACACGTGCGTTCAGACCCCGCCCGGGCCGTCGCAGGATCACGGTCGCTGGCGTGCGTAGAGCTGACCACAGCCGGCATTGATACCTGCTCCGCGCCGCTGTCGCATCGTGTGCGGGACGTGGTGTTGATCCAAGATGGCGGAGAAGGCTTCCGTGGCTTCGCTGGTGGAGGGCGCTCCATCATAGGCTGACGTCGGATTGAGCCGGATGAGGTTGACGTGGGATGGCAGCTCCTGCAGCCAGGTCACCAGGGCCAGTGCCTGCTCCTGCGTGTCGTTGACACCGGCGATCATGAGCCATTCGAACAGGACCCGCCGCCGCGTCTTCTCCGTGTAGACGCGAACTGCCTCCCACAGACGCTCCAGGGGAAACGTCTTGTTGATGGGCATCAACTTAGTGCGCAGATCGTTGGTGGCTGCGTGTAGCGAGATGGCCAGTTTGATAGGCCAACGGTGGTGCACATCGGCCAGGTACTCGATCCCCGGCGCAATACCCGCTGTGCTCAGGGTGATCCGGCCGGGCGCCAGGCTGAGCCCTCGGGGATCCGTCAGGCGTTGAACGGCCTCCAGCGTCTGCTCCCGGTTAAGCAGAGGTTCACCCATCCCCATAAAGACGACGTTGGACACGGTTTTATCCTGGGGGGCTAGCCACCGTTGGAAGTGCAGCACCTGGGCCACAATCTCGCTGCAATGGAGTTGCCTAACAAACCCCATTCGCCCTGTGGCGCAGAAGCTGCAGCCACAGGCACATCCGACTTGTGTGGAGACGCAGACGGTGTAGCGGTCACGATAGCGCAGCAAGACCGTCTCGATCTGGGCGCCATCCTCCAGCGCCAACAGATCCTTCCGGGTGCTCCCATCCCGGCTTGTGCTCTGCGCTAACTCGACAGGGCGCGTCAGTGTAAAGGCACCGGCCAACCGCTGCCGCAGCCCTGGGGGAATTCCCGTCATCTCTGCGAAGTCCGTCGCTGACGCTAAGTACGCCTGGCGCCAGATATCTCGCGCCAGGACACGGGCTTGTTCATAGGGCTCCCCCCAGGATTGCAGCGCCTTTGACAACTCCGGTAGATCCACAGTGTAGAAATTGGTTCGAGCCACGTCTTGATACCACTCCTGCGTGTGGGATGCAACGTCGTTCACCAACGGTACTTTGACTTTTGCTATGAAGCATAGCATAATGTAGGTGCAAAACCAATGACTTGATAGGCTTCGAGCGTATTCTCCATAGGAGGACATTGTGCCTGAGATCTCTCTGCAAGCGTATGAGAACGAGATTGACCAGCTCATCGAGCAGGCTCGATACCTTGAGGCTCTTGCTCATGTTCGGTGTATTCTGGGCCAGTACCCTCGCTACGTAGGAGCGTATTATCTCTTGGGGGAGACTATGCTTGAGGTCGATCTCCCCGGACTTGCTGCCGATATGTTCCGCCGCGCATTGAGTGCTGATCCCGAGCACTTGATGGCGCGCATAGGTCTTGGTTTGGCGCACGAGCGTTCCAACAATCTGGATGCATCAATCTGGAACTTGCTTCGGGCTCTGGAGTTGGATCCCGGAAACAACGATATCGGTGATGAACTCTGTCGGATGTACGGACAGCGCGACGGTCTTGAGCCGGATTATGTACCGCGGACGCCGGCAGGTCTCGCTCGACTCTACATTCGGGGTAATCGCAGCGGGCGCGCCGTGACCCAACTGCGAGCATTGTTGGATGAGGAGCCGGCCCGTCCTGACCTGATGACCGCGCTGGCGGAGGCCTATTGGCGTAATGAACAGATTGTCCAGGCCTCTGACATATGTCAGGAGATCCTGGACAAGATGCCGTACAACTGCAAGGCGAATCTGCTTCTCGGAACGCTGTGGGTCAACGGCGGGCAAGAGGAGGGGAGGGTGTATCTGCAGCGTGCCCACGAGGTGGATCCGGAAAACACAATGGCTGAGGCGTTGTTTGGGTCTGAATCCCTCCTGGAGCCACAGGCCGTCAATTTAGATCGCCTCGTCTACGACCCTGACGCTGTCGAGGTCGATCAGGAAAGCGCCTGGTTCAAGCGGTTGGGGGCCGCCTCTATCACCGCGGGCATATCCGAGGCGCCGCCGGAGATGACGGAGTCCGAGATGCGGCTGGTGGATATCACCGCCGGTCTGGAATCTCAGATCGAGATCCCGGATTGGCTCAGAGAGCTTGGTGCACCCGATGAAGAAGATGCCGACGGGCTTGGCTGGATGGCGGATCTCGGTGCTGAGGTTGCGCCTGAGGTCCCAGAAGATCTTCGCCTGGCGGCGGGTGAGGTCTTCGGTGAATTGGACGATTCGCTGCCTTTTCAGGAGCCTATCCAGGAACCTGAACTTCTGGAGGGGGAGGCGGAAGAGGTATCTCCTGACTGGCTGCAGGAGCTGACTATCCAGGAGATGCCGTTTGATCTTGACGAGTCTGAGGGGGCGCCTGATTGGCTTATGCAGCTCGTCGGAGAGGAAGGCGAAGCTGAAGATACGCTGCCCACTGTGGCAGAGACTGCCGCGGAGGATAGTTCCGATCGGTTGGCCGGCCTCACCGCAGAGGAAGATGCGGGTGATCTGGACACCTTGACGGGGGAGGCTGTTTCCGGCGAGGAAGCCGCCTGGCTGGCCGACTTGGGCACGCTCGATGAGACGGACGCGGGTGCGCTCGATTGGCTGGGTGAGGTGCAATCAACGGTGGTCGACGAAGGGGCTGCCGGGATCACGGAAGCCGCTACGGATGAAGTTGAGGTATCGGAACCAAATGGCGTGCCCGCTTGGCTGAGGGTGTTAGAGCCCGAAACCGAGGAGGCCGCCGTGGTTGCCCCCGAGGCTGCGGAGGACCAGGCTGCATCGGAGGATGAGGCGGTTCCTGAATGGCTTGCCGAGCTGGTGCCCGCAACGGTAGAGGCTGAACCGGCGGTCACGGCGGAGTCTGAGGAGGCAGTTTCGGAGGAAGTTGTGGATGCCGCCGCCGTGGATGCGGGGACCTCTGATTCGCTGTCTGAGTTCTTGGAGTCGCTTGATGAGGCCCCTGAGCCGTCCGGTGTGGCCGTCGAGGAGGAGATACCGGATTGGCTGGACAGTCTGGTCGCAGACATAGGAGAAGATCAGCCGGTTGAGCCGGAGGATCTGACCGGCGAGATTCTGATTGAGGGCGCGGCTGGTGATCAGACGTTGGAGTTGACGGTTCCAGCCTCCGAGGCTGTGGAGGTTGAGATTTCGCCAGTTGATGCCGCGGCTTGGGTTGATGAAGTGCCTGATGAGCAATCCGAAATGCTGTCGGGCGATGATGCTTTGGCGTGGCTGCAGAGCTTGACCGTCGGCGAAGAGGAAGAACTGCGCGCACTAGCTGAGGCTGAGTCGGAGGCGCGCGTTGACGAGGTGCTGGGCCGTGAACCGGCGGCATCGCCCTCTGTGCCGGCGGAGGCTGCCGCTGAGGTTGAGGCCGAGGGCACTGCGCCCGCCGCAACCGAGCCTGAGGCTGCCGAGGACGAGATAGCGCCGCTCAAAGAGGAAGATGAGCCAATATCGGGGGATGATGCGTTAGCATGGCTTGAAAGCCTCGCCGCCGATAAAGAAAAGGAACTGCAGGCACAGGCAGAGCCTGAACCTGTCGTCGCCGAGATGCCGGAGACGGCTGTCGAAGTGCCGGAGATAGAAGGGCCGGCTTCTGCACCTGTGGTGTTTGACACCGCGGTTGAGATGGCTGTTGGCGAGCTGTCGGAAGAGGAGAGCGCTCTCCTCTCGGGTGACGACGCAGTGGCTTGGCTGGAGAGTCTGGTCGTCGGCAAGGAAGACGAACTGCGTGCGCAAGCAGAGGCTGAACCCGAGGTGCGAGTCGACGAATTGCTGGGCCACAAGCCCGCCGTCGGTGAACTGGAGCCTGGGCCTGAGCCTGGACCGGAACCAGAGGCCGAGATAGCAGCGCCGCTGGCTGCTGAGATGGATATCATCGATGCAGGTGCCGAGGAACCTTCAGCGACCGTCATCGAAACGCCTGGGGACGAGGATGCTGAAACTCCAGCCGAGCAGGGGGATCTGATGTCCGGCGATGACGCGCTTGCCTGGTTGCAGAGTCTGGCTGCTGGTAGGGAAGACGAAGTGCGTGTGCAAGCAGAGGTTGTACCGGTCGAGCCCGAGTTGGTAGAGGCGGAGACATTGATTGCCGAACTGCCGGAGGCCGCTGTTGAGGCTGCGCAGGTAGAGCCGGCTGTTGGGGAGCCCGAAGCTGTGGTCGAGGAAGAGCTGGGGGCCGGTGAAGATGCTAGTGCCTGGTTGTCTGAGCTTTCACCCGAGAAGGCGTCGGAACTGGCGGCTCAGCTGGAGTCCGAAGGCCAGGTAGCGGTGCCGGACCAGGAGAGCGAGCGAGGTTACTTCGGGTGGTCGGCTTTTGGTGGACAGCCCGAGGAAGTGCCTGCACCGCCCGCAGCGTCAGAGGTGGGTGCCGCCGACGAGTCCGCGGAACCTGAGCCCGCACTGCCTGATCTCCCAGCCGTTGAGCCGGAGGTCGCGACCGCAGAGTTCGCAGAGGCTGTGGCCCCACCTGCTGAGGTGGCAGAACCAATCGTTGAAAAGCTTGCAGTCGTGGAGCAACCGGCGACAGCTGAGGAGCCGGTGATGGAGACTGAAGTGCCGCCATCTGAAGCACCGGCCACCGCCCCTGTGAGCGAGCCCGTTGAGGCAGCAGCCTCACCGGCGGCGGAGAAAGTGCCCGCGCCTGCCGACATACGGCCCGAAGCCGAACCGTCTGCGGTGACGGCTGAGGACTTGGATGAGATGCGCGCCTATACGAAGCGTAAGCGATCGGATCACGCGGCGCGTCTATCGCTGGCACGAGCGCTATGGCACGCGGGTGAAATCCAGGAGTCGATGCAGAACTACGGACGATTGATCAAGTCCGGAGCTCGATCTGATGAAGTGATGGCTGATTTGGAGCAGTATGTGGAGTCTGGACCCTCCAACGCCAGTGTGATGCGGACCTTCGGCGATGCCTATATGAAGTTCGGGGATCTGGACAAGGCGCTGGAGATCTACAACCGCGCTATGGATCTGCTGTAGGCTGGTCAAACAACAAGAGGGCCTCGTCGAGGCCCTCTTGTTGTTTCCCGTGTATGGCTAGAACATCACGTCTTCGTCGGTGCGCTTGTAGGACACAATCTCGTCAGGACTGAACCAGTACGCGATCTCCTGGGCGGCCTCCTCGACGTTGCCCGAAGCGTGAACCAGGTTCTTGGTCGAGCGCTTTTCCAAGCTTGAGATCGTATTTGAGTCGATGGTGTAGTCCCCGCGGATCGTGCCGGGCTCCGCGCGCGACGGGATGGTGAAACCGATCATCCGGCGCACTGCCGTGATGGCGTGGACGCCCTCGAGCACCATGGCGACCACAGGCCCTGAGGAGACGTAATCCACGAGCCAGCTGAGCACCATTGAGCCGATCTCAAAGGGGTCTTCTGTTCCCAGGACCTCGTTGACGTCCATACCAAACTGCTCGAAGGAATCCAGGGTCTTCTTCCCCATACCCCGGATCCACTCATCCGGCCCTGAATAGTGCCCGGCTGCCTTTTCCGGCGTGGGGTGTATGATCTTCATCGCCACGATCTTGAGCCCGGCGCGCTCAAAGCGTCCGATAATCGCACCGACGAGCCCACGGGCGACGGCATCGGGCTTCAGAAGGACCAAACTTCGTTCCTGCTTGATTGACTTCGCATCCATTAACATCCTCCTATCTATCAGCACAGCACAAGCTGAAGCCCACCATTGGCTTCAGCTTGTGCAATGCACGATCGTGCTGTTGGGTGAGCTAACCGAACTTGTAGGCGACGCCAAAGCCGCCGCGTGGCAGGACCCAACCGATATTAGTGTACGGGCACCCTATACGGCAGCTGCCGCACTCAACGCAACTCTGATAGGCCACCTGGATCTTGCCATCGCTGCCCAGCGTGTAAACGCCTACCGGGCAGAAATTGAGGCACGGCTTGTGCTCACAGCGCATGCAGACCTCGTGCTCTTCGATCCAAAGGTGGGGCTCTTCTTCGTCGATGAAGTACTTGAGCGTGATCAGCAAATCATCAACATAGACGTCGGGAAGGGATTCCTTGAGGTGTTCCGAGAGCTGCTTGGGTACGAACGCATCTCCTGTTTTCATAGCCATTGTATCACCATCCCATCACTGCGCGTGCCATCGAGAGGATATCTCCGGCCGCCTTGATCAGAGACCGACGATTCGTCAGTCCACTCAGCATTCCCTTGAAGAGCTCCTGCTTCGGCTTGCCGTAGGCAGTGAAGAACTGCCCGATAGCGTCATTCACGAAGTTAGGATAGACATCCATGAACTGCGGATGGGTCTCCAGGAACTTGGAGAAGCCGCGATATTGCTTCAGATCCTTCAGGATGAAGCCCTCTTTGAGCCGATCCTCGTATCTCGACGTGACTCGTTGGCTGAAATCACCGCGGCTATGCGCCTCGATGGCGGTTTCGCCCGCGAGCTTCCCGGCGATGATAGCCATGTTCGTGCCTTCCCAGTGGAGGGCGTTGACCATCGCTGCTGCGTCGCCGGCGACCATGGCACCGTCGGTGTACAACTTCGGCATGGCCTTGTACCCACCTTCCGGGATGAGATGTGCGCCGTACTCGAGAAGTTGACCTCCCTCTACCAAGGGAGCGATCGCCGGGTGCTGCAGATAGCGCTGCAGGATATCGGCGGGCCGCAGACGATACTCGACTAGGACATCCAGCATCACGCCCACCCCCACCGAGACGCTGGCCTTGTTCGTGTAGACAAAGCCCATTCCCGGGAGACCCAGCGAGACGTCGCCCAGCACCGAGACGGCAAGTCCCTGATCCTCACCGGAGAGCCCAAAACGCGCTCGTATGACCTCGGGCTTTAGCGAGATCACTTGCTTGACTGCCAGCGCCATTTCGGCCGGCTCCAGGTCCCGGTTGATCAGCCCGAGCTTCTGCGTGAGCAGGTTATTCACGCCCTCGCAGATGATGACGATCGGGGCGTAAATTTCGCCCTGAGGGCGATCTGTGACCACACCGATGACCTCGCCGCTTTCTTTGCGGATAAAGTCAGTGACGGCGGTTTTGGGGATGAGGAATGCGCCCGCTTCCTGCGCCTGCTCAGCCCACCAGGCGTCGAAGTTAGCCCGCAAGGTGATGTAGGCATCGGCAGGCTCTGCATTGAGTTCACCGCCCTGGACGGTCATGCGTGTCAGCCCCGTCTCGGACAGAAACCAGAAGCCGGCTTCGGTGACCGGGCGTTCGAAGGGAGGTTTGCGATCCTGATAGTCCGGGAGCACTTCCGCGATAGCGTGGGTGTAGACTGCGCCACCGAAGTAGTTCTTGCCGCCGGGCTTCCGTCCTCGTTCAATCAGTGCGACATTCAGGCCATCTCTAGCCATCACCATCGCGGCGGACGATCCGGCGAGCCCGGCACCGACCACGATGGCGTCGAATTCGATGCGTTGGTTGTTCATGCGCTCGCCTCCTTGCGGGCGTTGATCTCCGCAATCATCGCTGGAATGACCTCGTAGAGATCGCCTACGATGCCTACGTCAGCGACCTCAAAGATCGGGGCGTTCGGATCGGTGTTGATGGCAATGATGAAGTCGGAACCCTGCATACCCACCTTGTGCTGGAGGGCACCGGAGACACCGGCAGCCACATAGACCTTGGGTCTGACCGTCTTACCGCTCTGGCCGACCTGATGTGCGTAGCTGATCCACCCGGCATCCACACAGGGCCGCGAGGCACCGACCACCCCGCCCATAGCATCGGCCAGGGATTTGATCAGCTCAAAGCCTTCCGGGCTGCCCATACCACGGCCACCGGTGACGATGACGTCGCTGTATTCGATATCAACGGTGTCCTCTTTGGCAAGGACAAACTCCAGGATACAGGCGCGCGCGCCTTCCTCAGTCGCGTCAACATCCTCCTGGCTGATCTTCCCTTTGGCATCTGGATTGTAGGTCGGTGTCGGGAAAACACGGGGGCGGACGCTGGACATCTGCGGCAGGTGGCGCCGGCAAACGATAGTGGCCATAATGTTGCCGCCGAAAGCCGGACGGGTTGCCAGGAGCAACTGCCGATTTGCCCCTCTGACTTCTCCCATCTCCAGTTGCGTGCAGTCTGCTGTGAGGCCTGTGCCCAACGACGTGGCCACGGCACCGGCCAGGTCTCGACCCAGCGTTGTTGCCCCGATGAGGAAGACTTCGGGCTGGTGTTTCCTGGCCAGAGCCACGATGGTTTGGTAGTAGGGGCAGTTGCGGTAGTGTTTGAGGACCGGATCATCCATCAAGTATATATGATCAGCGCCGTACTTGATGGCTTCTTCCGCGATGCCTCGAACGTTGTGTCCCAATAGAACACCTTCGACGAGGACCTCATCACCGGCTGCTTGCGCCTCTTCCTGGACTTGGGATGCCAGGTTACGGGCGACGCCGATGAGTTCCCAAGATACAGGGTGGACATCACCCTTTTCCTGTTCGATAAAGACCCAGAAGCGACGCGTGGTCATTCTGCACCTCCCAACATCGTACCGAGGATACCTGCTTCCTCAGCCTTTGTGAAGGTGAAGTCGACAGCGGCCTGGATACCTTTCTCACGAGCATTGATCTTTTCGCCAGCCTCGGGCAAGGGCGGCGTACCCATCTTGTAAACGATGGTCGGGGAGCCCTTGACGCCGATCTGGGTCATATCAAACTCAACCGGCCCGGCTTCTGTCCACACCTCAGGTTCGTACTTGAGTGACTTGATCAGATCGGGCAGCGGCGCGAAGGGGATTCCCGCGATCTCCTTCTCACAGGTCAGCAGCGCGGGCAACGGTGTCTCCATGACCTCGGTCCAGCGCTCGGTCTTGCGTTCGATGACGACTGTAGCGTCGTCTAGGTCGATGGCACGTATGTTGACTGCGTAGGTCACGATCGGGAGATCCATTCTGACCGCAACGCCGGGGCCTACCTGGGCGGTATCGCCGTCGATGGCCTGTTTCCCAAAGAAGATCAGGTCAATGGGGTCCTCAGCATGGATAGCTTTGATGACCTCGGACAGGACGTAGGACGTTGCCAGCGTATCTGCCCCGGCCAATTTGCGGCTCGAAACCAGTATCCCTCGATCGGCACCCATCTCAATGGCCTCGCGAATAGTGACCGTGAAGGATGGCGGGCCCATT
>Ga0209121_10002874_pt1 | contig 17114 bp, 15 predicted proteins | sample Cruoilmetagenom3_FD_187292 | JGI IMG/M metagenome (GOLD analysis project Ga0209121, IMG submission 187292) | Oil polluted marine microbial communities from Coal Oil Point, Santa Barbara, California, USA - Sample 3 (SPAdes) (version 2) | ecosystem: Environmental > Aquatic > Marine > Oil seeps ... | reverse complement strand
AATAAGGAGAATCCTTCTCCCTTTTGGTAGCAGCTTGAATCCCCCCTTCAGCCATCATAGTATTAGCATCACCATGTCGAAGCTTTGTAGCCATAAGGACCTGAGCACTATTTTCTTCGGCGACAAGAGCAGCTATAGTGGCAGCCCCACCACCACCAATAATCAGGACATCAGTTTCATAGTCAGCCCTCGTAAGGTCCACTTTGTCCGGGTCAACCCTACTCCTGGCTTCCAGCAGGTCAACAAATTCGTGGGCTATTTTGTAACCTTTATTGGGACCAATTTTTATCTCCCTCCTCCCCTCTTCTTTATAATCGGGGTGATATCGCAACATCTCCTGTCTTTCTTTTAGAGACATAAAGGGAAACTCTTCGCCCCGTCTCCTTTTCTCCAGCCTGACAGGTCTGGTCTCTTCGACTTTCTTAATATAGGATTTGAAGAAGTCCGGATATCCTAAATAACTCATCTCGCCTCCTGGTTAAAGATATGTTTTGTCTTTCGGTTTCCAATCCTCCCCGGCCGTTACCGGCTCTTCTTCCCGCTCTTGATACAACTTTTCCAGCTCGTCTTTGTTCATATGTTTCAACTCGCCTAAAATATCATCATACTTTCCCTCGTTAACTGCCTTGACCATTTCGGCCAAATGTTCCGCCCTGGGAAGAATGCGAGCTCCATAAATCCTGCGGGCAAGTTGAAACATATGATACTGAGCCAATTCTCCAAAGCAACGGCTGGTGCATAACCCGCACTGGATGCACTCAAAGCTAAGCCGCGCGGCTTGGGCGATATTTCCTTGCTTCAAAGCTGAGATAGCATCCATGACCTGTATGCCCTGGGGACAGGCTTTCGTGCAGGCATTGCAGGCTACACAGCGGAATAGTTCAGGATACAGCTTGAAAACCTGTTCAGGAGCAGAGGTTAACTCTGCGAATTCATATTGGGCGCGGTTGGCAGGGAAAAAGGGTATTTGGGTTATATACATGTCAGGCTCGACCGTCTTCTGGCAGGCAAGTGCTACCTGTAGCTTGTAATCGCCAGGCTTACGATAAACTGTACCGCAGGCACCGCAGGTGCCCCCCCGACATCCACAACCCCGAATGAACTTGTAGCCAGCATACTCCATCGCCTTCATGAGAGTGAGCCCTTCGGGAACTTCGTAGCGCTTTCCCATAACATATACAGGAATCAATTTAACTTTTGGTACTTCTCTTTCTTCCTTAACCTTTGTTGTTGTTGGACTCTTCTTCTTCGCTTTGACACTCATTTTTAACCTCCAACCCCTGATTCAATCAAGGGTTAAAACTTGCCTCCTCACGGAAGCAAATTCTTTTCCCGCAGAAGCGATTCCGTGTTACCATAATTCAGCTCAAAGTGACACACCTGAGGATCGAGTCCTAAGGCAAGAGCCAGAAGTTGTGTAAAGTAGAATATGGGCATCCCTCTAAACTCGGCACGCTTTTTCACCAATTCCTTCTGCCCCTGACCCAAATCGTAATCACACAAAGGGCAGGTAAGAACCAGGGCTTCTGCCCCATGACTCAACGCCGAGCTCAAGATATTCCAAGCATATGCAGAAATTACACCTGGGTCACTTACGACTTGATAAGACCCACAACACCTGGTGGATTCGGGGAAATCTACAGGAGTAGCTCCTAGAGCCTTGAGAAGCTTGCGTAAGATGATGGGGTTCTCCACGCTGTCTATAGCTACTTCCCGGGGACGAAGCAGCATACATCCATAATAAGGGGCTACCTTTAAGTCTCGAAGAGGGAGTTTCACTTTTTGCGCAAGGGCTTCCCATCCTACCTCATCTCTCAATACCTCTAAAAGATGGACTACCTTTACCTCCCCACTGTAATCTATCTCATCATCCATAAAGCTATTAATAGTATTTCTTTTTTCCGCATTCGCCTTCATTAGAAGGTTAGCCCTCTTCAGAGTATTAAAGCAGAAAGAACACAAAGTAACTAGCTCATTTTTCCCTTGCTCCCTCGCTCGAATGAGATTGCGAACAGGTGCTACCTGATGGATTAAATCATCATCAGCTAAAGAATGCACTGCGCCACAGCAGTTCCACCTGGTAATCTCTTCCAACTTAAATCCCAAAACTTCCATGGAGGCAATAGCAGGCTCCTCCAGACTCTTTGCCTTAGTTTTCAAGGTACATCCGGGATAATAAGCTAAGCTCATCCTTACTCCTTCTTTAACCGGTAAATTTCCTCAAGCCACTGACCATGGCTATCTGAGGAATGTCATCTCGTTCCTCGGGGGGAATTCGCTCAGGCTTCACGTAGTCAACATTTTTTCTTAAAGTGAGAAGCCTTATTGCCTCCATCAACTTGGACAGGTCAAATCCCCTGGGGCAGTTTACAGTACAGGCAAGACAGGAAGCGCAAATCCAGACAGTCTTTGATTCGGCAATTTCATCTTGCATCCCTAACCGTGCCAGTTCAATAACCTGGCGAGGGGAAAGATCCATATTGGAAGCCGCGGGACAAACTCCGGAACACATACCACACTGGTAACATAGTTGAAGGTTTTCTCCGCTGAGTTCCTTGACCTTCTTTACAAACTCACTTCCTAGCCTTTTGGGCGAAATGGTCACAGACATTCTCTTCTCACTCTTTTATTTATTTTTAACTTCCTCTACAAGACTGCTTCTTCACGGCGAGCGCACCAACACTGCATGTTGACTGCTACAGGCATGCTGGCAATATGGCAAGGGAAGGTTTCCACATGAACTGCTAAGGCAGTAATTGTGCCACCATAGCCCATAGCACCTATGCCCAGATTGTTAACTCGTTCCAGAATTTCCCTCTCTAAATCGGCAACCTCAGGGTCAGGGCTCGGCTCGCCAACTTTGCGTAACAGCGCCTTCTTGGCTATAAACATGGTCTTATCCGTCGTCCCCCCAATGCCGACACCAATAATAACAGGCGGGCAGGGATTGCCACCAACTTCGTCAACAAGGTTGACGACAAAATCTATCACCCCCTGGCGTCCTTTGGCTGGAGTTAGAACAGTCAGGCAAGAACAATTTTCTGAGCCACCTCCTTTGGGTAAAACACTGATTTTCAGCCTGTCCCCGGGAATTATATCGGTATGAATCATAGCTGGTGTATTATCCTTGGTGTTCACCCTGGCAAAACAAGGCTGATTCACAATGGATTTACGTAAATAACCCTGACCATACCCCTGGCGTACTCCTTCGTTGACTGCTGCATAAAGGTCTCCACCGGCTATGTGTACTTCCTGGCCCAGTTCCAGCATGACTACGGCGGCACCAGTATCCTGACAAAGAGGAATTTGCTCCTTGCCGGCAATGTCCACATTTTCCAGCATTCTCTCCAATACACTACGGCAAACAGGGGATTTCTCTCTTTCCCTTGCTTGCTTCAATGCAATTATCACATCTGCGGGTAGATAGTGGCAGGAGTGCTCAAATAAACGGGCTATGGTATTCGTTACATCACCAACTTTGATTTCCCTCATTCTTCTTTGCCGGCTTATCCTAGCACCTTAACTCTGGTTGTGTCGGCTACTGACGTCTTCATCCCCTCACTTTTGGCACGGTGAGGCTAGCATCCATTATGAACAGTATTTTCGCCGTTTCTCCCTTCTTTTCAATTGCTTCATCTATCGCCTGTTGAATGTTGTGAAATGGTCTAATAAATGCCCGCTCCAAATCTCCATTCTCAAGCCCGGTTACTCCCCAGATTTCTGCCCAAGTAGCAATCTCAGCCATTTTGGCAGCCTTATGATAACCCAGTTTGTAGTCTTGTTTGATTATCTGTAGAGCCTCCTGAGGAGTTCTACTGCTGGCCAGGAGATTATAGTATGTCTCATCTCCTATGCCAGACCTGCACTCAGAGACGAGGATGAGGATCCCTCCCTCTTTTAGAGCCAGCTTCCCATTTTCAAGTCCCTTTTGTGATTGATACAAATCCATATCCGAGGGATAACCGACAACAGCAACGACGATGTCCGCTTTTTCTTTAATATCTACACAGTAAACCTCATGAGCTTTCTCTATAGCCATCAAAAAAGAATTGTGGATATGCCCCGAGGTACAATAGTAAATCCTCTTTTGCCCATCAAGAACAGTCTGGATGGAAAATATTTCCTTTCCTTTCACCGTCTTGAGGGCATCAACCATATCTTCATGAACTGGATTGCCCTCCAAAACCAGAGCCTGTGCACGGGGATTAAGGGCATGTTTATGATTTTGTTCTATTGTCTTATAAGACGCAATACCGGGGAGAAATGATTTCCTTCCTCCGGTATAACCGGCAAAATAATGAGGCTCTACTGAGCTAACAGTAACCAGCTTATGTGCCTCCATACCTAGCTTGTTGACATACATCTCCGTTCCTGTGGAAGCAGTTCCCAAATACACCATGTCTTCGTCTTTTCGGGCATCATGGACGTAGATTTTGTCCTTTAGCAGGTCGTGGTAGTTTCCGAAGATATAGTTGAATTCTTCTTCAGTCGGTGCACGGTGAATCCCGGTGGCAACAATAAACCTTGTATTTTTATCCTTAACTTCAGGATAAATTACTTCCAGTATTTTTGCCGTAGGAGTGGGTCTGGTGGAATCATTAACAATGAAAAGCAAATCTCCCGCATCGGCGATAAACTCATCAAACCTCCTGGAGTTAATGGGTTGTTCAATTCCCCTGCGGATAGTCTCGGTTTCATCGCCAACGGAAACGACGTTTGGTTCAACTACTCTGGAAACCCTGCTTTCCTCAACTTTAACCTCTACCTTTTGCCCTCCGTAAGGGATTCTTATTTTCATAGCCGATCTGGTTTCTCTTTTCCAGTCTCTATCAGCAGAGGTAGAGGCTATAAACCTTCCCGGTTGTTTGCGCATCCTCAATTCTGCTCATAGCAAACCCACAGCTTTCAAGTGAATGTTGTATAACACCCATCACAGCTTCATGATATCTATTAGCTCTCGCACGGCATTGGCTGATTTCTTTAGTGCCGCATCTTCCTCAGAGGTCAACTTGAGTTCTACTATCTGCTCAATACCGTTCCTGCCCAGCTTAACAGGAACTCCTACAACCACTCCATTGATGCCGTATTCCCCTTCCAAGTAGACAGCGCAAGGCAATATCTCTTTTTTATCCAGAATTATGGCATTCACCATTTGAGCTGTGGCAGTTGCCGGGGCATAAAAGGCACTGCCCGTCTTAAGCAGGCTCACTATTTCGCCTCCACCCTTAACTGTGCGCTCCACCAAGCTACTAATCCTCTCCTCAGGCAAAAGTTCAGTAATAGGAACACCGCCGACAGTACAAAGTCTGGTGATTGGCACCATCGTATCACCATGCCCACCCAAAACACAGGTGGCTATGTTCTTTACTGAGACATTGAGCTCCTGTGCAATGAAAGTCCGAAACCTGGCGCTGTCGAGAATGCCAGATTGCCCAAACACTCTATTCCGGGGGAACTTACTTATGTGCAGAGCCAACTGGGTCATAGCATCCAAAGGATTGGACACCACGACAATTATGCAGTTAGGTGAATGCTGGACAACTTTCTCGGTAACTTCCCGTACTATTTTCATGTTGGTGAGCACCAGGTCATCCCGCCTCATCCCCGGTTTACGCGCTACCCCCGAGGTGATGACCACTATATCTGAATTGGCAGTTTCTTTATAGTCATTAGTTCCCACAATCTTAACGTCCGAATCAATTATGGGAGTGGCTTCCAACATGTCCAGTCCCTTGCCCTGCGGAAGCCCTTCAATTATGTCCAGCAATACAATATCCGCATACCCCTTTTCAGCAATACTGAAAGCACAAGTTGCACCGACATTTCCCGCACCGATCATAGAAATCTTACTCCGCATTGCACTTACCCTCTTGTTTATTCTGTTATCTTGCCTCTCTAAATATGAAGAGCAATTCAAGCAATAACAGCTAAGATATCATTCGTGTTTACCGAAGCCCCGGGCTCAAAGTTAATTGCCTTAACAACTCCATCAACAGGGGCAGGAATATTATTTTGCATCTTCATTGCTTCCAGGATAAGCAATGGGTCGCCAGCCTTTACTGTATCCCCTACATTGACCAAATACCGGATGACCATGCCGGGCATAGGCGCAGGCACCTCCGTTCCTCCAGCAACTGCAGCAGGCGGTGCTTTCTTTTCCTCCGCCTTCGCTGGTGCTTCCGTAGTACTAGGTGGTGTAGGCGAAGGAGCAACGGCACTTACAGGTCGAGAAACAGTAGTAGCTGGAGGGCCCCCCACAGCCTCCACATCCACTTTATAATATTCATCTTCAACGAAAACATTAAATGTCCTCACACCGGCTCCCCTTTCAGGAACCACTTTCTCAGGTTTTTCCACCAGCTTGCCAGTTTTAGCTTTGGCAATCAGTTCATCCTCCTCCTTCACCTCTTCCAGCGTTTTTGGAGCACGTGGAGGTTTCCAATCATCAGGAACAGTTTTATCCATGCCATATTTATATTTCAAGAAGCGCGAGCCGGTAGTGGGAAAGAGAGCATAGGTGAGTACATCCTGAATATTTCTGGCAAATTCTTTGGACTCTTTCTTGGCTTTCTCCAGTTCTGGCTCCAGCATATCAGCAGCCCGGCGATCAATCGGCTTTCTACCTTTTTCGTAGTCCTTGAGCACCTTTTTCTGGATTTCTTTATTGATCGGCTCTGGCGGTCGTCCATAGAGCCCATAGCAATAGTCCTTGGTTTCCTGGGTAATCATTTTGTAACGCCCTGCCAAGACATTCTGTATCGCCTGAACACCAACAATCTGGCTCGTAGGCGTAACTAAAGGAGGATAACCAAGTTCTGCCCTAGTCTTAGCAGTTTCTGCTCGCACCTCATCCAGTCTGTCCAGAGCATTGACCTGCCTTAGCTGTGCCACCAGATTCGTAGTCATGCCGCCAGGAATTTGGTGCACCAGCACTCCGCTATCAATGATTGACATCGCCGATGTGTCCAGAAAATCTCTATACTTAGGGGCGACCTGTTCAAGCATCTGCCCACACTTAAACAGTTGCTCAATATCCAGTCCCGTATCTCTATCTGTTCCATACAGAGCAACCACTAAAGGTTCAACAGGGGGTTCCGAGGTACGTAATGCAAAGGGAGACAAAGCGACATCAATAATGTCAACTCCAGCCTCGATAGCCTTTAACATAGACATGGATGCCTGTCCACTGGTGTAGTGGGTGTGGAGATCAATAGGAACCTTCAAGTTTTCCTTCAGAGCCTTGACTAATGAATAGGCATCATAAGGAGAGATAAGTCCAGCCTGGTCTTTTATGCAAATGGAGTCAGCACCCATGTCTTGAAAAATGAGGGCCTTCTTAATATAGTATTCCAGATTGTATACCGGTCCACCCATCCTTGGCTGAGTGAGCGAATAACATATAGCACCTTGGTAGTGTTTGCCAGCCTTCTTGATTGCTTTGGCAGCACGCTCGTGGTTACGCTCATCATTAACAGCATCGAAAACACGGAAAATGTCAATACCAACCTCGGCGGCTTGTTCTACAAAGGCATCAACCAAGTCATCAGGGTGATTTCGATAAGCAACTAAATTCTGACCCCGTAAAAGCATCTGCAGCAGAGTATCGGGCATGAGTTTCTTCAATTTGCGAGGTCTATCCCAAGGGTCTTCGCCCAAAAAACGGTGAGCGACATCAAATGTCGCTCCACCCCAAACTTCCATGGAATAGAAGCGGCATTTATGCATCTCAGGAGCCATCCATTCCATATCCTCAGTTCGCATCCTTGTAGCCAATGTGGATTGATGCGCATCACGAAAGGTGGTGTCACAGATTTTGACCGGTCTTTTGGCTTTCGGTCTCGTCTTTATCTTATCGACGGTTAAATCTTTGGCCCAGATCGGGCCGCTTCCTATTCCATTCATAAATCACTCCTTTATTGCCATTTTAAACGTGCAAAACATTCAGACCATTTACTAGCCTCTCTTCGCCTCACATGAAGCTTTGGCCCAGGATAACAGTCAAATATCATCATCTAGAAACAATTCTTCGCTGCCAGAGCCTTCGCATCAGCATTATCTCCTCCCGCCCGGAACTACTCCACAATCTTGAAACCGCTACTGGCCTTCGCTGGGGCATCGCTGGCGGCAGAGGCTTCTCTTCCTCTTCCATATATGCAGCCACAGCAGCGGTAATGGCGGCTATTATTCCTCTTTTGTCCTTCAATTGCTCCTTTGCGCAAACATCTTTACACCGGGATATTCCCATGCTTCTTTGGGGGTCTAGTTTCTCGTTTAGTGATGAGAAGTTCCAAAGCATTGATTATCTTTGGGCGGCTCTCCCGGGGTAAAATAACTTCGTCAACGTATCCCCGCGATGCAGCAATGTAAGGATTATACAGAAAATTACGATATTCTCCAATCTTTTCCTTCTCCTTTGCTTCAGGATCAGGAGCAGCCTCTATCTCCTTACGAAATATAATTGGTATGGCGCCTTCAGCACCCATCACTGCGATTTCCGCTGTGGGCCAGGCAAAAACGAAATCAGCGCCCAAATCTTTGCCACACATGGCAAGATATGAGCCTCCATAGTCCTTGCGAATGATCAAGGTAATCTTAGGCACTGTAGCTTCAGAATAGCACCAAAGAACCTTGGCACCATGCCTTATTATGCCTGACCATTCCTGGTCGGCCCCTGGCAAGTAACCTGGGACATCAACAATGGTGAGCAAGGGAATGTTAAAGGCGTCGCAAAACCTGACGAATCTAGTGATTTTATCTGAGGCATTGACGTCAAGACAGCCGGCAAGATACATCGGTTGGTTGGCGATAACACCCACTGTTCTACCACTCAGCCTGGCAAAGCAAACAATGGCGTTCTGAGCATAATGATCATGTGGCTCAAGTATCTCACCGTTATCTACAATGGATTGAATAACTTTCTTCCCATCATAAACCTTGTTGGGCTCGTCTGGTATTATGCTGTCAAGGGCCGGGTCAACACGGCTGGGGTCATCGGTAGGCTCAATTAAAGGGGGATCCTCCATGTTATTTGAAGGAAGGTAACTCAAGAGCTTTTTCACGAGTTCGATAGCATGGGCATCGCCATCGCAGGCAAAATGACAGACACCACTTTTAGTAGCATGGGTCATGGCGCCTCCCAGCTCCTCAGAAGTAACCTCCTCTCCAGTAACCTGCTTAATTACTGCCGGGCCTGTAATGTGCATGTAGCTTGTTCCCTTTGTCATGAATACCCAATCTGTCATGGCTGGTGAATAGACTGCCCCTCCGGCAGTAGGCCCCATTACTGCCGAGATCTGGGGAATAACTCCTGAAGCTGCGGAATTTCGGAAAAATATCTGACCATATCCTGAAAGAGCATCAACCCCTTCCTGAATCCGAGCCCCTCCAGAGTCATTAAAGCCCACTACAGGCACACCACATCTCATGGCTAAATCCATTACCTTGCATATTTTTTTGGCGTGCATCTCTCCCAATGATCCGCCTATGGAGGTAAAGTCCTGGGAAAAGGCACATACTTGACGCCCATTCACCGTCCCATATCCGGTAACGACTCCCTCTGCAGGAACTACAATCTTATTCATGCCAAAAAGCGTAGCTCGATGTCGAACAAACAAATCGAGCTCATGAAAGCTGCCAGGGTCAAAAAGCAGGTCAAGCCTCTCACGAGCAGTTAATTTCCCCAATTTGTGCTGCTTTTCTACCCGCTCGGAACCTCCTAAAGCTTTTTCCTTTTTCCCCTTGTCCTGCAGTGCCTTTAGTCTTTCAACAACCGTGTCCATCTAAACTCCTCCTTACAAGTTAACTTTGTCACAAAAGGTGATTATTATAAACCGAATGCGTAGCGAAGCCAAGTCCACGCTATGATAGCAGACTTCACCCCTCCCAAAATGATGGGCTTATCTATGGGTACGACGAGCAGCCTTCCATGATGAGCTTAGCCCCCCTGTGTCCACAACTATGGCCGTTGTGGCTGCCATAAGTAATTATGCTATTATGTTGCGGGCTTGCAGCTTGACTTTGGGCATAATAGCTGTTCTGAGTTTGGCTAGCAAGCAAATTGAGCTAAGACTTAAAAACTTGACAGCTTGGCTTAGAATGATAATATGGAGGGAAACTTGAAACCACAACTAATTGCTATAGACGGTCCTGTGGCAGTCGGCAAGAGTAGTGTAGGGTCACTGCTGGCAAGAAGACTAGGCTATGTTTTCTTCGATACAGGGATGGTGTATCGAGCATTTACCTGGAAGGCTCTCAAATCCGGCATTTCACCAGGGGACGAAGAGAAACTTTGTCAGCTGGCAAATACCACTAAATTTGATTTTGTCCCGATTAAATCGGGATGGTATCTCTCGCCCCTTATTGATGATGAAGACATCTCCTCCAAGCTGCTTTGCCCTGAAATAGAGGAACAGGTTTCCCTGACATCAAAGATAGCGGGGGTACGTCAAGCACTGGTAGTGAAACAGCGCAGGTTAGCCCAGCGAGGAAAATTAGTGATGGCAGGCAGGGACATTGGTGCGGTAGTCCTACCTTGGGCGGAATTAAAGATTTTTCTCACCGCCTCCACTGAGGAAAGAGCCAGACGCCGTTACAAGGAATTACTAGAACGAGGAGAAAATACCAGCCTAGAAATCGTCCTTGCCGATTTAAAGAGGCGCGATGAGATAGATACCCATAGACCCATCTCGCCACTTAAACCTGCCGAAGATGCCATAATTATTGATACAGAAAACTTTAGCCTGGAGCAAGTTATAGATAAAACATATGCTTTAGCGGTAAATCTATGACCCTCTCTCAAAAGATTCTCTTAACTATATGTAGGCCTTTGCTCGATATTCTCTTCTTCTGGAAAGTTGAAGGAAGAGAAAATATACCATTAACTGGTCCGCTTATTTTGGTAGCCAATCATGTTCATCTCCTCGACCCATTTTTTCTATCGTTTAGCTTTCCGCGATGGATTCATTTCATGGCAAAAGAGGAACTCTTTCGTTCTCCCTTTTTGAGACCGTGGCTTCGATGGGCTGGCTCTCTCTCCATACGCCGTCGAGGGAAGATTAGAGAGAAACAGGAGGTACTTAAGAGCGCCCGAGATGTACTGGAACAGGGATTAATCCTGGGAATGTTTCCTGAGGGCAGCAGGGGGCACGACGGCAAACTCAGAAAAGGCAAACCAGGCTCTGCAGTTATAGCCTCAAAAACAAATGTCCCCATTCTTCCTGTCGGCATCGTCGGCACAGATAAGATTAAAGGCATAAGCTGGTTATGGAAGCGCCCTACCATAGTTGTCAACATTGGCACGCCTTTTAGACTACCACCAATTTATAGCAAGATAAGCAAGTCGCAAAGGGAATCATTAACCGCACAACTAATGAGGGAAATCGCCGCTCTTTTGCCGCCCGAATATCAAGGCGTCTATAAAGAACATGAATGTTGAGAAGGCTAAGAGGTTGGGCCTATGCTTTGGCGTCAGACGGGCCATCAAGCTGTTGAAGGAGGCAGCTAACAAATATGGAGAAATAGAAACACTGGGACCTCTAGCCCACAATCGCTTGCTAGTGGAAGCATTGGCCAATATCGGAATAAAACCGATAAATCATCTCGACCAAGCCCAAGGCAAAATCCTGGCTATCACCACTCATGGTACAAGCCCAGTGGTATTATCTAAGCTCAGAAGTCATCACATTCACATCATTGACACTACTTGTCCAATAGTCCGCAAAGCCCAAAACACAGCCAAGGAGTTAGCCGAGGCTGGTTTTGACATCATCATATTTGGGGAAGCAGAGCACTCTGAGGTCAAAGGGCTACTAGGTTGGACAGGAGGCAAAGGTATAGCCGCCCTCAACATGAAGCAAGTAGGTAGTTTGGGGAAATCATCATCACGCCTGGGCATTATCTCCCAGACAACCCAAACTCGTTCTGTCTTTATCGGATTTGCCAGGCAACTTGTGGGCATGGTTGGTCCTGAGACTAAGGAAATGCGCATTGTTAATACTTTATGTCCAGTAACACAGGAACACCAAGAAGCTGCCATGAGATTAGCTCGCAGGAGTCAACTTATGGTAGTGATAGGCGGAAGTAGTAGTGCCAATGCCAGGCACCTTATCGAAATATGTTCTCCACTGGTGGAAACTCACTTGGTAGAAACAGCAGACGAGATCGACAATTCCTGGTTTTTGGGTAAGCGCCATGTTGGTATTACTGCTGGGGCATCCACCCCAGACGAAGCTATAGAGGAGTTAGTAGTCAAGCTGAGGTCTCTGTAATTTTTAGCCAAGTCTATCGCCCAGCTTCCTGCCGCCAATAAGGTGAAGATGAAGGTGAGGCAACAGTTGCCCCCCCTCAGGACCACAATTTATCACTAAGCGATAGCCCCTCTTAGCTATCCCCTCCTTCTCAGCCAGTTTCTTACCTATGATGATAAGGCGTCCAGCAAGCTCTTGTTGTTCTTCAGTAAGTTGGGCCAAAGATGTAATATGAGTTTTAGGTATAATGAGCACATGTGTAGGTGCTTCAGGCGAGATATCTCTAAAGGCCAGAAAATCTTGATCTTGATAGACTATGTCGCTAGGCACCTCTCCAGCAACAATTCGGCAAAAAATACATTGCTCTGCCATAGTCCGATCCGTATTGACATATTACACCTCCTTGTCGTAAATTCTCAATCCCCTTCCAAGATTTTCACACTTCCCAAAGCTAACAGCCCACCTGCCGAATTAATTCATTGTCCATCATAAGCCATCTAAGCAAACTTTTGCATTTTTAACCTAAATATGCTAAATTAACTTAAGAGGATTTGAGCTAAAGGTGGGGATTACCCACTTTTTTAGTTAAATGTTGGAAATTAAATAGGAAGGGGGAAATGAAAACAGAGCTTAAGGCTGCGATTACTCAGCTTTCGGCTGAGAGGAACTTGCCTAAAGAAGTGGTTCTTGCTGCCTTGGAATCGGCACTGGCCTCAGCATACAAAAAAGACGCATCCGCTCTGGAACAAGATGTTTTGGTGAAAGTTGACCCTAACGTCGGCGAAATTGATTTCTACGTTCAAAAAGTTATAGTCGAGTCAGTTACCAATCCAAATCGTGAAATGTCCATCGACGAAGCTCGAAAATTGCGGCCTACAGCACAAGTTGGTGGTGTAATAAGCATAGAATGCACACCTCGGAATATTGGTCGTATTGCTGCTCAAGCAGCAAAACAAGTCGTTCTACAGAGATTACGAGAGGCAGAGCAGCGCATTATTTATGAGGAATTCACCGCTAGGGAAGGGGAAGTTGTTACTGGAGCAATTCAATTCACCGAACCTCAACGAATTTATGTCAGACTGAATAGAACAGAGGCAATATTCCCTTCCAGTGAACGAATTCCTAGTGAACATTATTATAAAGGGCAGCGACTCAAATTTTATCTTCTCGAGATAGTCCCCGGAGGTAAAGGGCCTCAAATAATAGTTTCGCGCTCCCACCCTAACCTGATACGTCGGCTGTTTGAACTGGAAATCCCTGAAGTTCACAATGGGCTCGTGGAGTTGAAAGCCATAGCTCGCGAGGCTGGACACCGAACCAAAGTAGCGGTGGCAACTACCCAGGAAAACATCGACCCTGTAGGTTGCTGTCTTGGACCTCGGGGTATAAGACTCCAAAGCATCATCAATGAACTACATGGTGAAAAGATAGATGTAATCCAGTGGGATACCGACCCCGGTATATTTATTTCTAACGCTCTCAGCCCAGCTCAAGTAGCAAACATCAAAATCGATGAGGAAGGAAACGTAGCTACTGTGGTTGTCCCCGATAAGCAACTCTCTCTGGCTATAGGCAAAGAAGGGCAGAATGCAAGGCTAGCAGCAAAACTCACAGGCTGGCGGATCGATATCAAGAGCGTCTCTGCCATTGAGATAGAGAAAGCCGTTCCGATTCTCTCGGGACAAGAGCCAGAAACAGCAGAGGAGTCCATTCCACCCGAAGTTGTGGAAAGTAAGCCAATTGAAGTAGAACTAGTTGAGGAGACCAGTGCAGAAGAGCCTATCGAATTCACAAGCATTTTAGAAGCTCCGCCTAAGAAGCCTAAAGAAAAACACATTCGCTTTGCTGAAGATATCTTAGTGGACGCGTCAAAAGCAGAAATACCAGACAAGGAGAAAGGCAGAATTAAAGGTAAAAGAAAGGAAAAGGTCGTAAAGTATAAAAAACAAGAAGACCACTCTGTGGATGATGATTTCGAAGAGTAAGCATGTACCTCAGCGTACTTGCATAGCTTGTCGACAGATTAAGGAAAAGAAAGCCTTGATTCGCTTAGTGCGTACTGACAATGAAGCGGTTGAGGTAGATATATCTGGAAAGAAGCCGGGCAGGGGGGCTTATTTATGCCCTAATAAAGCTTGTTGGGAAATGGCATTAAAGAAGAACCGCTTGGAACATGCTTTAAGAACAAAACTTAGTGATGCCAGTTGCCAAAGTTTAATTAAGTATAGTCATGACTTGTTGGAGGAAAGCTAAATTTGGATGTCGACAGACCGAGATTGAAGGAAGAGCTACCACAAGTTGAACTTCCGTCTTCCATAACTGTGAAGCAACTAGCCAACGCACTAAAAGTGGAGCCCGTGAAGGTAATTAAACAGCTCATGCGCAAAGGTATCATGGCTAATATTAACGAGACCATGGACTTTGATACTGCAAGCACAATAGCTGCAGACTTTGGCTATAATGTTAAGACAGCGGCAGAGCATAGAGCTTTGCCTTCCCGAAAGGAAAGAGGAAAAGGGAAACTGTCGGTTCGCTCTCCAGTGGTTACTGTCATGGGACATGTTGACCATGGTAAAACCAGCCTCCTTGATGTCATCAGAAAGACTAACGTGACTGCTCACGAGGTAGGAGCAATCACCCAACATATTGGCGCCTATCAAGCTTTAGTAGACGGACGCAAAATCACCTTTCTGGATACACCTGGACATGAGGCGTTCACTGCCATGAGAGCTCGAGGGGCTCAAGCGACTGATATTGTAATTTTGGTGGTTGCCGCTGATGACGGTGTTATGCCTCAGACTGTGGAAGCCATAAACCACGCCAGGGCTGCCAAGGTGCCCATAGTAGTTGCCATCAATAAGATTGATAAACCTGATGCTAACCCCGAACGTGTAAAACAGCAACTTGCCGATTTGGGGTTGGTTGTTGAGGAATGGGGCGGCGATACTGTTTGTGTACCCATATCCGCCAAGCGAGAACAAGGAATATCAGATTTATTGGAAAACCTATTCTTAGTTGCCGACATATTAGAATTGAAAGCTGATGTTGATAGAGCCGCAGAGGGAGTAGTCATTGAGGCTAAGCTGGACAAAACCAAAGGGCCTTTAGCTACCTTTCTCGTTCAGAAGGGTACCCTCAGGCGAGGCAATATTGTGGTAGCAGGGGATACTTGGGGAAAAATAAAAGCCATGTTTGATGACAAAGGAAATCAAGTGCACAAAGCTGAACCATCCACTCCAGTGGAGGTCCTCGGCTTAAATGAGGTGGCAAAATCGGGAGACCTTTTTATTGTGGTTCCCAATGAACATGAAGCACGAAGCATTGTAGAAGAACAAAAATATTCTAGGTCACGTCCCACCCTGAGTTTAAGTGCTCTTTCCAGCCAAATAAGTGAGGGGCAAATGAAGGAACTCAACATAGTTTTGAAGACAGATGTCGAGGGTAGTATTGAACCCATAAAAACTTCCCTGGAGAGGTTGGGCACAGAAAGGGCAAAAGCTAGAGTCATTCATGCTGCTAGCGGGAGCATCACAGAGAGTGACATACTTTTGGCTTCAGCTTCGAAAGGCATTATCATCGGTTTTGACAGTCCCACCTCTCCTGGAGCAACGCAGCTAGCTAATTTGGAAGCGGTGAGCATCCAACAATATGCTGTAATCTACAAGCTAATAGAAGATGTGGACAGGACGTTGAAGGGGATGCTTGAGCCAACTTATACTGAAGTGCTCCGCGGGCGTGCTGAAGTGAGGGCTGTCTTCCCCAGCAGCAAGCTAGGGAAAATAGCCGGAGTTTACGTTACGGAAGGAAAGATATGGAGAGATGCTCAGGTCAAAATATTGCACCAAAATAAAACTGTTGGGGAATCCCGGGTCTCTAGCTTAAGGCGTTTTAAAGAGGACGTCCCCGAAGTCTCCGCTGGCCTCGAATGCGGGCTGGGGATAGAAGGGAGTATCGATTTTCAGACTGGTGATATCATCGAATTTTACCGAAAGGAAAGAGTAGAGTAACCATACTTTCCTGATAGGAGGCTCAAATAAGCAGGCGAAGTGAACGAACCAGTAAACTTATCCAGCGAGAAATCAGCGGGCTGCTTGAGCGTGAGGTTAATGACCCCAGGCTGAGCAGGCTTATTTCGGTAACAGAAGTCACGCTTTCACCCGACCTTAAGCATGCCAAGATATTTGTTAGTACCTTAGGCAGCGAAATAAACAAGGAGGACATGCTGGCAGGCTTTAACAACGCTTCAGGCTTCTTGCGCAAGGAACTTGCGTTACACTTAAAATTGAAATATACACCGCAACTCAGCTTTCATTATGATGATTCCATTGAACGAGGAGCACGGTTACTCAAATTAATCGGGGAACTAACCACCACTGAATAGCTCCATTCGGTTTTGGCCGAGAGCGGTTTGAAGGTATTGACATTGGTATCTATAAATATGTATAAAGTGGTGTATAAAAGATACCTGAATGTGTTCTAGCCTTAAAATCCGGGTGGTTTTCAATGTAAGCATATTGTTTTTAAATGTCGGACAAAGAGAGAGATAAAAATGCCCAGAACACAATTATTAGGAACAGGAAACCAGCAATTCAGAGAATCTGCCGTATGCGCGGAACAAAGGTATTTGGAATGGGTAAGGTCTAATTCCCATAGCAAGTTCTCCGCATTTATGAAATGGGGGTGAAAATGGGAAAAATAAATGTAGCCATCATAGGTGTTGGTAATTGTGCTTCTTCCTTGGTGCAAGGAATTCACTACTACAAGGATGCCAAGGAAGATGAATTTGTCCCCGGTTTAATGCATGTCAACCTGGGAGGCTATCATATATCTGATATCAACTTCGTGGCTGCATTTGATATTGATAAAAAC